>ENA-UEOL01000009-UEOL01000009.1-human-gut-metagenome-genome-assembly--contig:-NODE-9-length-121358-cov-15.226812_pt1 | contig 121358 bp, 109 predicted proteins | sample MGYA00242884_ERZ507884 | MGnify/ENA primary metagenome ERZ507884 (study PRJEB26167, sample SAMN06115417) | human gut metagenome | host: Homo sapiens | place: China:Chongqing | collected 2015-03-06... | reverse complement strand
CCAGACTCTCAATCCTGCTTTTTATGAAATAGCTCTTAATAAGTCATTGGAAAATTTAGGTCTTGAAATGATAGATGTTTATTACATTCATATTCCCGAGATAACAAAATTAAAGTTAACGGAAGACGAATTCTATGAGAAAATGGAAATGCTTATAAGATGGTATGAGACAAAGTGTTTTGAAGGAAAGATTAGATATTATGGCATAGCATTTGAATTTATGGTAGAAGAACCTTTCGAAAATAAGTGGCATATTGAGATTGAAAGAATAAAGAATATAGCAAGAAAAGTGTCCGGAGAAAAGAATCATTTTAAATACATTTTGTTTGAATATAATATCATGTGTGATTGGGCTGACACAGTGAACTCTCAGATGATAGATGGTGTGAAGCTGACGATGATAGAAGCTTGCAAGGCATTGGAATTAGAGACTGTTGCCAGCATGCCATTTGCTATGGGAGACGGATTTAAGAAATATGCACTTAGTGACATGTTGGATTTTGTGTCGAAAAAGATGAATCACGTTATTGTTGGGAGCAAGAATCCGAAACATATCGAGGAGATACTGAGGTGTTGGAGAGGCAACCTTAGTGAATGCTCTGGTAGACAAAGGTTTAGTGGTACGGATCTGGTCGAGATTGCAAAGTGCAACAATGTCAGCAAGCGTACCATTTACAGATACAAAGCGTATTATGAGGAAATGAAGGAAGCAGAAAGCGAAAAATAGAACAGCTTACAGAAACATGTGACAGAATATCAGGAGGCGGGAGAAAATTTTATGGCGTCCAGCATGATTCATCTTGCAATCATACAATGCATAATAGTTAAAACAGAATTTAATAATTTGGACAGGCTGCGTCTGGGTGTGATCCTTCCAGATGGGGCTGTCAGTGGAAACAGTCATCTTAAGAAAATGATCTGTGAACAGACAAGAGTGACCTATGACCTTGAATTTTACAGGGAAAAATACGGGAAACAAATGAAGACAGATGAACTGTATCTAGGATATTATCTTCATCTGATTCAGGACATATTTTATAGAAGATATGTATATTCTGAGCATCACTTTAACTCATCCATTCCAGAGAATGTTGAAAGGCTGCATCAGGATTATGAAAATACAAATTGGTTTGTAGCGAAGCAGTATGGATTGGATAAGAATATGCTCCGGACGCAGACACTGGCAGGTGAGCCGATTATGGAATTAGCAGATTTTCGTGAGCAGGAACTGGTAAGGGAAGTACGTGAACAATTTCACCCAATGGAAGAAAAAAGCAGCTTTTTTCTGACCAGAGAGATGATCCGGGAATTTATCGACAGGGCGACGGAAATCTGTCTGCATGAACTGAATCAGCTTGCGCAGGGAAAAGCCGGACTTGACAGTTTTGAGTGGAGCTGGATAAAACAAGGATAGAAATAAAGATTTAAGAATACTGGCTGGAGGCACAGATGACCAAAGTAGACGAGTTACTGATCGAGGGAAAGGTGAAGGAAGCCATTGAAATAATGTGCGACCTTCCGGAATATGAGAAAGAACGAGAACAATATATTGACTTATTTGAAAACGAGCATTATCGGCAATATGAAGTGGATGGAATACTGAATGAGATACTGCTTGCATATCAGCAATATTTCAGAGACGTGTTTTATTGCAATAGTGATGAAGAAATTGCCGCAGACAAACTGATAAGAAAGCTGTGCCAGACTTTTTCTATATCGGAAAAAAAGAAAGACGCACTGGAAGATAGATTGCAGGAACTTTTTGAACAGAAAGGCTACCATGCACTTTTCGGAAAAACGCAAGGGTATTTTGGACCATACATCTGGAAAGATACGGTTCCGACGTCTTATCAGATAGAATTGCCGGAAGGCGTAGAGCAGTATACGGTAAATATTTTAAAAGGTTTTGTATTTCGGAGCTGGATGGATTATCTGACCTTTGGAAAATACGGAACTGGCGGCTGGGCATCTGAGGACGGAACGATTCAATGCATCGAGAGTGCCTATGATTTTGAGAGTGAGAAATTTACCGTTTCACTTTTAAAGCATGAAGCACAGCACGCAAAAGACCTGAAGGAATATCCAGACATTACTCCGGCGGAACTGGAATACAGGGCAAAATTAGTGGAACTGTATTATTCAAGTGACTGGGAATTATTAGGGAAATTTCTGAAAACGGCAGATGCAGACAAAGTGAATGACAGTCATGCAATGGCTTCCATGCGTATTAAAGAAGAATTTTCTGATGGAACATATGAGGATTTGGAAAAAATCAAAGAGAGAGCGCTTGAACTATTTAAAATCAATACGAGGGAACTAAGACATGGCAGCAAATAAAGTATTTATTGTGGAGGATGATGCTGTCATTGCCAGGGCAGTGGCGGCACATCTTACAACATGGCAGATGCAGGTACAGTGTGCCGGCAATTTTGAAAAAATAACAGAAGAAGTGGAAGATTTTCAACCGGACATTATTATCATGGATATCAAACTTCCGTATTATAATGGATTTTACTGGTGTGCGGAAATCCGTAAAACGTCCAAAGTACCGATCGTTTTCTTATCTTCTGCGGATGATAACATGAATATTGTGATGGCAATGAACATGGGCGGCGACGATTTTATCGCAAAACCATTTGACTTACAGGTGCTGACCGCAAAATTACAGGCGGTACTTCGAAGAAGCTATGGAAGCGAACTCACAAGCCACTCGATCGAATGTGGAGAAGTCGTATTGAATCTGAATGATACTTCAGCGGCAGTCCGTGGAGAGAAGATCGACCTCACAAAAAATGAATTTCTGATCTTAAAGACATTAATGGAAAAACAGGGAAAAGTGGTAAGCCGCGAAGAGATTATGGAACGTCTCTGGGGCAATGATGAATTTGTGGATGATAATACGCTGACGGTCAACATCACAAGGATACGGAAAAAACTGGAAGCCGCTGGAGTGGATGATTTCATCATAACAAAGAGGGGACTTGGATATCTTGTTGGAGCATAATGTTGAAATTTTCGTCGCAGGCAGCAAGAGAATCATAGAGAGTTTGTATTCTTTTAGCGAAAATACAGGAGTTAGATAATGAGCAAAAACATGCAGATGAAAAAAGAAACAGGAAAAATTTTACATAGAAAATTTTTGTCAGAAAATATAGGCTTATTATTGATAGCTCCTGTTTTCCTGCTCCTGATGTTTACAGTATCCAATTTATATCAGCTTCCGGCAGAATATGTCTTTTATCTAACAAGCATATTTCTGATACTCTGGGTGACCGCTTTGTGTATGCAGTACCGGGGGTTTTGGAAGAGAACAGAGCAATACGAAAAAGAAAGCAAAGAAATGCAGGAAAGCAATTCAGAAGAGAGCAGACAATGGGAAGAATTACAGGAAAAGCAGGACTTTTTTGCATTGTGGGCACATCAGATCAAGACACCGATCGCAGCTTTGAATCTTCTTTTGCAGGGAGAAAAGCAGGATGCGGCAGTATGCCGACAGGAATTATTTAAAATAGAGAGTTACGTGGAGATGGCATTGAATTATCTCCGCTTTGAAGAAATGAGCAATGATCTTGTGCTTGAGCGAAATTCACTGGAACAATTAGTCCGGCAGGTAGTAAAAAAATATGCAGCAATTTTTATCTACAATCATATTTCCATTCAGCTGGAGCATTTGGACTATACAGTGCTTACAGATGAGAAATGGTTTTGTTTTGTGTTGGAACAGATTTTATCGAATGCGTTAAAATATACAAAGCAGGGAAGTGTGAAGATTTCGGCGGAAGAATCTGCAAATGGTTTGAGAGTTTTGGTAAAGGACACGGGAATCGGCATTCGGAGTGAGGATCTGCCGAGGATTTTTGAAAAAGGCTTTACCGGATATAACGGCAGGATGGATAAGAAGGCGAGCGGTCTTGGACTTTATCTGTGCAAAGGTGTGTGTGAAAAGCTTGGGCATGGGATTTCTGTGGCTTCGAAAGAGGGAGAGGGAACGACTGTGATGATTACTCTTCAGTGCGAAAAAGTGCAGCAGGGAGATCTTGTGAATATGTAGATCTTGAAAAGAGTAACATACTTTTCTTACAAAAATGTAAGATTATGACAAGGAAATGTAAGCCAAAGAAAGGGCACTACATTTCCTTTTTTGCTATGATAGTCTTACAAACAAGGAGGTAAATATATGTCAATCTTAGAAGTCAATCATATCAAAAAAGTATATAAAACACGTATGGGCGGGGACGAAGTCACCGCATTAAGAGATGTGCATTTCAGTGTGGAACCGGGAGAATTTGTGGCGATCATGGGAGAATCAGGAAGTGGTAAGACAACGCTTCTGAATATCCTTGCAAGCCTTGATACACCGACCGCCGGAAAAGTGCTGGTGGATGGAAAAGATTTCACCACATTAAAGGATAATGAGCGTGCGATTTTCAGAAGAAGCAATCTCGGATTTATCTTTCAGGATTTTAATCTATTGGATAATTTTTCCATAGAAGATAATATCAAGCTTCCGCTGGTGCTGGCAGGAGAGGATTATAAGAAAATGGATGCAAAAGTACAAAAGGCTGCCGGGCAGCTTGGAATTGTGGAGCTTTTGAAGAAATATCCTTATGAGGTGTCCGGTGGGCAGAAACAGAGAACTGCGATCGCAAGGGCTTTGATCACAAATCCAAGGATCCTTCTGGCAGATGAACCGACCGGGGCATTAGATTCCAAGGCGGCGACCAACCTGTTAAAGCAGCTCCGTGAGATTAACCAGACAGGCCAGACGATTCTTATGGTAACACACAGCAATGTGGCGGCAAGCTATGCCGACCGTGTCATGTTCATTAAGGATGGTGAAGTATTCCATCAGATTTACCGCGGTGATATGACAAGAAGTGCACTGTTAGATAAGATCTGTGACGCAGTGACCGTTCTGATGAGAGGAGGAGAGGACAGTGAATCATAAGCTTCTGACAAAATTTGTGTTCAGTGGAATGCAGAAAAATAAAAAGACACTGATCCCATATCTGCTTGCAGGAACGATGACTGTCATGATTTATTATATTTTGCAGTCACTTGCGCATTGTCCATACATTTATAAAGATGGAGTGGAAGCGTTTTATGGTGCACAGATTATCTCGATTTTACTGGAAATCAGCGGTCAGATCGTAGCAGTCTTTGCGGCAGTTTTTCTTTTTTATACAAATCAGTTTATGATAAGGGCGAGAAAAAAGGAGATGGGGCTTTATGGAGTTCTTGGAATGTCCAAAAAGAATATTACCTATATTTTAGCTGCGGAGAGCCTGATGAATGCTTTGATCAGCATTGTCACAGGAATTGTGATGGGGACTTTTCTGAACAAATTAATGCTCCTCATTCTCTATAAGATCATCAATCAGCCACCGGTAGACGGACTGTTTTTCTCAGTGGAAGCACTGAAAAGTACATTGGTTTTATTTGTTATCCTTTTTGCAGTCAGCCTGATTTATAATGTGGCTTCCATCCGGGTTGGAAAACCGATTGCATTACTGCAGAGTGACAGAACAGGGGAAAAAGAACCGAAAGTGAAAGTTCCTGTATTTATTCTTGGAATTATAACACTGACTGCGGGATATAAGCTGGCACTGTCTGCTAAGTCAATCGGGGGTGCGGTCAACATATTATTTGTCAGCATTCTGCTTGTTGTGATCGCAACCTATTGTCTTTTTACAGCCGGAAGTATTTTTATCCTGAAGTGCATGAAAAAGAATCCGAAGTTTTACTATAAAACAAAGAATTTTATCAGTGTATCGAATCTGATGTTCCGGATGAAACATAATGCAGCAGGACTGGCGTCCATCTGTGTACTTTCTACAGGTGTGATTCTGTTGCTGACCTGTGGCTTTTCACTGATGATGCTCATCGGAAAAAATATAGATGACAGATATCCGACAGATATTAAAGTGGCAGAAACTGTGTCAGAGGCAGGAAAAGGCATGGATGATTTCGTTACTATGAATAAAGCGTTGCAGCAGGATGGGATTGTGACTACCGACCAGATTTATAGACAGTACCGGAATATCATGGTCACGGAAAAAGATGGAAAACAAAAGATTGCAGACCCGGATACATTCGACAGTGACATTTCCAACGCTATCGTTACGTATTTATTGTCTGTTGCTGATTATAATGAATATGCAAATACGGATCTGACACTTAAGGATGACGAAATACTCATCTACAGTTCAGGAAAAGAATGGAAAAAAGGTGATAACCTGAATTTTATGGGAAAAGAGTATACAGTAGCAGGAGAGGCAGAGTATTCTGCAATCCGCTATATCATTGATTCGACCATGTCAATTTTCGAACGTGAAATTCTTGTCTTTCCGGATGATGAGCAGATCTGTGCACTGATGGCGGAAGCCGGACAGAGAGTGAATCCGGATGAGTATGAAGTTTTCATCGGATACCAGTTAGAAAAAGCTCTGACAGCAGAACAGATGGAAACGGTCAGAGTTTTGATGGAACTGAGTGGATTAAACCGTGAAGCAATTCGTTTTAAATCAGAGGAGATGAGCGCTTTTTATAGTATCTATGGTGGAATCTTTTTTGTAGGAATGTTTCTGGCAGCACTCTTTCTCATGGCAACGGTTATGATCATTTACTACAAACAGATGTCGGAAGGGTACGAAGACCAGAAACGATTCCAGATCCTTTCCAATGTCGGTCTGACTGAAAAAGAAGCAAAAGAATCCATCCGGACACAGGTTATGTTATTATTTTACCTTCCGGTCGCAGCAGCGATTATGCATATGATCGTGGCAAGCAGCGTGGTCAGACTGTTTTTACGGATGATACTGATCGTGGATACCTTTACCTTTAACATGGCGATCGCAATCGTGAGCATGATCTTCCTTGTGATCTATACGATTGTATACAAGATCACTTCGAGAGAATACTACAAGATCGTGAATAGGAAAGATTAAATTTGCCCTATTGACAGCACAATGCAAGTGTGATACATTAGGGAACAAAGTTAATACGCTAAACCGTTGAAGCGGAGATAACGGCAATAATGCCTTTACAGAGAGCCTGTGATGCTGAGAATCAGGTGAGAAACAAGTTGTCAAATGGACCGCTGAGGGCGCAGTCAAATGTGAAGATCACAAAGTATTCTGCGACGTTGCAGGCAGACGTAACTTGCCGGGGATATGTGGGTATCCTGCTAAGCGCACAGGTCATGCTGTGAATCAAGGTGGCACCGCGGATAAGAATTTCTATTCGTCCTTGACAGAGAGTATATTTCTGTCAGGGACGTTTTTTATTGCATAGGGAACATAGTTCAGTTCCTGTTGCATAAAAAAATGCAAAAATTCTTTGGAGGTGCAGCGAATGAAAATTATGCCAGCTTTAGCGGAAGTAAAAAAGATTGCGTCAGAAGCAAAATACAACGTGCTCCCGGTGAGCTTTGAAATGCTTTCTGACTTTATTACCCCGATTGAAACTATGAGGATACTGAAAAATGTATCGACACATTGCTATATGTTAGAATCCGCCCAGGCAAATGAGACATGGGGACGATATACGTTTCTTGGCTTTGATCCGAAACTGGAGATCACCTGTATCAATGGCGAAATGAAAATCGGAAATCTGAAAGTAACTACAGAGCATCCTTCTGATTATCTCCGCCAGATCCTTGCGGATTATAAAAGTCCACGTTTCGACTATCTTCCATCCTTTACCGGAGGACTGGTAGGTTATTTTTCCTATGATTACCTTGGATACAGCGAACCGGGTGTGAAATGTGATGTGGAAGATACGGAAAATTTTAAAGATCTTGATCTGATGCTTTTTGACAAGGTGATTGCTTTTGATCATTTGCGGCAAAAAATCATTCTGATTGTCAATATGCCATTGGCGGACGTAGAAGTCGGATATAACAAAGCTGTGATGGAGTTAAAACAATTGGAAGAGCTTCTCAGGAACGGTGAAAAAAAGAACGAACTGGGCGGCAGGCTGACGGGAGAAGTGACCCCGTTATTCAACAAAGAACAATTCTGCAATATGGTAGAAAAGGCGAAACACCATATCCGCGAGGGAGACATTTTTCAGATCGTACTGTCAAACCGGCTGTCGGCACCTTTTGAAGGAAGCCTGTTCAATACCTATCGCATACTCCGCACGATCAATCCTTCACCGTATATGTTCTATTTTTCGGGAACTGACGTGGAGGTCGCAGGTGCATCCCCGGAGACACTGGTGAAATTGGAAAATGGTGTACTGCATACGTTTCCGCTTGCCGGAACAAGACCGAGAGGAAAGACTGCGGAAGAAGACAAAGCGCTGGAAAAAGAATTGCTTGCAGACGAAAAAGAACTTTCTGAGCACAATATGTTGGTCGATCTTGGCAGAAATGACCTTGGTAAGATCAGCAGATTCGGTACCGTGCAGGTTGAAAAACTGCATTCTGTGGAACGTTTTTCCCATGTCATGCACATTGGCTCAACGGTTCGGGGCGAGATTGATGAAAAACACGATGCTTTTGACGCGATCGAAGCAGTATTGCCTGCCGGAACACTTTCCGGTGCACCGAAGATCAGAGCCTGCCAGCTGATCGGAGAACTGGAAAATAATAAGCGCGGCATCTACGGCGGTGCGATCGGATATATCGACTTCACCGGGAACATGGATACCTGCATTGCAATCCGCATTGCTTATAAGAAAAACGGCAAAGTGTTTGTGAGAAGCGGTGCGGGCATTGTAGCGGATTCCGTACCGGAAAAGGAATTTGAAGAATGTATAAATAAGGCGAAGGCTTCCCTGAAAGCATTGGAACTTGCACAGGAGGTGGAAGGATGATTTTACTCATTGATAACTACGACAGCTTTTCTTACAACCTTTTCCAGCTGATCGGAGAGATCGAGCCGGATATCAGGGTGATACGCAACGATGAAATGACAGTAGAGGAGATCAAAAGTCTGAAGCCTGATCACATTATCCTCTCACCGGGTCCGGGAAGACCGGAGGATGCAGGGGTTATCATGGAAGTTGCAAAAACGCTTGGCACCAAAATCCCGGTTTTGGGAGTCTGCCTCGGCCATCAGGCGATCTGCGCGGCATTTGGTGCAACGGTGACTTATGCAAAAGAACTCATGCACGGAAAACAGTCTGATGTGAAATTTGATACGTCCTGTCCGCTGTTTGCAGGCTGTCCACAAAATGCTCCGGTTGCAAGGTACCATTCGCTTGCAGCAGCCCCTGATACCATACCGGAGTGCCTGAAAGTGACAGCGCTTACAGAGGATGGAGAGATCATGGCGGTACAGCATAAAGAATATCCGATATACGGCGTACAGTTTCATCCGGAATCGATTATGACACCGGATGGAAAACAGATGCTCAGAAATTTTATAAAGGAGATATAAGAGATGATTAAAGAAGCGATTGTAAAAATTGTAAACAAAGAGGATCTTACCTATGATGAGGCATACACGGTGATGAATGAAATTATGGGCGGCGAAACGACAGCTACACAGAATGCAGCATTTCTTGCAGCACTGTCAACAAAGAGTGCAAGAGCCGAAACCACAGACGAGATCGCAGGCTGTGCGGCTGCGATGAGGGCACATGCGACCAAAGTGGAAACCGGCATGGAGCTTTTTGAAATTGTCGGAACCGGTGGCGATAATGCACATAGTTTTAATATTTCCACTACCTCAGCGATCGTTGCAGCTGCAGGCGGGATGAAGGTTGCAAAGCATGGCAACCGTGCGGCTTCTTCATTATGCGGAACGGCGGACTGTCTGGAAGCACTGGGCGTAAATATTTCGCAGAGTCCAAAAAGATGCGTGGAGCTTTTAAATGAAGTCGGTATGTGCTTCTTTTTTGCACAGAAATATCACAGCTCCATGAAATATGTGGGAGCTATCCGAAAAGAACTGGGATTTCGGACGGTATTTAATATTTTAGGACCGCTTACCAATCCGGGAACACCATCCATGCAGCTTCTGGGTGTGTATGACGAGTATCTGGTCAAACCGCTGGCACAGGTGCTCATCAGCCTTGGCGTCAAACGTGGTATGGTCGTGTATGGACAGGATAAGCTGGATGAAATCTCGATGAGCGCACCGACAACAGTCTGCGAGATCCGTGATGGCTGGTTCAAATCCTCCGTGATCACTCCGGAAGAGTTTGGTTTTCCACGCTGCACGAAAGAAGACTTAAAAGGCGGAACACCGGAAGAAAACGCAGCGATCACGCTTGCCATTTTAAATGGTGAAAAAGGACATAAGAGAAATGCTGTGCTGATGAATGCAGGAGCGGCATTGTATATCGGAGGCAAGGCAGAGAGCATGGCGGAGGGCATCAATCTTGCAGCAGAGCTTATTGATTCCGGCAAAGCACTTGCAACATTAAAGCAGCTGATCGAAGTCAGCAACCGGCCGGAGGTAGAGGAATGACAATACTAGACCAGCTTGCAGAGCATGCAAGAGAACGGGTGAGCGAAGCAAAAAGAGAAGTATCGCTTGAAGAAGTAAGACAGCGGGCATTATCCATGCAAAAAGGCAGCTTCGTTTTTGAAAAAGCACTCAAAAAAGACGGCATTTCCTTCATCTGCGAATGCAAAAAAGCGTCGCCTTCAAAGGGGCTGATTGCGCCGGAGTTTCCGTATTTACAGATCGCAGAAGAATACGAGGCGGCCGGTGCAGACTGCATTTCCGTGCTGACAGAACCAAAATGGTTTCTCGGAAGGGATGAATATCTCCGGGAGATTGCAGATACGGTTTCCATTCCATGCCTGCGCAAGGATTTCACAGTTGACGAATATATGATCTATGAGGCAAAGGTGCTTGGTGCTTCAGCGGTATTACTGATCTGCTCCATACTGGGTGAGTCGGAGATCAGGGAGTACCTACAGATCTGTGATGAGCTTGGTCTTTCTGCTTTGGTGGAAACACATGATGAGCGTGAAGTGCAGATGGCGATTGATGCCGGAGCACGCGTGATCGGTGTCAATAACCGTAATCTCAAAGATTTTTCGGTAAATACCGATAACAGCCGCAGGTTACGGGAGCTGATCCCACCAGAGGTACTGTTTGTTTCCGAAAGTGGGGTGCAGACAGCAGAGGATGTCGCAGCACTTCGGAAAATCGGTGCAGATGCTGTTTTGATCGGGGAGACGCTGATGCGGGCAACGGATAAAAAAGCGAAGCTGGCAGAACTGCGGGGTGAGATATGACGAAAATAAAATTATGCGGTCTGTCCGGAATAGAAGAGATAGAAGCAGCGAACGAACTGAAACCCGAATACATCGGATTTGTATTTGCTCCAAAAAGCAGACGTTATGTGAAGCCGGAAACAGCGGCAGAACTGAAAAAACAGCTTTCCGGTGAAATTCAGGCAGCTGGTGTATTTGTCAATGAATCAGTTGAAAAGATAGTGGAGCTTTTGGATGATCATATTATCGATATCGCACAGCTTCACGGAGATGAGGATGAAGATTATATCAAACGGTTGAGACAGCTCACCGGAAAACCGATCATCAAAGCTTTTCAGGTGAAATCGGAAAAAGAGATAGCGGAAGCAGGACAATGCTCTGCCGATTATATCCTGTTAGATTCCGGTGCAGGAACCGGTACGGTATTTGACTGGAATATCCTGAAAAAAATAGACAGACCTTATTTTCTTGCCGGTGGACTTTCTGCCGGAAATGTTGGGAAAGCGGTAAGAGAGCTTCATCCATTTGCGGTGGATGTCAGCTCTGGCATAGAAACGGACAGAAGAAAAGACAAAGAAAAAATGGCGGCATTTGTTGCCGCTGTCAGAAAGGAAGAAACATTATGACGAATCCAAACGGACGCTTCGGCATTCACGGTGGTCAGTATATCCCTGAAACACTCATGAATGCAGTTATTGAACTGGAAGAAGCATACAACCATTACAAAAATGATCCGGAATTTAACAGAGAGCTGACCGAGCTTTTTAACGAATATGCAGGCAGACCATCCAGGCTGTACTATGCCGAAAAAATGACAAAAGATCTCGGAGGAGCCAAAATTTATCTCAAGCGAGAGGATTTAAACCATACAGGTGCACATAAGATCAATAACGTACTCGGTCAGGCACTTCTGGCAAAGAAAATGGGAAAAACAAGGTTGATCGCTGAAACAGGTGCAGGCCAGCACGGTGTTGCCACAGCAACTGCAGCAGCGCTTATGGGCATGGAGTGCGTGGTATTCATGGGCGAGGAAGATACTATCCGCCAGGCACTCAATGTATACCGTATGCGGCTTCTCGGAGCAGAAGTCATTCCTGTAAAAACAGGTACGGCTACATTAAAGGATGCCGTATCCGAAGCCATGCGTGAATGGACCTCGCGTATTAGTGATACGCATTATTGCCTTGGATCGGTGATGGGACCACACCCATTTCCTACGATCGTCCGCGATTTCCAGGCGGTTATTTCAAAAGAGATCAAAGAGCAGATGCTTGTAAAGGAGGGCAGACTTCCGGATGCTGTGATCGCCTGTGTAGGCGGAGGATCCAATGCGATCGGCAGCTTCTATCATTTCATCGAGGACGAAAGTGTAAGACTGATCGGCTGTGAGGCAGCAGGAAGAGGTATAGACACATTTGAAACAGCAGCAACGATCGCAACGGGCAGAGTCGGTATTTTTCACGGTATGAAATCTTACTTCTGCCAGAATCAAGATGGTCAGATTGCGCCTGTTTACTCAATCTCAGCAGGACTTGATTATCCGGGCGTAGGTCCTGAGCATGCGCATCTTCATGATATTGGGCGGGCAGAATACGTTCCGGTCACAGATGAGGAGGCGGTCAATGCTTTTGAATATCAGGCAAAGACAGAAGGGATCATTCCAGCCATTGAATCAGCACATGCGGTTGCTTACGCAATGAAGCTTGCACCGACGATGGATAAGGATAAAATCATTGTCATTACTATTTCCGGCAGAGGCGACAAGGACTGCGCAGCCATTGCCCGCTACAGAGGGGAGGATATCCATGAGTAATATAAAGAAGGCATTTGAAAATGGAAAGGCATTTATCGCATTTGTAACCTGCGGGGATCCGGATCTGGAAACTACCGCAAAAGTAGTCCGTGCCGCCGTGGAAAATGGTGCGGATCTGATCGAACTTGGGATTCCATTCTCTGACCCTACCGCAGAAGGACCGGTGATTCAGGGTGCAAATTTAAGGGCATTGCGTGGTGGCATTACGACCGATAAGATTTTTGCATTTGTAAAAGAACTTCGACGTGATGTGAAGGTTCCGATGGTCTTCATGACCTATGCCAATGTTGTATTCTCTTATGGAGCAGAAAAATTCATCTCCACCTGCCGTGACATCGGAATAGACGGACTTATTCTGCCGGATCTGCCATTTGAAGAAAAAGAAGAATTTCTGCCGACCTGCAGGCAATATGGCGTGGATCTGATCTCACTGATCGCCCCTACATCCGAAAACAGGATTTCCATGATTGCAAGGGAAGCAGAAGGCTTTATCTACATCGTTTCAAGCCTTGGTGTCACAGGTACACGGAGTGAGATTAAGACAGACCTTGCTTCTATTGTGAATGTAGTCAGGGAAAATACGAAGGTGCCATGTGCGATCGGATTTGGTATTTCCACACCGGAACAGGCAAAAAAAATGGCAGACATTTCCGATGGTGCGATCGTCGGTTCGGCTATTGTCAAGCTGATGGAAAAATATGGAACAGATGCACCGGAGCATGTAGCGGAATATGTAAAATCGATGAAGGATGCCATCAGATCATAAAATATATTTTTTTGCGCCTGATTTTAATAAAGAATGAAAAATAGAAAGCTGCAGCACGGTTAGGAGAAACGATTAAAAAAAACTGTCATATATTAAAGTGTACCTGAATATAGCACATTGCTTAAAAGGGACAATAAAAAAGCAGGAAGGGAAAAATATATGGCACGTTTTACAAACCAGGCACAATTGCGTTATGGAAGATCCATTGCCAATTCAAATATAGCAGTCGGTGAGATTCTGGAAGTTTTATCCGCTGCAAAGGAGGCAGTGCGGAATACTTACAGACAAAACGATACGATCACCTATGTGATCAGTATTGTAAATGCGGGAACGTTAGCGTATACAGGACTTACCATTACAGACAATCTGGGAGCATATCCTTATAATACAACAACACTTGTTCCACTGGATTATATGGAAGGAACAGCGAAGTATTATATCAATGGTGTATTACAGCCGGCACCGGCAGCAACAGCCGGACCGCCACTTGTAATAAATGGGATCACAGTACCGGCAGGCGGCAATGCAGTGATCGTATACGAAGCGGAAGTGAATCCGTATGCGCCGCTTGCTGCAACCGGAAATATTGTAAATACAGCAACGATCACAGGCGGAGGCATTACACCGATTGAGGTGACAGAGACAGTGGTAACAGATAATGAGCCACTATTAAATATCACGAAATCGATCAGCCCGGTTCCGGTAACGGAAAATGGAACGCTGACCTATACGTTCCTCATTCAGAACACCGGAAATACTGCGGCGGATGCAGCCACAGCAGCAGAGATCATCGATACGTTCGATCCGATTCTTTCCAACATAGCGGTAAGCTATAATGGAACAGCACTTGCGGCCGGAACAGATTACACATACAACGAAGCAACCGGATTATTTGCAACGACAGCCGGAAGGATCACAGTGCCTGCGGCAGCCTATACGCAGGATCCGGCTACCGGAAACTGGATCGTAACACCGGGAACAGGAACCTTAACCGTGACAGGAACAATCTGATCACAAAGAATATAAAGAGAGAAAATGGGTTGCCACATTTTGTGGCAGCCCATTTTCTCTTTTTTGCATGGAAATAAGAGCTGATTGGAGCATATATGAAAAATCAAATGATTTTCGATTGACATGAAGAAATACCATGATTATACTTTTGAATAATAATTTCAAGAAGGCAGACGAGATATGAGTGATATCATCTTCAATAAGCCCGACAGAACAAACACAAGGAGGATTGCCCATGGAATTAATAAGAGTACAGGATTCTGATTATCGAAAAACATATGAGCTTTATATGACTTTTCCGGAAAATGAAAACGGATATATGAATAACGTATATGGCTATAACTATGAACAGTTTCTTGAATGGATCGAGAAAAAGAGAAACTGGTCATTAGGAAAGGAGCTGCCGGAAGGATTTGTTCCGGATACTACATACGTGCTTGTTGATGAAGATGTATATGTGGGAGTATTTAATTTAAGACATTGTCTCAATGATTTTCTAAGAGAAGGACCTGGACATATAGGTTATTGCATATCAGAAAAATACAGAGGAAGAGGTTATGCAACTAAGGGATTGAAGCTGACGCTTGAGAAAGCCGGACAGAGGTCTATTCACGAAGTTTATATGTCTGTAAATAAGGATAATCCGGCAAGCCTTCGTGTTCAGATGAAAAACAGGGCATATATTCATCATGAAAATGAGACAGAATTTTTTACAAGAATAAACCTGATAGAAGTAGAGGAAGGGGGAGAGCAATGAATTTTTTAACTATCAGGATCTGATGAAAGCGAGGGCAAAAGCTATTCTTTTCCAGTATGGAAACCTTCACTATCCACAGCAGGATATTGACCAGCGAGATCTTCGTGAGGCAGTTGTCGGTGAGGAGCGTGGTCTGCTTGGATCTAAAGCATATGTCAGAGATCACGAGGAGGAACTGGATAAAATCGTATTGAACATCAATCTGGATATGATAGGAACGTATATGGGCAAATTTATTGCACGCGTATCTGCAGAGGATAAGCTTTCACAAATGTTGCACCAATCCATTGCCGCTATGATCTGAAAGAAGTGATGTCAATGGAACAGCTGCAGAGAGACATTGATTTCTATGGTAGGCAGCAACCAAATAAAATTTGAGAGCGGCATGAAAATCATGGAGATTGTGAATGATGGGGCGATCAGCCGGAGGACGGCATATCGGTATAAAGCTTATTATGACGAGTTGAAAAAGACAGGGGAGTGGGAGAATGGTTCCATCCTTGGGAGTGTATCGAAGTGAAACTACTTTTTCGTTGCGGTCAATATCATTTGGATGGATGGTTTGCTTTTCGATAGGCTCTCTACTGAACTACAGCATACATTAAGCTATTGAAATTTGGCATCGCACTTGTGATGCCTTTTTCAATGATTTTCAGTCCGTTTCTCAGCAGCTCGTTCTCAAAAGTACTGAATGAAACCATCCTGCAAGATGTTCCCGCAACCATCATTTTTCCAGATTCATGTTCTCTTTCCTGAATCTCAAAAGCGTTGCTGATATCGCTTTGCATTTCATATTTTCCGTCTCCCATTGAACAAATAAGAGCAATTCCATCTGATTTCAAATGACTATGAATAAATTGATAAAACCCGTTTCTGTCTTCATCTAAAACTAACATATGAATAACCGCAATTGAATAAATGAAATCAAACTTTTCATTCAAATCACTTGATAAACAATCCAAAACCATGAATTTTGATTCAAAATCAGGCATTTTTTTCTTACAATAGTTTATTGCTTCAGGCGATATATCGGTTGCCATAAGGTTAAAGCCATTTTCTAAAACGGTGGAGGAGTCTCTGCCTTCACCACACCCGATTTCCAGTAATGAATGCTCAGGATGAAGGTGATATCGACTAATAATATCCATAACGATTGGAGTATTTTTCATTTGCTCCCAACTGACACCCTTTTCATGAGCGGTTTTATATCGATCTTCATAGGCTTCGTAATATTTTCTGTTCTCTTTTTGCATGGATGCCCCCTCATTAAAATTTGTATCCCATCCAAGGCGAAGCTTATTCTTCACCGAATGGCTTTTTATAGTGATAGTTTATCATACTATTGCAGAATATGTGCAGGTTTTCGAATCGGATACAAAATGGAAGAAAAAACAGAAAAAGATGCATAGAAGAATTAGGTATGATAAAATAAGAGAAGAGGAGTCAGATGACGTTATAGATACCGAGAAACGATAAAAGGTGGGGCAGTCAGATGAAAAAGAACATCATATTCGGACTCATAATAGTATCATTTGTTCTTGCAGGCTGTAAGCAGGAAGCAAAGGATGCAAAAGAAGCATCAACGGAAGTGTTAAAAGAATTGTCCGGTGGGCAGGAAGCGGTTACAGAGACACCGGGACAGAACATGCAAAGCCTCAAGCAGAGAGTGATTGAGGATCAGACATTTGAGATTCAGCTGGATGACTGGGGAATGGTAACATTTACATCAGTTGCACCTGAAGAGAATTCGAATAATCCAGAATTCTTATTAGTGAAGAATAATAAAGTCATATATGAGTTTCCGGAAATAAAGGCAGACGCTTCGGATTCATTTAAACAGATCAGTGGTGTAAAGTTTTCAGATGTGAATGTGGATGGGAAAAAGGATATTTTACTGCTTCTCCAATATAGTAATGACGGAGATTCATGGAATATGCCGGTTATATTTTTACAGGAAAATCCGGACAATATGATGTATCTGGATTATCCAAATCTGGAAAGCTACAAAGTCGAAGCGAAAACAGAAAATGGCAATTCTTTTTATCGGGATACTTTTTTGGAAGAATTTCTAAGCGAGCAGCATCTGACAGAAAAGCTTTCTGATATGGAAGGCGTATGGACAGATTATGTAAAATATGTGGACAGCATATCTGGAGCTACTAAAGATATTCAAAAGCAGATTGAGATATTTGCACAAAACAGGGACAAGTGGGCAGTTGATATTGATTTTGCCAATGAACAATATAAATTCACGCTGGCAGATCTGGATATGGATGGACAAGTGGAACTTTTGGTTTCGCATTGTGGCGGCACGGGAATTTTTTCTTATACCAGTTTTTACAAAGTAGATAAGGATGGAAAACTAAAAGAACTGGATACAACTTTTTCAGAATATGAATCCCAGCCGGATCTTATGGATTCGGTATCGGATGAAAGTGATGTGACGGTATACTCTAATATCATAAATGGAAAAGGATGCTATAATTATATTGTGTACGATTTTATGAAAGAGTCACCGGACTGTTACATCTACCGGGTCAGCTCACTGGCGATCGTGGATGATGTTGTAACAGAAACAAAACTCGCCATTGAATATGAAACATATGAAGGTCCGGATTACGAAGCAACGATAAGCTATGAGGATTACAATGGGACAGAGCTGACAGAGGATGAGTATCGCACTTATGCGGCGCGCTATTATGTTGCACAACAAGCTTCTGAACATCGGGCACATTTCAAATGGAAAGATGTCAGTGATATCGTGGATGTCAGCGATGCAGAGGCAGCTCAAATACTTATGGAATCTTATGACGCATATAGCTTCCATTGACAATCCAAAAATATAAGCTGCAGTGATGAAGAAATTGCAAGACTTTTTGATATTGCAATTTGCACCTTTGTTACAATCACTTCTTGAAGTGCAGCACGAAATATAATAGAATGACAATATACTGTTTTTCAATGACACGAAGCAACTTTGAGGAGGGAAAAAATGGATATGAATATCGTATGTCTGGATCTGGAGGGCGTTTTAGTACCTGAGATCTGGGTTGCATTTGCAGAAGAGACAGGAATCCCGGAGTTAAAGAAAACGACAAGGGATGAGCCAGATTATGATAAACTGATGAAATGGAGACTTGGAATTTTAAAAGAACATGGTCTTGGACTGAAAGAAATTCAGGAAACAATCGCAAAGATCGATCCGATGCCGGGTGCAAAAGAGTTTTTAGATGAACTGCGCAGCATGACACAGGTGATCATCATCAGTGATACATTTACACAGTTTGCAGCACCACTCATGAAAAAGCTGGGATGGCCGACTATTTTCTGCAATTCACTGGAAGTGGCAGAAAACGGCGAGATTACAGGTTACAGGATGAGAGTAGAAAATTCCAAGTATTCAACAGTAAAAGCACTTCAGTCGATTGGATTTGAGACGATCGCAAGCGGAGACAGCCATAATGATCTTGGAATGATCAAAGCCAGCAAGGCTGGTTTCTTATTCAAAAGTACAGAACAGATCAAAAAGGATAATCCTGAATTAGAGGCCTACGAAACTTATGAGCAGCTGATGGAAGCGATTAAGAAGGCGTTATAATAACTTTCTCATGTAACTATTCAACACCCCATTCGCAAAACCGCATCTTCAATGCTTTCCTTGAATAACAAGCATGCTTGTTATTTGCTCATTGTGGTTACTTCGCCAAAGAAATTTTCAAAATTATGCTCATTCATGCAAGCATGATTCGCAAATTATGAAAATTGCCTTGGCTCTGAATAGTTACATTTGCGTATCGCCTTCACCAGCCCATACAACGTAATTAACATCGTCACAAACTCCGCAGCAGGAAAAGCGAGCCATACACCATTTAATCCAAGCAGTGCAGACAGCACGAATGCAAAAATGATGATCGCAACAAATCCGCGTGAGATGGACGCAAAAAATGCATATTTTGCAGATTCTATCGAGCTTAAAATGGAAGTTCCGATAATGTTCATTCCGGCAAAAAGAAATCCAATGAAATATAACCTTAAACCGTTTTCTGCGTAGGAGGCAAGCACCTGATTTCCCTCTCCGTTAAATATAGCGGTGATCGCAGGGGCGTAAAGGTAAATGCAGACCACCAGAAGGATAGCAACGCCGATGGTGGTCGTGACTGCCATTTTCAGATAGGTGGTTACATTCTTGTGATTTCCCTTGCTGTAAGCTTCACTGATGAGCGGCTGGGAGCCTTGCGCAATGCCGTTAAAGAGGGCGACTGCGACCAGTGAGGTGTTGGCGACGACGCCGTAGGCGGCAACTCCGGTGTTTCCTGCAAGACCGAGGATCAGCATATTAAAGACAACCGTGATAACTCCGGAAGAAATCTCACCGACGAAAGAGGAAACGCCGACCTGACAGCAGTAGAGCAGTCTGCGGAAGGAAGGCAGGATCGGTTTCAGGCGGATCGTACTCTTTTTTGATTGAAAATGGATACAGCAGATCGCAATGCCTATGACCGGGGAGAGGGCAGTTGCAAGTGCAGCACCCTCCATGGAAAGCCCCAGTGGAAACATCAGGATATAGTCAAACACGATGTTAAACAGACTGCTGAATAAAGTTGCGGACATCGCAATGGAAGGATTTCCATCATTTCGCACAAAAGCATTACAAATGTAGTTCCACATAAAAAAGGGAGCAAAGCACATAAAAATTCTTGTATAATTTTTCCCGGTGGCAACGATTTGGGCATCACCGCCTAACAGTGCGATCAATTTATCCGGAAGAAACAGGCCGACAAAAATAAAAAACAGACTGATGATAAAAGCCCACACAAGAGCATGGAAAAAATATCCATCTGCATCCGGGCTTTTTTTATTGCGTTCCACAACAAAACGGATCGCAGAACCAACGCCCATCATCGCACCGATCGCAAAAATAATATTATAAATTGGCAGAACCAGATTTAAGGCAGTGATACCGTCGGCACCCACCGCTACAGAAATAAAGTAGGTGTCTGCAAGAATATAAACAGACATACCTACCATACCAAGCATATTTTGAGAGACGTATTTAATGAACTTCTTTAACATGATAGAACTCCAAATATGTGTAATAAAGAAACCGGATGCAATGTGACATCCGGTTTCTTTTAAGCTAAAAAACAAATTAATGGATATTAACAGATCATTAAGCCTGAGGACCAGCAGCAACTAATGCTTTACCAGCTTCGTTTCCTTCGTATTTAGCGAAGTTCTTAACGAATCTTGCAGCTAAGTCTTTTGCTTTTACTTCCCACTCAGAAGCGTCAGCGTAAGTATCACGAGGATCAAGGATCGCTGGATCAACGCCTGGAAGCTCTGTAGGAACTTCAAAGTTGAAGTATGGGATTGTCTTTGTAGGAGCTGTCTTGATGTCTCCGTTTAAGATAGCATCGATGATACCACGTGTATCTTTGATGGAGATACGTTTTCCAGTTCCGTTCCATCCTGTATTTACGAGGTAAGCTTTTGCTCCGCTCTTTTCCATTTTCTTAACAAGTTCTTCTGCATATTTTGTTGGATGAAGCTCTAAGAAAGCCTGTCCGAAGCATGCAGAGAATGTAGGTGTTGGCTCTGTAATACCACGCTCTGTACCAGCAAGTTTTGCTGTGAATCCAGATAAGAAGTAGTACTGTGTCTGTTCTGGTGTAAGAACAGATACTGGAGGAAGTACGCCGAATGCATCTGCAGATAAGAAGATTACATTCTTAGCAGCTGGTGCAGAAGAGATTGGACGTACAATATTCTGAATATGGTTGATCGGGTAAGACACACGTGTGTTCTCTGTTACGCTCTTATCAGCGAAATCAATCTTACCATTCTCATCTAAGGTAACGTTCTCTAAGAGTGCGTCACGTTTGATTGCATTGTAGATATCTGGTTCGGAATCTTTATCAAGGTTGATAACTTTTGCGTAGCATCCTCCCTCGAAGTTGAATACACCGTTGTCATCCCAGCCGTGCTCGTCATCACCGATCAGGAGACGTTTTGGATCTGTGGAAAGTGTAGTTTTACCTGTTCCGGAAAGTCCGAAGAAGATAGCTGTGTTCTCACCATTTAAGTCTGTGTTAGCTGAGCAGTGCATAGAAGCCATACCTTTTAATGGTAAGAAGTAGTTCATCATAGAGAACATACCTTTCTTCATCTCTCCGCCGTACCATGTGTTAACGATAACCTGCTCACGGCTTGTGATGTTGAACATAACTGCTGTCTCAGAGTTTAATCCTAACTCTTTGTAGTTCGCAACTTTTGCCTTAGAAGCATTGTAAACAACGAAATCTGGCTCGAAGTTCTCTAATTCTTCTGCTGTTGGTTTGATGAACATGTTTGTTACAAAGTGAGCCTGCCAAGCAACTTCAACGATGAAACGGATTGCCATACGTGTATCTTTGTTAGCACCGCAGAATGCATCTACAACAAAAAGTCTCTTGTTGGAAAGTTCTTTGATCGCTAAATCTTTTACAGATTTCCAGGCTTCTTCTGTAGCTGGGTGGTTGTCGTTTTTGTATTCGTCAGAAGTCCACCATACAGTGTCTTTTGAGTTCTCATCCATAACGATGTATTTGTCTTTTGGAGAACGTCCTGTATAGATACCTGTCATTACGTTTACTGCGCCAAGTTCGCTGACCTGACCTTTTTCGTAACCTTCAAGTTCCGGTTTTGTTTCTTCTTCGAATAATAATTCATAAGAAGGATTGTAAACAACTTCTGTTGTTCCGGTAATGCCATACTTGCTTAAATCAATTTTTGCCATTTTTAATTACCTCTTTCCTTTCGCTGTGTGTAATATGGTATCAATCTGTAAAAACAGACTGTACATATCTTTTTGGAAGCCGGACTTTTGATCGCTCTGTTCCACATTGTGAAATGCAGGAAACATAAGTAAATTGCCAACTTTCTCTACCATAATTATACATATCTCGGTTATAAAATCAATAAAAAAATTGTTAAAAATTTAGCAATTTATGGAGGAAAATTTGTCAGTATCTGCGCTTGACAGAGATGCAGACAGATCTGAGTGGAAAAATACGATCCAAACCCGCTTTTCACGATTGAAAAATGCACACAAAAACAATATAATGCAAGCAGCAGAAAGACGAAACAGTCTGGTCTGAAAAGCCGTAACATCCATTTTGAAAAAAGAGGGAAAAGAAAATGAAAGTCATACACAAAATCAGTCCGGTGCTGATATTAGCAGGTTATTTTTACATTTTATACGAAGGATATTTTTTATGCCAGTTTGGAGGAGTACGCTACCACGGACAGAAAATGGCGGTGGGCGCAGCGGTCATGGCAGCCGGTTTTCTCATTTGGCTTATCACCAGAAAAAAGGCAAAAGAACAGCAGGCAGGGAAAAAACAATATCTGTGGATCGCAGAACTTGTGGCGGCAGCAGCGGCAACGATCATCTGTGGCGCTGCGGTGATCCGCACGGCAATCCCATACAATGGGGCACTCTCCTGGAAAATTTATGAGTGGCGGAGAATAAATGACGAGAGTTCTTCCAAAGATAATAGTGATACTAATAAGGAAGAAAACGAGCCGGAAATTTTCAGCGGAACAGAGACAGAAACGGAAACAAAGACCAGTGAGAATATCCGCAATTCGGATACGTGGGAATTTAATGCAGAAGACGGCGATATGTATTATTTCATCAATGATATTACCGGTTACCGGCTGAATGTGGTAGACGCTGCCTGTGGAAGCCGCTTTTATAACTTTGAAAAGACGAAGGACGGCGGTACGACCTGGACGGAGGTCAACGGTGATCCGTTTGACCAGAATATGGGCGTTGCCGAAGGTCTGCTCTTTTTTACGAATGATTTCGGATTTGCAGGACTGACGTATGCAAGTGAGGATTTCTCCATGCTTTATGTGACGAAGGATGGCGGAGAGACATTTGAACGGCTGGAACTTCCATTGGATACGGTGACTGAACTTCCATCTGAAGCAGAAGAACTGGGATTTACGATCGAAGATTATGATTATCACACCATGCCGCAGATCGTGGATGGAAAAATGGAGATTTATCTGCAGACCGACGCAATGGAACAGCAGGGGATTATTTTTCAGTCTGCGGATAACGGAGTTACCTGGGAGTATGCAGGTTGTAAGGAATGATATATGAAAAATTAAGAGGTTAAAATCATATGGAACAATACAGCTATTATGAGGAAACTGGAAAAATCACATTGGAAAAGAAAGCAGTACAAAATAGTGAAAACGCAGGAAAAAGCATTTATCTCATGAGTCTGGATGAGTTTTTGAGCCATCCGCGGAAACTTGTGCGGAAAAATAATTTTATCCACAGCATGACACCGATCCAGTACTGCAAGATTGAAAAATACCGGGAGTGTGTGCAGGGAACAATGCGTGTGCCAAAGGGAAATAAAGGGCAGGTGTGTATCCATAATTTTGGATTTTACCTGTCAGAGCAGGAATTATATCTTGTGGAGGAAAGCCATTTTCTGATGGAGTATCTGAACAAGATGGCGGAAGGCACCTACGAGGGTTACAGCTTCCGGCAGATCCTTCTGGCATTATTCGAGGAACTGCTGCAGGATGAAGTACTGTATCTGCAGAAACAGGAGGAACATCTGGCTGGTCTGGAGGAGGAACTGTTAAAGAAAATACCGGACTATTTTTATGAGATGATCATGAAATACCGGAAACGGTTCAATATTTTTCATGCCTATTATGAACAGCTGATGAATATGGGAGATGTCATGCAGACCTCTGTGAACGGCGGTCTGTCGGAGGAGGAAAAAGCACAGTGGCAGTTATTTTCCAACCGGGCGGAGCGGCTGCATGACCATGTGGAAATGCTGCGGGAATATCTCGTACAGATCCGGGAACTTTACCAGTCACTCATTGCGGTGCAGCAGAATCAGGTGATGAGTATTTTGACGGTTGTGACAACGATTTTTCTGCCTCTCACGCTGATCGCCGGCTGGTATGGAATGAATTTTCCGAACATGCCGGAATTTGGGTGGAAATATGCATATCCAGCAGTTATAATAGTGAGTATCTTAGTGATTTTATTGGAAATTATTTATTTTAAGAAAAAGAAGATGCTTTAAGCAGAACAATAAGTGTGTGGGCATCTGGAAAGAGAAGGACGAAAGATTATGATGAATCCAGCAACTATTATGAAGATTATGAATGCAAAGAACAAATTTACTGCAAATCATCCGAAGTTTGTGGCATTTTTGAATGCAGTTTTCTCCAGAGAAATGGAGGAGGGAACGGTCATTGAGATCACACTCACCAGACCGGGCGAGGAACCAATGACGACCAACATGAAGATCCAGCAGTCTGATTTAGAACTGATGCGCGAGCTGCGGGACATGGCAAGAAATCAGTAAATAAATATGGAAAAATATAAATGCGCATGTTAAAATATCCTTACGAAAAAATACGAAAATCCGCAATAAGGAGAAAGGAAACGACATGTTAGGAAAACGTTTGAGTTATCAGGAAGAGGAAAATAAAATCCATTTTTTCTTTGAAAAAGGGGAAGCTTATGTAGAAGTCATTACTGAGAGTATTATGAATGTCTTTGTTCCTTATGAGACAAAAGGACACCGCTCCAAGGCGATCGAAGGGGAGAAGGCGGTCCGGACAGATTTTGAGGTAAAAGACTGCGGCAGTTATGTTTCAGTTGCAACAAAACAGTTGGAAGCGAGAGTTTATGACGGATTTTATGTGGACTTTTACCGGGATGGAAAGAGCATTTGTGAAGATTACCGCAGCGGGCGTATTTTAAGACCGCTGTTAAGTGAAAAATCTCTCAAAGTGTTAAAGGCAGAGGGACATGATGTGTCCGCAGGTGTAAGCAGCAGCTATCCGGTGCAGACTGTCAAAAAAATGGACGGGGATGAGAAGTTTTACGGACTTGGGGACAAGACCGGATTTTTGAATAAGCGGGATTATGAGTACGAAAACTGGAACTCCGATATCCCACAGGCACACACGGATTCTTACCGCGCACTGTACAAATCCATTCCGTTTCTGATCACTCTGAAAAAAGAAAGTGTTTACGGTATTTTCTTTGACAATACATACAGATCTTATGTAAACCTTGGAAAAGAAAATCAGGCATATTTTTACTATGGTGCAGACGCCGGAAACCTTGATTACTATTTTATCGCAGGGGATACGATGCCGGACATTGTGGGCGGTTATACCTATCTGACCGGAAGGACTCCGCTTCCACAGCTGTGGACACTCGGTTATCATCAGTCCCGCTGGGGATATGATTCCGCAGACTGCATTAAAAAAGTAGCAGGGAAATACCGAGAACTGAATATCCCATGTGATACGATGCATTTTGATATTGACTATATGGATGGCTACCGTGTCTTTACATGGAATGAGAAAGATTACGGCGATCCGGCAGGAACCATTCAGGAGCTGGCAGACGATGGATTCAAGGCAGTCTGCATTATCGATCCGGGTGTGAAATTAGATCCGGGTTATGAGAAATATGATGAGGGAATTGCCGGAGATTATTTTGCAAAGACACCGGAAGGGGAAGTCTATGTGAATGCTGTATGGCCGGGAGATTCTGTATACCCGGATTTCGGACAGCCAAAGGTGCGTAAATGGTGGGCGGAAAATCAGAAGTTCCTGACCGATATAGGCGTTGCCGGAGTCTGGAATGACATGAATGAACCGGCAAGTTTTCACGGAGAACTGCCATCAGATGTCGTGTTTACTGATGAAGATCAGAAATCTACCCACGCAGCCATGCACAATGTATACGGACATCTGATGTCCAAGGCAACCTATGAGGGACTTAAGGAACAGACCGGAAAAAGACCATTTGTGATCACCCGCGCATGCTATGCAGGAAGCCAGAAGTATACAACAGTCTGGACCGGGGACAACCAGAGTTTATGGTCACATCTTCAGATGGCAGTGCCACAGTTGTGCAATCTTGGACTGAGTGGAATGGCATTTGCAGGAACGGATGTCGGTGGATTTGGTGCGGACTGTACGGCAGAACTTTTATGCCGCTGGGTACAGGTCGGAGCATTTTCTCCATTGTTCCGAAACCATTCGTCCAACGGAAGCATTTATCAGGAGCCGTGGCAGTTCGGGGAGAAGACGGTCGATATTTACCGCAAATTTGTGGAACTGCGTTACCGCCTGCTTCCATACCTGTACGATCTGTTTGCGGAGTGTGAGAAAACAGGACTTCCGATCATGCGTCCACTGGTGCTTCATTATGAAAAGGATGAAAATACATGGAATTTAAATGATGAATTTTTAGTTGGAGAACATCTTCTTGTGGCACCGGTATTAGAGCAGGGACAGACGAAAAAGATGGTCTATCTGCCGGAAGGAATCTGGTATGATTTCAATACCGGAAAACGTTATGAGGGAAAACAGTATTATCTTGTGGATGCACCGCTTGATACCTGTCCGATGTTTGCCAAAGCAGGAAGTATGATCCCGGCTTATGAAGTGGTGCAGTATGTGGGGGAAAAACCATATGATACGTTAAATATGCTTGTATTTCCGGGCGAGGGCACCTATGTGCATTATCAGGATAACGGAAGCGATTTTGCTTATCAGGGTGGAGCCTATAATCAGTATGCATTCACACAGCAGGAAAATGGGGAAGTGACCATGAAGATGATGAAGGAAGGTTATGAGAGACCTTACAAAAAGATTGAATACATTTTTGTCGGCAAATAAGTCAGAAGCAGGAACCCGGGAAAAAATTGCTGCATATCTTATAGTGATGTGATGGAAATAAGGAGTATCGCGTGGACTATAGAGAGGAACAGTTTTTCCGCATGCAGCAGTTTGACACTCCGAAAGTGCCTTTTTATATGAGCTATCCGATGCAGAATCTGTATCTCACAGAGATGGAATATGAAAAGGATATGGACCGGATGAAAGAGTTGTATCCAAAGGATGTTGCCCGTATTATGGATGTGATCGAGGATGAGTGCGATAAAATGGAGTACGAGGGAAGCCTCATGTTCGATGAATATCCGGACCGGCTTATGTTAGAGCAGGTGACAGAGCGCATTTATCAGACCGTGAAAAATGGAACAGACAGCGTGATGGCAGAGGAATTCTGGGGAGGAAACAATCCACCGTCGCCACCACCTCCGGGCAGACCGGGAAGCATGCCACCACCGGGGCGGCCAGGAATGATGCCACCGCCACCTCCGCCCCGGCCAAATGATCCGTGGCGCAGTCTGATCGGTGTCATGTTAAACAACGAGATGTACCGCAGAAGATGCCGCCACCGCCGCTGCAGAAGATGGTGGTAATTTTCGTTATTCTTCACCATCAATTTTCTTAAGAATTTAAAAAGAAGCCAAAGAAAATATTGCGGAAAAGGCAAAAACTGCATACAATATAGCTATCGCCGTTCTGGCGGTAGCTATTTTTGTGTGCAGTTTGAGGCACACAGAAGAGGGAAACAGTCGTATGGATGATTTTGGAGGCTTACAGTGCAGAAAGGTACAATCAAAGCAATTGTTCTGCCGGTCGTTTTTGTTCTGGCAGTGATTATATTCAGTTTTATGACAAATCAGACGAATGAAGACCTGACGACAGAGATGTCGGAGGCGACATTGCCGGTTCTTACCTTATATGATGGGAACACGGCGATCAATGAATTATATGGTTACACCGAAAAAATGGATGCAGCCTATATGCGTGATACGATCACGCCGATCGGGGAAAACAGACTTCTTCCGGTGACTGTGCAGACCTATCAGACCGCAGTGGATAAGATTTCTTATGAGATCAGGAGTCTGGATGCACAGAGGCTGATCGCAAATGCAGATGTCACTTCCTACACGGAGAATAAGGGAATGATCTCTATGGAGCTTCCAATCCAGAATCTGTTGGAGAAAAATGAGGAATATCTGCTTGTGATCCAGCTGGAGAGTGGAGACCGCATGATCTACTACTACACACGAATCATAGAATCCCAGAACAGTTATGTGTCGGAGTGCATTGATTTTGTCAAACAGTTCAATGATACGACTTTTGACAGTGAGAAAGCATCATCTCTCAGCACTTATATGGAAAAAACGACCGGCGATAACACGACTTTGCAGTATGTGACATTAAACAATTCACTGAATCAGGTGAGTTGGGCAGAGTTTCACGGCACAAGGCTGACGACACCGGTTCCGTCTGTCAAGGAGATCACTTTCACCTATAACGTGATCGTTCTGGACTATGTTGTGACACGGGTAGGACAGAATGGACAGAGCGAATACTATAACGTTGAGGAATACTACAGAGTACGGTATACCAATACAAGAATGTATCTGTTAAATTTTGAACGAACGATGGAAGAGATTTTCCGAGGGGAAAATGACAGCATCTCAGGAAACGACATTCTGCTTGGAATCCGCTCCAAAGATGTGGAGTATCAGACCAATGAGTCCGGCAAAGTGGTCGCATTTGTACAAGAGGGAGAACTCTGGAGTTACAATCAGGAGGCAAATACACTTGCAAAAGTATTCAGTTTCCGTGGTTATGAAGGGGTAGATGACCGGGAAAACTATGGTGAGCATGACATTAAGATCGTAAATATTGATGAGGCGGGAAGCATTGACTATATTGTGTATGGCTATATGAACCGTGGAATCCATGAGGGTACAGTGGGAATTGCAGTTTACCATTATGACAGCCTTGCAAATACGAATGAGGAGCAGGTGTTTATCCCATCCAGCCAGTCCTATGAGGTAATGAAATCGGAATTAGGACAACTGATGTACGTGACTGAGAGCGGCGCATTTTATATTATGGTGGACGGAAATGTCTATGGCATTGATCTGAATTCACTGGATACGAAAGTGCTGGTAGAAGGACTTTCCGATGAAGCGGTCGCAATTTCTGAGTCAAACCGTTTCCTGGCATGGGTAGATCCTTCTGCAGTCCGTGGCAGTGATACGATTCATATAATCGACTTCGTCACGGAGAAGGTGACAGATGTGACCGAGAGTACTTCTGATTATGTAAAACCATTGGGCTTTATGCAGGAGGATTTTGTGTATGGTGTGGCAAAATCGGCCGATGTCGTGGTAGATGCTGCAGGTAATACGCTGTTTCCTATGTATCAGGTAAAAATCATGGATACATCCTCAGAGGAGCATGAGGTCTTAAAGACTTATGAGAAACCGGGATACTATGTACAGAACATTGCCATCAGTGGTTACTCCATATACTTAAACCGTATTCAGAACAATGGAACTGCCTATGTGGATGCAGATCAGGACATGATCATGAACCGTGAAGGTGACAGCCTGAAAGTGGTAGATATTGCAACAAAAAATACGGATGAAAAAGAGACGCAGGTTCTGATCACACTGCAGGATGAGGCGAAGAAAAAGACACCGAAGATTCTGACACCGAAAGAGACGATCTTAGAGCAGAAACGTGAAGTCTCCCTGAAAGAAGAAAAGGACAATAACCGTTATTATGTTTATGTAAAGGGAGATGTCGTGCTGACAACAGACAGTGTCTCTGACGCGATTATTGCGGCAAACAGCCAAATGGGTGTCGTGATCGGTGAAAATCAGCAGTATGTATGGAAACGTTCCAGAAAGACGGCTCAGGCGGCATTTAATGATATTGTAGTTGGCGAGGAGGACAGTGGAGCAGGAAGCATTGCCCAGTGTGTGAATGCCATCCTGGAAAAAGAGGGGATCAACATCAGCGTCAGCGCTCTGATCTCCCAGGGCGAGACACCGAAGCAGATCCTTCTGAACACCTTAAAGGATGCAGTTGTTTTAGATCTTACCGGTTGTACGGTGGATGAGATTCTGTATTATGTGAGCAACGGATACCCGGTATTTGCAATGACAGGAAGCAATGATGCTGTTCTAGTGGTGGGATATGATGCAAATAATGTTGTGCTATATGACTCGGCGATGGGGCAGACTTATAAGCGGACGATTGCAGACGCAGATGAAATGTTTTTTAATGCAGGAAATATATTCTTTACTTATCAAAAGTAAAAAGAATACATAAAAATGCATAAAATTTCAGTCGGTTCCGCAGTTCCTTCGTTGAACTTTAACAGTTTTCTGTGGGATGCCTTGCAAATTTAAGGGTAATGGTATATATTTTGAAGAGTATGGAAAAAGTTGATGTATCTGTGGAGGGAAAAACAGATATCGGAGTACTGTGAAAGAGGAAGTGAATGGCATGAGCAAAAAAGAGATTATTGTATCCAATGTTTCAGAAGAACATAATAACCCAATCGCTGAATTAGTTCAGGTTGCCTGTCGTTTTGATAGCGAGATTATTTTAGAAAGTGATAATCGCAGGATCAACGCCAAGAGTATCATGGGAATTATGGCATTCAACCCATCAAAAGGAATGACAGTCAATATTGAGGCAAACGGTGAAGATGAGCAGGAAGCATTAGTAGCAATGGAGAAGTTTTTAGTTTGTGAGTAGTTTTTGTCTGAAGGAGGAACCAATTATGGAAAAGAAGACAACAGCAGCAAAACCAGTAGTAAAAACAACAGCGAAAGAGGCATCTAAGGATACTGTAAAAGAAGCAGCAGTAAAATCTGCACCAGCAAAAGAATCTGTGAAAGAGACAGCAGTTGAGACAAAGGCAGCAGCAGAAGCAAAGGCAGCAGCGGTTGCTAAAGAAGTTGGGAAAAAAGTCGCTGAGACCAAGGAAACAGTAAAAGATACTGCAAAGAAAGCAACAGAAAAGGTAGAAGCAGCAACAAAAACAGCAGTGAAAAAGGCTGCTGCAAAGAAGGCGGCTCCTAAGAAAGAAGAACTGAAACCGGAAGTATTTATCCAGTTCCAGGGACAGGAAGCAGTTGTTGCTGAAGTGATCGAGAAAGCAAAGAAACAGTTCGAAGCAGAAGGTCACAGAGCATCTTCCATTAAGAGCATTCAGGTATACTTAAAACCGGAAGAGTATGCAGCATACTATGTGATCAACCAGAAACATGCTGGAAGAGTAGACTTATTTTAATACATAAGATCAGAAAATGACAGAGTGGTTATAAACACAAAAAAGGAATTGCATTTTGCAATTCCTTTTTTGTGTTTCAGAGATATTATTTATGTTCTTCTTTGTATTTGGATACCAGTTTCTGGATTCTGTCATAAGGGTTTAACAGATCGCTGATAGAAGAATCATGGTTCAAAGTATCAATAATATAGGCGATGTATTTACTCATATCACAGTTAATGTAGTATGGTCTGGAAAGAAGTTCCGGTGTCTGGTAAGTGAGGTTTGTGGTAACTACTTTGTAAATAGTACCATCTTCCACTGCCTTGTCGAAACGGTCAAGACCGTTGGTGAAGAGACCAAATGTAGCAACAACGAAGATACGGTTTGCCTTTCTCTTCTTTAACTCTGTTGCAACATCGATCATACTCTCACCGGAGGAGATCATATCATCGATAATGATGACATCTTTTCCCTCTACAGAAGTTCCCAGGAACTCATGGGCAACGATCGGGTTACGTCCGTCTACGATCTTGCTGTAATCACGACGTTTGTAGAACATACCCATATCAACACCAAGTACGTTTGCAAGGTAAACAGCGCGGTTTGTACCACCTTCGTCCGGGGAGATGATCATTAAATGGTCATTGTCGAGTTTTAAGTCATCACAGTTCTTTAAGATACCTTTGATGAACTGGTAAGCTGGCTGGACAGTCTCAAATCCTTTGAGAGGGATCGCGTTCTGGACACGAGGATCATGGGCATCAAAAGTGATGATATTGTCAACACCCATAGCAGTCAGTTCCTGTAATGCAAGTGCACAGTCTAAGGACTCACGTGCAGTACGTTTGTGCTGACGGCTTTCATATAAGAAAGGAATGATTGCTGTGATACGTCTTGCTTTACCGCCGACAGCAGCAATAATACGTTTGAGATCAGCGTAATGGTCATCTGGGGACATGTGGTTTTCGTGACCGGATACAGAGTAAGTGAGGCTGTAGTTGGTTACGTCTACCATCAGATAAAGATCATATCCACGGACAGATTCTTTGATCACACCTTTTGCTTCACCTGTTCCAAAACGAGGTACAGATGTGGAGATGATGTAAGAGTCACGGTGGTATCCTTTGAATGCAGCTTCATTCTTATGTGCATGTTCTCTTTTCTCTCTCCAGCCTACTAAGTACTGGTCAACTTTGGCACCTAATTCTTCACAGCTCTTTAAGGGAATTAAGCCGAGGGCGCCGTCTGGCATGGTTTCTAGAATTCTTTCATCGTTTGGCATGAGTGGTTTTCCTCCATAAAAATTAAACATTAACAATTTATTTCAATAGATGCTGGATAAGGGGATATCCAGAGCATCTAGTGAATACGTTTTTTCAAGCGGATATCATCACCGAACAGCTTGATGATGGTATAGCTGTTGGATATCCTTGAAAGCACACGTTCTGAATAAATATCAGCAACCTGGTTCATATTCAGGTTGGTGGAAATGATCGTGGACTTCTGTCTTAGGATACGTTCATTTAAACATAGAAACAGCTGCGATGTGGTAAAAGAGTTCGAAAGCTCAGTACCGAGATCATCAATGATGAGCAGATCGCAGTCAAAAATATTCTGGTGTGTGGCGATGGCATCTGCATCTTTTTCAAACACACCTTTGCTTAATATATCAAATAATTGGAACGCCGTAAAGTAGATTACGGAATGTCCTGAATCTAATAATTCTTTTGCAATACAGTTTGAGAGAAACGTCTTCCCAATTCCAGTATCTCCAAAAAAGTAAAGATTAGCAAAAGTGGTATCAAACTGATCTACAAATTCATGGCATCTTGCAACCGCGGCTTTGGCAGTGGCAAGGGATGTAAGTCCTGTCGCAGGGTTGATGTTGGAATCTGAATAATAATCCAGAGACAGCGTACTGAAATTCTCCCTTGCAAGAATGTCCTTAATATTGGACTGGGTATAGATCAGATCGATCGCCTGCTGTTTGAAGCAGTGGCATGGTTTACCATCGATATAGCCTGTATCTTTACAGTCCGGACACTCATAAACCGGCTCGAAATAGTTTTCCGGGAGAGAGAGTTCTTTCATGAGAGCTTTCTTTCTTGTGCGGAGATTTTTCAGTTCCGCTTTTAATTCGGTGAGAGCAGAACTGTCCCCATCTAAGAGACGTCTTGCGGATGCCACGGAAATCTCCGCAATAGAGGCATCTAATGCCTTCAGTTCCGGGGAACGTTCATAGGCAGCTTTTGTGCGCTCTTCTAACTGATGTTGTGCTTTTAGCTGTTTTGCGTCGTAAGAACGAAAAATTTCGTCATACTGCGAATTATTCAATGCCATTGGATTCTCCCTGTTGTCCTGTAAGATGAGGATACTGCATCATCTAGTGTTGTGCAGAAGTTGTGAGCAGCATTTTTTCCAGCTGATCGTAATCGTAGGAACGCTGTTCAAAATTATTAAAACGGTTTTTCGGTTGGGATGTCTGTGCGGTGTTTGGAACCGCAGTTTTTTTCTTCTTCTGGTGAGCTTCATCCAGTCTTGCAATGTCTTCTAAAGTGCTTACGTGATTCTTCTTCCAACTGGTCAGAATAGAATCGATATATTCAAACTTTGGCTGGTGTATCGCCTGTATGGTGCGCTCACAGGCAGCCGTGATGACCTCAGATGAAAATCCGTATTCCGACCGCCACTTATCAATATAGGCTGTCTCCGCCGGGACAAGGGAGCGTCCGTTGATCCCCAGTGCCTTCATGACGGAGAAATAAAGCTGGCTATGAAGACCGGCAGTCAGCTTTGCCTGTTCTACAGTTGTAATGCGATTATCAGCCCAGGCAAGGGCAACTTTTTCTATGTAGCGGATGCTGGTGTGTCCTTTGCTCACGCAGTACTCCACCAGATACTCAATGAGATCTGTGGAAAAACCAAGACCATCGTACCAGTATAAAATGCTGTTCATATCTGTTGGGGTCAGAATACGCCCCAGATAACGCTCTGCAATAAATAAAAGTTCTGCAACGGATTCCTGTCTGCGGAACATGGAGATATCCTCAGCAGAGTAGTTTTTCGGTTCCGGAACAGTTGGCTTCAAAGAAGATCCTTCCGGGGATACGGCTGCGGAATATTCAGAAGAAGCTGTTTCCTGTGTGGATACTGTCACAGGGTCTTCGTTCTCAGAAGGTCTGCGCTTTGTGTCCAAAAAACAGACACCGGTCAGATTCTCACTGGAGTCATATTCCAGACGGAGCAGATGCATACGCTCCCAGTAACTTAAAGCACGCTTAATGTCCTTTTCTGTATGCTCGAATTTATCTGCCATGGCAGAAATGGAAAACGCAGCATCCGGCGCGTTTAACTGCCGTAACAGATAAAGATATATTTTTACAAACTCTCCATTGGCATCAGACATATATTCATCAATGAAAATATTCGATACACTGGTGGCAGAGGTCTGACTGTCACTATGAAGTGTTATATTTGCCATTATGTTCCTTCCTTTCATACAAAGCTGGATGGAATATCCTATCCATCAGCTCGTCCCAAATTATAGCACAGGAACGAAAAAAAGAGAAGTACAAAATTGCTCACAAACCCAGTAAAATCAAGGGTTTTCAAAAATGTGGATAATGTGGATAAAAAAAGTTTCCACAAAAACGCCATTTGGTGAAAAACGCATGAAAGTGTGGAAATACAAGGACTTACAGCTTTTTGGCATAAAAATGTGGATAACTTTATGTAAACAAAAAAATCCACATTCAAAAGTTGAAGTTTTCCCCAATTGAATGTGGATAATGTGGATAAGTTATCTGCCAAGCAGGTGTTCGCCAACATTTACAATGTCTCCGGCGCCCATAGTTATCAACAAATCACCGTTTATACAATTTTTTAATAAAAAGTTTTCAATTTCTGTAAAGGAAGGAAAATAATGGACATCCGTGCCTTTTTCCTTTAATTTTGCTTCGATATCTCTGGAACTGATGCCGAAAGTATTCTTTTCGCGGGCTGCATAAATATCAGCTAATACCACAATATCTGCCATGGAGAGAACCTCTGCAAAATCATTTAAAAATGCCTTTGTTCTGGAGTAAGTATGTGGCTGGAATACAAGCACCAGACGTTTGTGTGGATATTTTTTCGCCGCGGTCAACGTAGCGCGGATCTCTGTCGGATGATGTGCATAATCATCAATGACCGTGACGCCATCTACGCATCCTTTATACTGGAAACGTCTGTCTGCACCGCCGAAAGCAGAAAGGCCTGCAAGAATGTCTTCTTTTGAAATCTTTAAGTCAAGGGCAAGCGCAATGGCAGCGAGTGCATTCGAAACATTGTGCAGTCCGGGTACATTCAGGGCGACATCCATGACTTTCTCGCCGTGGTACATGGCAGAGAAGTTTGCACATGCTTTTTCGTTAAAGGTGATATCAGCAGGATAAAAATCGCAGGCATCACTCATACCGTAGGTAATGACCTGTGGAGCGAGTCCCTCTACGATCTCCTGATAGTTCTCGATTTCGCCGTTGATGATAATGGCACCATTTTCTTTTGTATTTTTTGCAAATAAGTGGAAAGAATTGCGGATATCATGAATATCTTTAAAGAAGTCAAGATGTTCCGCTTCTATATTTAAAATAATGCTGTATTTTGGACGGAAATTCAAAAAGCTGTTTGTATATTCACAGGCCTCGGAGATAAATACGTCAGATTTTCCGACGCGGAGATTTCCATCGATCGCTTTTAAGATACCGCCGACTGTGATGGTTGGATCTTTTTTAGCGGCGAGCAGGATCTGGGAAATCATGGAAGTTGTGGTTGTTTTTCCATGGGTACCGGATACTGCGATGGAATTCTGATAGTTATCCATGATCTGACCGAGCAGTTCTGCGCGGCTTAACATCGGAATACCTTTTTCTTTTGCAGCGGCAAATTCCGGGTTATCTTCACGGATCGCTGCGGTGTACACGATAAGATCGATACCTTCTATAATATTGGAAGCTTTCTGACCATAGAAAATCTGCATTCCCATATGCTCTAAGTGTCTGGTGAGTTCAGATTCTTTGGAGTCAGAACCGGAAATCGTAAAATGTTCCTCAAAAAGAATCTCAGCGAGACCGCTCATGCTGATTCCGCCGATTCCGATAAAATGAATGTGTATTGGTTCCTGAAAATTAATTTTATACATATTATGGATACCTGCCTGTTTTTTCGTTGATTGTTGATGAAAAAGTTTATGAAAAACTTCCTCATTTTATAACAAAGCGTTGTATAACGCCTGAAACAGTTACATTATAACCATATATCAGGAATTTGCAAATTCTTTTCGGACAATTCCATGTTAGCTATTTTGACGAAAAAAACAGGACAAACACACATATTTGTATAAAATGTCAAAAAAAAGAAAGAATTTCTGAAAAAATTGTGTAAAATGATGTACATTGAAAAATGGTTGTGATATACTTGAAATATCAAGAGGACTAGATTGACTAGAAAGTGACGAGAGGTGATTGACGTGATTCGAAAAGAAATGATAGCAATGCTATTAGCGGGAGGTCAGGGAAGCCGTTTAGGTGTCCTGACATCAAAAGTTGCAAAACCGGCAGTTGCATTTGGAGGCAAGTATCGTATTATCGATTTTCCATTGAGCAACTGCATTAACTCCGGAATTGATACGGTTGGTGTATTGACACAGTATCAGCCATTACGTTTGAATACCCATATCGGAATTGGTATTCCGTGGGATCTTGACCGTAATAACGGAGGAGTAACAGTACTTCCACCATACGAGAAGAGTAATAACAGTGAGTGGTATTCAGGAACTGCCAATGCAATTTATCAGAATATGAATTACATGGAGCAGTACAATCCGGAATATGTACTGATTTTATCTGGTGACCATATCTACAAGATGGATTATGAAGTCATGCTTGATTTCCATAAGGAAAATAACGCAGATGTTACAATTGCCACAATGCCTGTTCCATTAGAGGAGGCAAGCCGTTTTGGTATTGTGATCGCAGATGAAGATAAACGAATTCAGGATTTTGAAGAGAAACCGGAACATCCAAGAAGTAATCTAGCCTCAATGGGAATCTACATATTTAGCTGGAAGGTATTGAAGGAAGCTCTGACTGCAATGAAAGATCAGAGCAACTGTGACTTTGGTAAGCACATCATTCCTTACTGCCACGAGAAGAAACAGCGTCTGTTTGCTTACGAGTATAATGGATACTGGAAAGATGTAGGAACGCTTGGCTCTTATTGGGAAGCCAATATGGAACTGATCGATCTGATCCCGGAATTCAACCTGTATGAGGAATACTGGAAGATTTACACGAAGAGTGATATTATCCAGCCGCAGTATCTGTCAGCAGACAGTATTGTTGAGAAGAGTATCATCGGAGAGGGATCTGAGATTTACGGAGAGGTTCACAGTTCTGTCATCGGAGCCGGCGTTACGATCGGCAAGGGCAGTGTCGTGAGAGATTCCATTATTATGAAGGGAACCCAGATCGGTGAGAATGTCGTCATAGACAAAGCAATTATTGCTGAAAACTGCAGCATTGGTGATAACGTTACATTAGGCGTTGGAGAGGAAAAACCGAACAAGTTCAATGAGAAGATTTACTCCTTTGGTCTTGTGACGATCGGAGAGGATTCCGAAGTTCCATCGAACGTCTCAGTCGGAAAGAACACTGCAATTTCCGGCAAGACCACAAAAGAAGATTATCCGGAAGGAATTCTTGACAGCGGTGAAGTAATTATTAAGGCAGGTGACTCAGAATGAAGGCAGTAGGAATTATTTTAGCTGGCGGTAATAACAGCCGCATGCAGGAATTATCGAACAAACGAGCAATTGCAGCAATGCCGATCGGAGGCAGTTACCGGAGCATCGACTTCGCTCTGAGCAATATGAGTAATTCTCATGTACAGACAGTGGCAGTGCTGACACAGTACAGTGCAAGATCCCTGAATGAACATTTAAGTTCTTCCAAATGGTGGGATTTCGGACGTAAACAGGGTGGTTTATATGTATTCAACCCAACTGTAACAGTGGATAACAGCTGGTGGTACCGTGGCACAGCAGATGCGATGTACCAGAATATCAGTTTCCTGAAAAAACGTCATGAGCCATATGTCATCATCAGCAGTGGTGACTGTGTATACAAACTTGATTTTAACAAAGTCCTTGATTACCATATCGAGAAGAAAGCAGATATCACCGTTGTGTGCAAAGATATGGATCCGAATGTGGATGTCAGCCGTTTTGGTGTTGTCCGCATGAATGAGGATTCCAGAATCGTTGAGTTTGAGGAGAAACCAATGGTTTCCCAGTCCAATACGATTTCTACAGGTATCTACATTGTCCGCAGAAGACAGCTCATTGAGATGTTAGAGCGGAGTGCTGATGAGGGAAGATGGGATTTTGTAACGGATATCCTGATCCGTTATAAGAATATGAAGCGTATCTATGGTTATAAGATGAAAGAATACTGGAGCAATATTGCAACCGTAGATTCTTATTACCAGACCAATATGGACTTCTTAAAACCGGAAGTCAGAAATTACTTCTTTAAAGAAGAACCGGGAATTTTCTCAAAAGTGGATGATCTTCCACCGGCAAAATATAATGCAGGATCAGACGTGAAAAACAGCCTGATCGCGAGCGGATGTATTATCAACAGCAAGGTTGAAAATTCTATCTTATTTAAGAAGGTATTTGTCGGAAAAAATTGTGTGATCAAGAATTCCATTATTTTAAACGATGTTTATATTGGGGATAATACACACATTGAAAACTGTATTGTTGAGAGCCGTGATACATTGAAAGCCAACACATACTATTGTGGAGAGAATGGAATTAAGATCGTATCTGAGAACAATGAGAGATATGTATTATAGCCAGAATCACAGAGTTACTTACAGGGTGACAAAAACTTGCGTTAGATGAAGACCGAAAAGGGGGACTGAGACATCATGCAGATTACAGACGTCAGAATTAGAAAAGTTGAAAAAGAAGGCAAAATGAAAGCCGTAGTTTCTATTACCATAGATGAAGAATTTGTGGTACATGATATTAAGATCATTGAGGGAGAGAAGGGATTATTTATCGCGATGCCAAGCAGAAAGGCAGCAGACGGTGAATACCGTGATATCGCACATCCGATCAATTCCAATACAAGAGATCGTATTCAGAAACTGATCCTTGAAAAGTATCAGGAAACAATGGCTGCGGAAGAATAATAACTGCAGGTGAACGGGTCGCTATGGGGATAGCGGCCCGTTTTTTACAAAATTCATTTATCCGCTTGTAAAATCTAAAATCTTCTGTAAAATATAGGATGATACAATAAAAATAGGGAGAGTAAAAACCTCCCTATTTTCGCATGCATATAATAATAGAGAAAACAAAGGATAGAAAGGTATAGAAAAATGGAACAGTTAAAAGCAGTCATTCTGGCAGCAGGAAAAGGAACACGTATGAAATCTGATCTTCCAAAAGTGGTTCATACCATTGAGGGAAAATGCCTTGTAGATTATGCAATTGACGCGGCAGAGGGCGCTGGCGCAACAGACATCTGCCTTGTAGTAGGATATAAAAGTGAAGTAGTAAAAAGCAGTATCTCCCATAAAAATGTAAAATTTGCATTACAGGAAGAACAGTTAGGAACTGGTCATGCAGTAAAATGTGCCAGAGATTTCTTAGGTGAGGAAGGTCAGACATTGATCTTATTCGGAGATACACCGCTCATCACTGCGGAGACACTGAAACGTTTATCAGAGCATCATAAGAAAAATGGAAACACCGTGACTGTACTTTCAGCAATGGTTGATGATCCGACCGGCTACGGAAGAATCATCCGTGATGCAGATGGAAAATTTGTAAAGAGCGTGGAACATAAAGATGCATCACCGGAAGAATTGGAGTCTCACGAGATCAATTCCGGTATGTACATTTTTGACACAAAGGAATTGAAAGAAGCTTTGGATAAATTAACCCCAAACAATGCACAGGGCGAATACTATCTACCGGATACACTTACTATAATCAAAAACAAAGGCTTAAAAGTGGACGCATTTGCGCTCGAAGATCCGGAAGATATCACAGGTGTCAACGATCAGGAACAGCTTGCAGCAGCCGCTGCGGTGATCCGCGGACGACAGAACAAATAACTTGATTCAATAGTAAACAGAAGGAGAACAGGAGATGTTTTTGATCGTAGGACTGGGCAATCCAACCAAACAGTACGAGAAGACGAGACACAATATCGGTTTTGATGTCATGGATGCGCTGGCAGAGAAATATAATATTAGTATCAGTGAAAACAAGCACAAAGCGCTTTGTGGAAAAGGCGTGATCGAAGGCATGAAAGTTGTTCTGGCGAAGCCACAGACATACATGAACTTAAGCGGCGAGAGCGTTGCAGAACTGATTAACTATTACAAATTAGATCCGGAATCTGAGCTGATCGTGATTTTTGATGACATCAGCTTAGAGCCGGGAAATATCCGCATCCGCAAAAAAGGAAGTGCGGGTGGGCATAATGGAATCAAAAACATTATTGCAATGACAGGCACGCAGAACTTCATGCGGATCAAAGTCGGTGTCGGAGAGAAGCCGAAGGGCTGGGATCTTGCAGACTATGTGCTTGGACGTTTCAGCACGGAAGACCGTGCAAAAGTCGAGGAAGCGATCGGACATGCAATGGATGCAGCCGTCCTGATGATGCAGGGTGAAGTCGACAAAGCAATGAACGATTATAACAGCAAAAAGCAGGAGTAAGCAAGCAGTATCAGCCGGGCAGAGAGGAGTACAGACAACGTGAAAACATTCACAGAACCCAAAGCGTTCACAGAACCCTTAAAAGAACTGCAGGGTTATGAAGAGTTAGAGCAGGCACTGAAAAAAACAACAGGAGTGATACAGGTCTCCGGTTGTATCGATGCCATAAAACCGCATATTGCATACAGTGTCAACAATGGTTCTGGAAACAGAATCATTGTTACTTTTCATGAGCAGAAAGCGAAGGAACTGTTAGAGGAATACCGTTTTTTTGATAAAAAAGCAGCTTATTATCCGGCAAAAGATATTCTTTTTTACCAGTCGGATATCCGTGGAAATGTTCTGACAGCGGAGCGTATCAATGCCTTGAAAATGATGGCAGAGGAAAAAGAATGTACCATTATAACTACGTTTGACGGTCTGATGAATCCAATGCCAAGCCCGGAAAAATTTATTCAGGCAGTGAAAAAAATCTCCGTGGGAGATACCGTCGAATTAAATGAGCTGACAAAACATCTTGTGGAGCTTGGATATGAGAAAAATTATCAGGCGGAGACAATGGGAGAATTTTCTGTGCGCGGTGGAATCATAGATATTTTTCCGCTGACGGAGGAAAATCCATTCCGAATCGAACTGTGGGGAGATGAGGTGGACTCAATCCGTTCGTTTGATCCGGAGAGCCAGCGCTCCATTGAGAATCTGCAGGAAGTCTATATTTATCCGGCATGTGAACTGGTGCTGACGGAAGAAGAACGCCGGTCTGGTGTCGAGAAAATCAAGAAAGAAGCAAAAAAAGTTGCAGACAAGTTCCGCAAAGAGATGAAGACCGAGGAAGCCTGCCGGGTGCAGTCTATGGCGGATCAGATTGCCGAAGAAACAATGGAATATGGCATCTCAGCGGGACTGGATGCGTATCTTTCCTATTTCTGCGAGGAGCGGGTTTCCTTATTAGATTATCTGAAAAAAGAGGATTCCATTCTGTTTTTAGACGAGACAGTGCGGACCGTTGAGCGCGGACAGTCCACGGAAACGGAATTTTCCGAGAGCATGAAACAGCGTTTGGAAAAAGGATACATTCTTCCGGGGCAGATGCGTGAACTTTTTTCCTGTAAAGAGATACTGGCAAAGATCAATCAGATGCGCTGTGTCGCACTGGTCGCGCTTGATATGAAGTGCAATTCGTTGAACATCACAGAGCGCATGGCGATTGAGAGCCGTACCGTGAATCCGTACAACAACAGTTTTGAGCTTCTTGTGAAAGACCTGAAGCGTTATAAGAAAAACGGATACCGCATGATCTTACTGTCGAGTTCGAGAACCCGTGCAAAACGTCTTGCGGAAGATCTGATGAACGAGGAACTTCCGGCATTTTATTCCGAAGATTTTGACCGTGTGTTAAGTCCGGGAGAGATCATGACAGGCTATGGCAAGGTGAAAAAAGGCTATGAGTACCCGGCGGTGAAGTTTGTCGTCATTTCCGAGAGTGACATTTTCGGCTCCGAAAAAAAGAAAAAGAAACGCCACAGAATGTATGAGGGCGAGAAAATCGCCAGCTTTACAGACTTAAATATCGGCGATTATGTAGTGCATGAGAATCATGGACTTGGTATTTACCGCGGTATCGAGAAGATCGAAGTGGATAAGACGGTAAAAGATTATATCAAGATTGAATATGCCGGTGGTGGAAATCTTTATATCCTGGCGACGCAGTTGGAACTGATCCAGAAATATGCCGGTGCTGATGCGAAGAAACCAAAGTTAAATAAGCTTGGCGGTCAGGAATGGAATAAGACGAAAACAAAAGTCCGTGGCGCGGTCAAGGAGATCGCCGGGGATCTTGTGCGGCTGTATGCGGCAAGACAGAGCGAGCGAGGTTTTGCTTACGGACCGGATACTGTATGGCAGCGGGAGTTTGAGGAGATGTTCCCGTTTGAGGAGACAGAGGATCAGGATCTTGCAATCGAGGCGACTAAAAAAGATATGGAAAGCACGAAGATCATGGATCGTCTGATCTGTGGGGATGTCGGCTATGGTAAGACAGAAATCGCTATCCGCGCAGCATTTAAGGCGGTTCAGGACGGAAAGCAGGTGGCATTTTTAGTACCGACGACTATTTTAGCGCAGCAGCATTACAATAATTTTGTGCAGCGAATGAAAGATTTTCCGGTGAATATTGATCTGCTCTGCCGTTTCCGGTCTGCGGGCGAACAGAAGAAAACATTAGAAAAACTGAAAAAAGGACAGGTGGATATCATCATAGGCACGCACCGTCTTTTATCTAAAGATGTGGTGTTTAAAGATCTTGGACTTTTGATGATCGACGAGGAACAGCGCTTTGGTGTTACCCACAAAGAAAAAATCAAACAGTTAAAAAATAATATTGACGTTCTCACACTGACAGCGACGCCAATTCCGCGGACACTGCACATGAGTCTGATCGGAATCCGTGATATGAGCGTGTTAGAGGAACCGCCAATGGACCGTATCCCAATCCAGACCTATGTTATGGAATACAACGAGGAACTTGTGCGGGAAGCCATTTCCAGGGAACTTGCAAGGGGCGGACAGGCGTATTATGTGTACAATCGAGTAAAAGAGATCGCAGATGTCGCAACAAAAATCGCAGAGCTTGTTCCGGAGGCGAACGTTGCTTATGCGCATGGTCAGATGAAAGAGACGGAACTCGAAAACATCATGTATAAGTTTATCAACGGCGAGATCGATGTGCTTGTGTCAACAACGATCATTGAGACAGGACTTGATATTTCCAATGTCAATACCATGATCATTCATGATGCGGACAATATGGGATTGTCGCAGTTGTATCAGCTCCGTGGGCGTGTGGGACGTTCGAACCGCACAGCGTATGCGTTTTTAATGTATAAGCGGGATAAAATGTTAAAAGAAGTGGCAGAAAAACGTCTGGCGGCGATCAAGGAGTACACCGAGCTTGGCAGTGGATTTAAAATCGCCATGCGTGACCTTGAGATCCGTGGAGCCGGAAACCTGCTTGGCGCGGAACAGCACGGACATATGGAGGCGGTCGGATATGATCTGTACTGCAAGATGTTAAACGAGGCTGTCAAAGAGGCAAAAGGCATGAAGCAGGAAGAAAACTTCGACACCACGATCGACATTGACATTGACGCCTACATTCCAATGGGATATATCCCAAATGAAATGCAGAAACTTGATATTTACAAACGTATCGCAGATATCCAGACGGAAGAGGAGACGGAGGAAATGTTAGAGGAACTGATCGACCGTTTCGGAGAACCGCCGAAACCGGTGGAAAATCTGCTTTACATTGCAAAAATAAAGTCATTGGCGCATACAGTTTATATGACAGAGATTTCACAAAAAGCGGATACTGTGAAGTTCACACTTTATGGGAAGGCGAAACTTGACGTGGCAAAAATCCCGGAGTTTATCGCGTCTTATGGCAATAACCTGAAATTTACCATGGATGCCAAAGCACCGTATTTTACTTATTTTTTGAAGAAAAATTCCAGGGAAAAGAATGTGGATGCCAGAGCTGTGATAGAAGATTTTTTAAATGGTGTGAGGGAAAACTTAAAGATTGCGCAGGACTCTGTGAAAAAAGAGTGAAAAATCTTGCGGCACCGGTAAAAAAGCACTATAATAGAAAAAGTGACTATCCATGTATTAAAATTCGTGTGGATACATTTAGGAGGTTAAATTTCACAGAGTGAAATAACATTTTGCTCCGCAAAACAAGGAGGATTTATGAAAGTAAAGAGATTTACAACACTGCTCGTAAGCGGTGTTTTGGCAGCATCTATGTTAGTGGGATGTGGCGGCATAAATAAAAATGAAACCGTTGCAACCTTAGACGGACAGGAAATTAAGTTAGGAGTAGCTAATTTTGCAGCGCGTCTGCAGCAGGCGGAGGCAGATGATTTTTACAGAGCTTATTTTGGAGACGATGTGTGGTCATCCGATCTGTATAACAATGGAACAACCATGGAAGATAACACGAAGAACAGTGTCATCGAGATGATTGAAAATTTATATATTTTACAGAATCATATGGCAGATTATGACGTGACATTGACAGATGATGAGACTGCAAAAATCGCAGAGGTAGCAGCCCGGTTTATGGCAGACAATGATGATAAAGCAATCAATGCACTCGGAGCAACAGAAGATATTGTGAAGGAATATCTTACCCTAGTGACAGTCCAAAGTAAAATGCGGGCAGCGATCATTGCAGATGCAGACACAAATGTCAGTGATGCAGAAGCCAACACAAGTGCATATAGTTATGTCAATGTATCGAAAACCAGTTACAAAGATGCAGAAGGAAACACTCAGGAATATACAGATGATGAGAAAGCAGAACTTGCAGATACAGTTCAGAAATTCCATGATGCAGCAGCAGACACGACACTTGATACAGCTGCAGATGAGTATGGATATACGGTGAGCACAGGTACATTTTCATCAGATAATACCACATTGGATGAAGAAGTGTTGAACGCATTAGAGGGACTTAAGAGCGAGGGTGAGCTCTCTGACGTAGTGGAGACAGATAATTATTATTATGTACTCCGCCTCGATGAAATCACAGATGCAGATGCCACAGAGGAACACAGACAGGAGATCATCAGCCAGCGTCAGAGCGACTTATATAATGAAGTCCTTCAGGGCTGGAAGGATGATGCAGAGTGGGTATTAAAAGATAAAGTATGGGATAAAGTTACGTTTGACAACTTATTCACAACAACCGTAGAATCGACAGAGACAACAGAGACTACCGAAAGCAGCACAACAGACAATGCAGTGACAGAGAATACAGAGGCAGTGGAAGGCACAGAATCTGTACAATAATAGAAAAAAAGAGACAGGATAATCAGAGGAAGCATACAGCTTTGGAGATTATCCTGTTTTTCATGTATAGGAAACTTCGTTCCGGCTACAAAAAAAACGTTCCGCAAGGATGCACACTCGCGCAGTTGTGCTTGTGCAAAGGGAACGTTTATGCTATTCTAAAAAAAGATGTGTATCAGCAGCTGAGACGTGCAGACATAGCGGAAAACCGAAGTGTACATGCACTGCGGAAGAAAGAATAATAAGAGGAATCTTGCAGCAATGAAAAAAGATAATATAGTACTGATCGGAATGCCTGGAGTGGGAAAAAGCACCGCAGGTGTCATTCTTGCGAAAGTTTTAGGATATGAATTTGTAGATGCAGATCTTGTGATCCAGAAAGAGGAAGGCAAGCTTTTAAAGGAGATCATTGAGGAAGTTGGAACAGACGGTTTTATCGCAGTGGAGAACCGAGTGAACAGCTCGCTTGAGGTCGACCATTCGATCATTGCCACAGGCGGAAGTGTTGTCTATGGAAAAGAAGCGATGGAACATTTGAAAAGCATAGGAACTGTGGTTTATTTACAGCTTCCATTTGAAGAGTTAAACAGAAGACTGAGCGACATCAAAGGTCGTGGTGTTGTTTTAAAAGATGGACAGACTTTAAAAGATCTGTATGAGGAACGTGTTCCGTTATATGAAAAATATGCAGATATCACGGTAAACGAATATGGTCTGAATGTGGAGCAGACCATTGATAAAATTTTGAGTTTGAGGAATGAAAAGAAATGCAAAAAATAGAGTTGACAAAAAAAGTGATCATAGAACTATTTGTGATAGCGGGTTTATTTTTGGTTTTACTGTTTTTTGCAGTTTCACAGAAAGTTACGATCGGACAGAAATACCAGCAGGTTTATTTTAATGGAGAACTTGTAGGAAATATTGCAGGTCATGTATCAGTCGATGATGCGGTGCATGAGGTGCGCCGAGAACTTGCAGCAGAGAGCGATGAACCACTCTGCATGGATTATGAATATTCTTCCAGTAAAGCCAATGATTGGTTTACTCCTTTGATGACAGAAGATGCATTAAAAGAAGCCTTAAAGGAGAAAATGAAAGTATCAGAAATTGAAACACAGGTGCGGGCTTACACAGTAGCAATTGAAGGCTATCGCGGAAATTTCAAAAGTATGGACGAAGTGACGGAATTTTTGAATACGGTCAAAAATGAGGCTGATACGGAAGGACAGTATACAACACAGATTTCCAAAGAAGCCGGACATATCAGTGGTATTTATACAGCACAGCTGACAGAAGTTGATCCGAAAGAGAATACAGAGGTGACACCGGAGGTGACGCTTGCAGATCAGGTGTCTGCCGGAGCCAATGGGGCATTTACCTATCAGATGGAATACGCAATGGCAAATCCAAGGGATGACAGTTACGAGACGGGAACCATTGGAATGGAATTTATAGAGCGTGTCGAAGTGTATGAGAAGTACATTTCCGGGGATGCACTGTCGGATGTGGAAACACAGGTAGAAGAAGTCACAAAAGAAAAAGAAACGAATAAAATATATGTAGTAGAGAGTGGTGATGTACTTTCTGTTATCGCGATGGATCATGATACAACAGTAGCCAATATCATGGCATTGAACGGATTTGACAATGCAGAGGTAAGGATTTATCCGGGACAGGAGATCATCATTGCAGTGCCGGAACCGGATTTAAGCCTTCGCATTAAAAAAGGTGAAGTCTATGAAGAGGATTATAACGCAGAGCCGACCATCATAAAAAATGATGAATGGTATACGACAAAACAGGTGGTACACCAGGAAGGCACGACCGGACACAGAGAGCGTAATGACATTGTCACCTATGAAAATGGAATTGAGGTTGCGAGGGAGCTTGCGCATCAGACGATCATGGTGGAATCGACACCGGCAATCATTGAGCAGGGAACAATCACGCCGCCAACGTATATCAAACCATTGGCAGGTGGGCATTTCACATCAGGATTCGGACGCCGCTGGGGAAGAATGCACAAGGGCGTTGACTGGGGATGCCCGGTCGGAACAACCGTTTATGCATCCAGTGCAGGAACTGTTGTCAGTGCCGGTTACAGCAAAGGATATGGCAATAATGTTGTCATCAGCCATCCGGATGGCAGAATGACACGATATGCACATAACAGTAAATTACTGGTATCAGCAGGTCAGTGGGTAGAACAGGGACAGAGCATTGCACTGAGCGGAAGTACCGGAAGATCTACAGGTCCACATGTTCATTTTGAGATTTATATCAATGGAGTTGCAGTAAATCCATTGAATTATATTGGTCAGTAATGATATAATAAGCGGAAGAAAGAACCGCTTGACAAAAAGATATAATGGTTACTATAATAATGTGTTTGTATGCAACCATTCGATAAGTCTGTAAGTTGATGGCAGACTGGACGAAAATGTTCATAGAGGTGTGATATGGAACAATATGTAATTAAAGGTGGAAATCCTTTGGTTGGAGAAGTTGAGATTGGCGGAGCAAAAAATGCGGCACTGGCAATCCTTTCTGCAGCCGTAATGACGGATGAAACTGTTACGATAGAGAATCTCCCAAACGTGAGAGATATTAATGTATTATTAAACGCAATTCAGGAAATTGGAGCAAAAGTCGACCGAATCGACGCTCACACTGTTAAGATCAATGGATCATTTATCCGTGATTTTAATGTTGACAATGAATATATCAGAAAAATCAGAGCATCTTATTATCTGATCGGTGCTTTGTTAGGAAAATATAAAAGAGCAGAAGTGGCACTTCCGGGTGGATGTAATATCGGAAGCCGTCCAATCGATCTGCATTTAAAGGGATTCAGTGCATTAGGCGCCAATGTTGATATTAAACATGGGCTTGTTCTTGCATCCGCAGAAAAGCTGACAGGAACCCATATTTATCTGGATAAAGTATCTGTCGGAGCAACCATTAACATTATGATGGCAGCTTCTATGGCAGAGGGAAAAACAATTATTGAGAACGCAGCAAAAGAGCCACATGTGGTGGATGTTGCGAACTTCTTAAACAGCATGGGTGCGCAGATCCGTGGTGCTGGTACGGATGTAATCCGGATTGTCGGTGTGGAAAAACTCCACAAGACAGAGTATTCTATTATCCCGGATCAGATTGAGGCAGGAACCTTTATGTTTGCAGCGGCTGCAACAAAAGGAGATGTCACCGTAAAGAATGTCATTCCGAAGCATTTGGAGGCAACTACAGCAAAACTTTTAGAAATTGGATGTGAAGTGGAAGAATTTGACGATGCAGTGCGTGTTGTGGCTTCCAAACCGCTTCATCATACACAGGTGACAACACTTCCATACCCGGGATTCCCAACAGATATGCAGCCACAGATGGCAGTTGTTCTTGGAATTTCCGAGGGAACAAGTACAGTGACTGAGAGTATTTTTGAGAATCGTTTCAAATATGTTGATGAACTGACACGTATGGGTGCCAATATTAAGGTAGAGAGCAATATTGCAATTATCAATGGAACGGAAAAATATACTGGAGCAAGAGTGAATGCACCGGATCTCCGTGCCGGAGCAGCACTTGTGATCGCAGGTCTTGCAGCTGAGGGAATTACAGTTGTAGATGATATTTACTATATTGAACGTGGATATGAAGAATTTGAGGCAAAACTGGCGTCTCTGGGTGCGGTTATCGAGAAAGTGAGTACAGAAAAAGAAATTCAGAAATTCACACTCAAGGTTTCTTAAACCGGAGTTTAACGGACGTAGTGTCGCAGATTTTGTGGTGCTTTTATAGGTGGTGAAGGGCAGATATAAGCGTCCTCTCACAAGGCATTATTTATATGTTGATTAAAAAGAAAAATCGTACAAACGAAATATTATGTTTCTGTTCGCTGAACATTCCGATGGGCTTCTGAACAACAATCATGTTCAGCAAAGGCTTCCATGATTGTTAGAATCCCATCTCCATAGCTCACGAAGAAAATAATATTTGTTTGTACGATTTTTCTTTCGATTTACACTGTGAATGCCTTGTGAGAGGACGCTTATACATGCCCGGTCAACGTTATGAATCGCACCACAGAATCTGCAATTTACGTTATGAAACTCTGGTTAGGGGAGGAGTGTCTATGGGGAATGACAAAAATCAAACAGTAGGGAGAGAACTTATTTATGGATCGTTTTACAGATGCATTGGAACAAAGAAATCTGGAAGAATTGAGAAAGTATCCTAAGGCAGACTTGCACAATCATTTTGTGCTTGGCGGAAATAGAAGGTTTCTCTATCAGGTAACTGGTAAAAAAATTGAACCATTAGATCATCCTTTGACATCAATGGATGAGATGGATCGATGGAGTCAAAAATATATTGGTCAGGATTTTAACAGCACCGAGATGAGAAAACTTTTAATTAGGGCGACATTTCAACAAGCCAGAGAAGATGGAGTAACTGTGCTTGAAATTGGTGAGGATGTCTGGGGGTTAAATGAATTTTTTCATAATGACATTGATGAGCTGGTGAATGCTTTTACAAGTGCTCAAAAAGAAATTGCTTCCGATATGGAATTAAGGCTCCAAATTGGATTATCAAGACATTGTCCGATCAGCTATTTAGAAGATTGTCTATCTCATTTCTGGGGAAATAAAAATTTTTATTCTATTGATCTGTATGGCGATGAATTGGCACAGCCTATTGAAAATTTTAAAGGGATTTACCGACGGGCAAAAAAAGAAGGGTTAAGACTAAAAGCACATGTTGGAGAATGGGGCACTGCGAAAGATGTAAGAACAGCAGTAGAAGAATTAGAACTTGACGAGGTTCAACATGGAATAGCGGCAGCTGATGACGAATCAGTAATCCGCTTTTTGGCAGATCATAAAATCAGATTAAATATCACGCCAACAAGTAACATTTTACTTGGAAGGGTTGCAGATATGTCTATGCATCCGATTGGTAAACTGTATCGTAGTGGTGTCGATGTCACTATAAATTCCGATGACGTATTAATCTTTGATTCAGACGTATCCAAAGAATATCTACGGCTTTATGAGTCTCAGTGTTTGACGGCAGAAGAATTAGATAACATAAGAAAAAATGGACTGAAACCAGAGTTTAACTAGCGCAGTGTCGCAGAGTTTGTGGTGCTTTCTTAGTGGATGAAGGGCAGATATAAGCGGCATTTCACAAGTCATTTTTATATGTTGATTAGAAAGAAAAACCGTACAGACGAAATATTATGTTTCTGTTCGCTGGACATTCCGATGGGCTTCTGAACAACAATCATGTTCAGCAAAATGGAATCTCGTGCCGAATCGGCTGTGAAAGTTGAGATTATTTCGTGATTTCATCACTCAATTATTTCGCCGTGCGTCAAATACAAATGAATTTGTATTTGACGCACTTGCGCTCATTATATCCTACACTTGAAAAACAGATTTTGGATTTGCAGACAGAAACGAAATAAGACCAATCGTAATTATGAAAAAAAATCGGTAGAAAATTTTACATCTATGTGCTAGACTTTATAATCATACAAATAAGTAATTGCAAAAATAATAGAAGAAGCACAGGGGGATTTATGAAGCAGGATACCATTGCAAACTGCAGAAATGCTCTGTATCAGATTTTATTTTATGGAGTTATGATTATTTATTTTATACTCTTATTTTTTCTTCTTTTCAGAAAAAAAGCAGCAGGATCTTTTCAATCGGTAAATTTGATACCGTTTCATTCCATTGGTGCCTATTTATTCAGTGATGACATGGTTTCGCGTGCTTTTGCGCTGAGTAATTTATTGGGCAATATTGCTATTTTTATTCCGATGGGAGTTTACCTTCCGTTGCTGATAAGAAGAAAATCCATCTTCGTCAATACCGTATGTGTTGCATTGATAAGCGCGGTTGTTGAGGTCTTACAATACATTTTTGCAGTGGGATCAGCAGATATTGATGATGTGATCTTAAATACCGTTGGTGGTCTGATCGGTGTAAGTTTATTCAGAGTCATGGAATTATTATTGAAAGATCAGACAAAAAAAGCAGTTACAATACTTGCACCTGTGGGAGGAATTTTTTCATTTCTCATACTTTTCTTGGTAAACAGGTAATGGTAGTTCCATTTGCACAGATGTGTTAAACTTAATTCGGAGATAGATTGAAACGATAGATAGGTAATTGCGAAACTCATGAAAACCTAAATCGAATTGTGAAAAAATGACAAAAGCTTGAGAAAACACTGGGGAGCAGAAATCGAACAAGTTCGATTGGCACTTAGAAGGCAGGTGCGGCGTAAGTCGTGACTGGCTTCTTAGTACCGTTACCAGCGACACGTAGCGGAAGAGTGTTTTCGAAAATTTTGTTAATTTTTCACAATGTGAAGTAGATTATGATGAGTTTCGCAAATATCTGTTAAACGATAGAACAACAAAGGAGAGAAAAAGCATGAAAAAATTTGATGACGATCTTGAGTTTGAATCATTGAATGACGAACCACGGGATACCCGCTTTATATTACCAATTATCGTTGTGGCGGTTTTGCTTGTCATTGTGATCGTGGCATTGGTTTTATTAGGAAAAAATAAAGACACAAGTGCTGACTTAATGTCTACAGAGCAGAGTGAGACAACAGAGACAGAAACACAGACCACCGAAGTAATTGGGAATATTGCCACAACCGAGAGCACTGAAGAAGTGGAGGCAGACGATCCACAGAATGGCAATATGGGAACTGACACGGGAGCGAGCGTTGATGTGACGGCACTGTTATCGGCAGGAAATGTGGCAGAGTCCGGCGAGACAACGTTTGGTATAGATGTGGCCAGATATCAGGGAACCATCGACTGGAGTCAGGTGGCGGCTTCCGGGGTACAGTTTGCCATGATACGTGTCGGATATCGCACGCAGAAGACTGGCGAGATCGTTGCGGATACCAATGCAAAATACAACATGCAGGAAGCGCAGGCAAACGGGATAAAAATAGGGGTATACTTCTTTTCAACAGCAGTGACGGAAGACGAAGCTGTACAGGAAGCGGACTGGGTGGCAGATTATATTTCCCAGTATCAGATCACCTATCCGGTTGCATTTAACTGTGAAGGGTTTGAAAATGCAGACAGCAGACAGTACGCTATGACACAGTCGGAGAGAACGGACATGGCAATTGCATTTTTAAATGAAATCTATAACCGAGGCTATACGCCAATGTTTTATGCGGCAAAAAATGAGATGCTTGGCGATGCAAAATGGGATACTTCAAGAATTGAAAAAACTTATAAAATCTGGGTGTCTCAATATCCATCTGTACCGTATCCACAGACCGCACAGTCCGATTACACTGGAACACATGCAATGTGGCAGTACACCAATCAGGGAACGGTAGCCGGAATCAGTAAGCCGGTCGATGTCGATATTGCCTATTTCGGTTATGCAGGAACCGCAGATGCGAAAAGTGATGTGACACCGGAAACAGTCGGTGCAGATGCGGAGGCGTTGATGAATTTCTCTGATGTAAATGAGACGGTTACAGCAAAACAGTCCACAAATCTCAGAAACATTCCAAGTCAGGGTTCTGATGCAACAGTTGTGGCAACCTTGCAGAATGGTGAGACAGCGACAAGAACCGGCGTGAGCAGCAGTGGATGGTCGCGGGTAAGCTACAATGGACAGACTTTGTATGCAGTGTCCAGCTATCTGACGACAGATCTTGGGTATACAGCACCAGCAGCCAATACGGCTGCAGAGACAACAACAACGGACGGCTCAGGCTCAGGAGATGGATTGAAAACAAAATTTACTGCATGCAATGATGTGGTGACAGCGAAGATCGAAGTGAATTTAAGAACACTTCCGAGTGTCACAAACCCGGATGCAGCAGTTGTTGCGGTTTTAAAAAATGGCGAGACCGTGACGAGAACCGGAATCAATACAGACTATGGATGGTCAAGAGTTGACTATAATGGACAGACATTATATTGTGTATCGAGTTATTTGACAAGTGCACAGTAAAAAAGAAGCTGATGCATTCAGACGGAAAAGATGAAACGTCTGAAGGTATCAGCTTTCTTTCTATTATGCAGATTAAATTAATTTTTTTCGCTTTGCCGGACGCTGTTTCTTTACAGGAGGTGTCACCTCATTTCTGGCAGCAATGGATACGGCTGAAACTGGTGACGCAGGCGGGACAGGTTTGTCCATAACTGGCTGTTTTGTGGGCAGAACGGCAGATGCTGCATTCCTGCGCTGGTTTATTTTTTCTTTTTGCGCACGGAAGCGGTCAGCGGTCGCCTTAATATATGGATCTGCAACAAACTGCTTAAGCGTATCGCTGTCGATGGCGATACGGTTGTCCATTGTCTTCATAATATCTACAATCTGTAACTGATCCGAGGTTTCCGGATTGCTCAGATCATAAATCTGGTTATCCTTGAAATTCAGGATCATAGGATGCAGAAAATCAGCCGGATTGTCAGCAAGCACCAGACCTTTTTCTCCGTTTGCAAAATCGAGACATGCACCTGTAGGAAGAATCTGGATGCTGTCCGCCAGAGCGGCAATCACAGAACGGTTATATTCTGAGATGTGGCTGTAAAAAAATGTCATGGCAGCCAGCTCTGACATTGGTGCATGGTTAATGTTCATGGCAGTCAGGCGGTCAAATTTGTCCGCAGCCTTCAATATATCGATCAGAAGCTGAACCGGTGGTTTTGGAAGTCTTGGGCTGATCGTTGCATGATCTTCAAATATAATGTTCTGGATGATCTCAAGACTTGTGTCATTTAAGCCGAGTTCTGCAAAATGCGGACGGATGATCTCATACCCATGTTCTGATTTTAACTGGATGAGATCCCGGTCGGAAGCAGAGAGATCTTCATTCTTATCTAAAATACTCTTTGGAACGGAGAGATAACCAAAATCATATAATAAAGAAGCTGCGATCAGCGACTGGGAGTCTTCCGGCTCAATATGCATCTCATTTGCGATCATCGCAGAGAGGATCGCAACACTGATCGAATGCTTGTATACAAAATCGGCAGAACTTCTGAGGTTCTGTGTGAAATTAAGTTTGTGGTCTAATGCACCATAATGTGTGTATATATTCTGTACGAGTTCCGTGATTGCCGGAATATTTTTCTGTGCGAGAAGCTTGTCCATGCAGTCTTTCAATTTGAACATATAGATAGTCTGGAACTGCTCAAATTCAAGGTCTTCTTTGGAAAGAGGAGGAACAGGCTCCGCCGGTTCCAGAATAAAAATGCCAATCAGACCGAAATTATCAATACTGTTTATACTCTGAAGAGTTAATTTTGTGTTGCGCTCATACAATAACACCCCCATTTTATTGTAAATGGGTTTTGCCAGCCGCATTCCCGGCTTTAAATCCTGTGATCTTACAAACTGCATATATCCCCATACCTTTCCTGATGCAAATATGATAAAATAAAAACAAGCTGATACATACCAAATATAGCATATTGAAAGGTTAAATACAATCTGCTATCATGGTGCTTGAAAGAAATTTTTTAGGAGCAGATGCAGGAATATTTCGACAGAATGAGGTACTTATGAAAAAAATCCCCTTAAAAAGAATATTTGCAGCGGCAGCATTAGTGTGCTGTCTTACCGTGACAACAGCTTATGCAGATGTCACGCAGGAAGATATTGACAATGCAAAAAATCAGATCAACAATCTGAAAAACCAGCAGAAAGATGCACAGGATGCGGTCGATGATATCAATGGAAAAAAAGGCCAGCTAGAGAGCGACCTGAACAATTTAAATGGACAGATGACCAACATTGTTTCGTCCATGAATGCCCTTGAGTCACAGATCAATGATAAGAAAAAAGAACTGTCAGATCTTGAGGATGAGATCGATCAGACGCAGGATAATCTGGAAGCTGCAAAGCAGCAGTCAGCCAGCCAGTATGAGGATATGAAGATACGTATCCGCTATATGTATGAAAATGGAAATACACCGATGCTTGAGATGCTGTTATCGGCATCATCCTTTTCTGATTTTCTGAACCGGACGGAGTATATTTCGGAGATCAATTCGTATGACAGACAGAAATTAGAGGAGTTTATCCAGGTGCAGGAACAGATTGCGGCAGAGGAAGCTTCTCTTGAAGAACAGAAGAAAGATCTCGAGAGTGAGCAGCAGGAACTGCTCGCCATGCAGGATGACATGAAGGTAAAACAGAATTCTGTAAACAGCCTTATCAGTTCAACGCAGGCAAATATCAGCCAGACCAATTCTGAATTGAGCAGCGCGCAGGGAAAAGTCAATGATATCAACAGTCAGATCGCACGGATGGAAGAACTGGAAAAACAGTTAGAGATCCAGAAAGCAAAAGAAGACGCTGCGAGAATGGCGGAGATCAAGCGTCAGGAGGCTGAAAACAACGGCGAATTTTCTTATGTCCCAAGTGACAGTGATCTTTACCTGTTAGGAGCGATCATCCAGTGTGAGGCAGACGGTGAACCATATGAGGGAAAGCTTGCAGTCGGAAGTGTTGTCATGAACCGTGTGCGAAGCTCTTATTTCCCGAATACCGTATCCGGTGTGATTTATCAGAGCGGACAGTTTTCTCCGGTAGCCAGTGGACGATATGCGCTCCGCCTCGAGCAGGGAGTCAATAATACCTGTATGCAGGCGGCACAGGAGGTGCTTAACGGGAACATCACAAACAGCTGCCTCTATTTCAGAACTGTGATCGACGGATTGGAAGGAACGATCATCGGACACCACATATTCTACTAATACGGCTGTCAATTGCGCAAATTACATAAAAATCATTTTTGAAACCAAATGGAAAAAGAGACGTTTTTGTGAGAAATATACAAAAAACGTCTCTTTTTTGTGGAATTGAGCGGTTGCGCATGATAATTTTTTAACGAAAAACAGTATATAAAATAGGTAAAAACCAAATTTAAATTCTGAAAAAAATGTGAAAAAAAAAGAAAGCTATTGCATTTGAAAATAAAATATGGTAGCATGAGAAAGTACTGAAAAGCCAATAAAAAAGCCGAATACATAAAAACGTAGAAAATTAGGAAAAAGAAAATTTAAATTTAAAAGAAGAGATTTTAGATTTATTTTTTTTGCTAAAAGATTGTTAAAAAAATAACGACGTTTTTCGGCAGATTTATTATGAAGGAAACAAAATATACTGCATATTATGAGCGGTGTTTTGTACCACAAAACCGAAGGGAGAATTCAAAATGGCAAGAAAAGTAGTTTTAGCAGGCGCATGCCGTACAGCAATTGGTAAAATGGGTGGAGCATTAAGCAATACTCCAGCAGCAGACTTAGGTGCAATCGTTATCAAAGAGGCATTAAGAAGAGCAGGTGTTAAACCAGAGATGGTTGACGAAGTTAAAATGGGTTGTGTAATCCAGGCAGCTCAGGGACAGAACGTTGCACGTCAGGCTTCTATCAAAGCAGGACTCCCAATCGAAGTTCCAGCAATCACAATCAACGTTGTATGTGGTTCTGGTTTGAAATGTGTCAATGATGCAGCTACCATGATCATGGCAGGAGAAGCTGATATCGTTGTTGCAGGTGGTATGGAAAATATGTCAATGGCACCATATGCTATGACAAAAGCTCGTTTCGGATATCGTATGAACAATGCAACGATCATCGATACAATGGTTAACGATGCATTGACAGATGCATTCAATCATTATCATATGATGATCACAGCAGAGAACGTATGTGATAAATATGGAATCACAAGAGAAGAATTAGACGAGTTCTCAGCAAACAGCCAGCAGAAATGTGAAAAAGCGATCGCTGAAGGCAAATTTGCAGATGAGATCGTTCCGGTTCCGGTTAAAGTGAAAAAAGAGATCGTAGATTTCGTGACAGATGAAGGACCTCGTGCAGGTACAACAGCAGAGTCTTTAGCAAAATTAAAATGCTGCTCTGGTAAAGAGGGTGGACTTGTTACAGCAGGTAACGCTTCCGGTATTAATGATGGTGCAGCAGCAATCGTTGTTATGAGCGAAGAGAAAGCAAAAGAACTTGGTGTTACACCAATGGCTACATGGGTAGCCGGAGCACTTGGCGGTGTTGAACCAGAGATCATGGGTGTTGGACCTGTTGCTTCCACTAAGAAAGTATTAGCTAAGACAGGACTTACAATTGATGATATGGATCTGATCGAAGCAAACGAAGCTTTCGCAGCTCAGTCTATCGCAGTTGCAAGAGATTTACATTTCGATATGTCCAAAGTTAACGTTAATGGTGGTGCGATCGCACTTGGACATCCAGTAGGAGCTTCCGGATGCCGTATCCTTGTAACATTATTGCATGAGATGCAGAAGAGAGATTCCCACAGAGGTCTTGCTACATTATGTATCGGTGGCGGAATGGGATGCTCTACAATCGTTGAGAGATAATTAATCAGACAAAACTGTCCGGAAAGCGGGTAACTGCTTTTCCGGGCGTTTCCATTACATATTAAAAATTCAGAATGAATTCAGGAGGTACTAACATGAAAGTTGGTGTTATTGGTGCAGGAACCATGGGACAGGGTATTGCAAAAGCATTTGCTCAGGTAGAAGGATATGAGGTAGCTCTCTGCGATATTAAGCAGGAATGGGCTGACGGCGGAAAAGCCAAAATCCAGAAAGGTTATGCAAGACTTGTAGAAAAAGGAAAAATGACACAGGAAGCTGTTGATGCTATCCTTGCTAAAATCACTCCAGGATTAAAAGAAGACCTTTGCGCAGACTGCGATCTGATCGTAGAAGCAGCATTCGAAGATATGGGAGTAAAGAAAACAACATTCCAGGAATTAGATAAGATCGCAAAACCAGAGTGTATCTTTGCTTCAAATACATCCAGCCTTTCCATCACAGAGATCGGAAATGGTCTTACACGTCCAATGGTTGGTATGCATTTCTTCAACCCTGCAGACCGTATGAAATTAATCGAAGTTATCGCTGGTGTAAATACACCGGATGAGACTGTTGAAGCTATTAAGAAAATCTCTGTTGAGATCGGAAAAACACCTGTACAGGTAAATGAAGCAGCAGGATTCGTTGTAAACCGTATTTTAATTCCAATGATCAACGAAGCAGCATTCATCAAAATGGAAGGTGTATCTGATATCGCAGGTATCGATGCAGCTATGAAACTTGGCGCAAACCATCCAATGGGACCATTAGAGTTAGGAGATTTCATCGGTCTTGATATCTGCCTTGCTATTATGGATGTTCTTTACAAAGAGACTGGTGACAGCAAATACCGTGCATGCCCATTGATCCGCAAAATGGTTCGTGGTGGTAACCTTGGTGCTAAGAGCGGAAAAGGATTCTATGTATACAATGCTGACCGCACAAAAACACCAGTTGACGCTCAGTAATTAACAGATATTAAGGTTTAGGAGGATTTGAAATCATGGATTTCACTTTAGACAAGAAACATGAAATGGCGCGTTCTCTGTTCAGAGAATTCGCTGAAAACGAAGTAAAACCTCTTGCACAGGAAACTGATGAGACAGAACAGTTCCCGGCAGAGACAGTTAAGAAAATGGCAAAATATGGATTCATGGGAATCCCGGTACCAAAGGAGTACGGCGGACAGGGATGTGATCCATTAACATATGTTATGTGTGTAGAAGAGTTATCAAAAGTCTGCGCTACAACAGGTGTTGTTGTTTCCGCACATACTTCTCTCTGCATTGATCCAATTATGACTTACGGTACAGAAGAACAGAAACAGAAATATGTCAGACCACTTGCTACAGGTGAGAAACTTGGTGCTTTCGCATTGACAGAACCGGGTGCTGGTACAGATGCCCAGGGCGCTCAGACAAAAGCTGTTTTAGACGGTGACGAATGGGTATTAAACGGATCAAAATGCTTCATTACCAATGGTAAAGTTGCAGATGTTTATATTGTAATCGCTATCACAAGCATTACAGAGGATAAGAGAGGAAGAAAGAAAAAGAACTTCTCCGCATTTATCGTAGAGAAAGGTGCTCCAGGATTCTCTTTCGGAACAAAAGAGAAGAAGATGGGTATCCGTGGATCTTCTACCTATGAATTAATTTTTGAAGACTGCAGAATTCCAAAGGATGCATTACTTGGACCTGAAGGAAAAGGATTCCCAATCGCTATGCATACATTAGATGGTGGACGTATTGGTATCGCTTCCCAGGCACTTGGTATCGCAGAAGGTGCATTAGATCGCGCAATCGCTTATACAAAAGAAAGAAAACAGTTTGGCCGTTCTATCGCACAGCAGCAGAATACACAGTTCAAGTTAGCTGATATGGCAACAAGAATTGAAGCCGCTCAGATGTTAGTTTATAAAGCAGCAATGGCAAAAGCAAACCAGAAAGTTTACTCTGTAGAAGCTGCAAAAGCAAAATTATTCGCAGCAGAGACAGCAATGGCTGTTACAACAGAAGTTGTTCAGTTATTCGGTGGATATGGATACATCAGAGAGTACGATGTAGAGCGTATGATGCGTGATGCTAAGATCACAGAGATCTATGAGGGAACAAGCGAAGTACAGAGAATGGTAATTTCAGGTGCTTTACTTAAGTAATTATCTAACAATATAACATAAGGAGTGGAAAATACATGAATATCGTAGTATGTATTAAACAGGTTCCTGATACAAAGGGTGGAGTAAAATTCAATCCAGATGGAACACTTGATAGAGCAGCAATGCTTGCTATCATGAACCCAGATGACAAAGCAGGTCTTGAAGCAGCATTAAGAATCAAAGATGAGACAGGAGCAAAAGTTACAGTTCTTACCATGGGACTTCCAAAGGCTGATGCAGTTCTTCGTGAAGCAATGGCAATGGGAGCAGATGATGCAATCCTTGTAACAGACAGAGTATTAGGTGGAGCAGATACATGGGCAACATCTACTACAATCGCTGGTGCTCTTCGTAACTTAGATTACGATCTTATCATCACAGGACGTCAGGCTATCGATGGAGATACCGCACAGGTAGGACCACAGATCGCTGAGCATCTTGGTTTACCAGTTATCTCTTACGCAGCAGACATCAAAGTTGATGGAGATTCTGTTATCGTTAAGAGACAGTATGAAGACAGATATCACGAATTAAAAGCAAAAATGCCTTGCTTAGTGACAGCACTTTCTGAATTAAATCAGCCACGTTACATGACACCAGGTGGAATCTTTGATGCATGTGACAAAGAAGTGACTGTTTGGGGAAGAGCAGACTTAAAGGATGTTGATGATTCCGACCTTGGATTAAAAGGATCACCAACAAAGATTGCAAAAGCATCTGATAAAGTAGCAAAAGGAGCTGGTGAGAAAGTAAATCTTGATCCAGCAGAATCCGTAGCATACTTGATCGGTAAATTCAAAGAGAAACACATTATCTAAAAAAATAAGGAAAAGTGGTGAATAAGATGTCATTAGAAGAATATAAGGGAGTATTTGTCTTTGCACAGCAGGTAGATAACGTATTAGACGGTGTTGCATTTGAATTGCTTGGCAAAGGTAAAGATTTAGCAAAAGACTTAAATACAGAAGTTACAGCAGTATTGATCGGCTCTGGCGTCAAAGGATTAGCAGATCAGTTAGCAGAGTATGGTGCAGACCGTGTTATCGTTGTAGACGATCCTGAATTAAAAGAATACAGAACAGAGCCATATGCACATGCACTGGCATCTGTAATCAATGAGTACAAACCAGAGATCATGTTAGTTGGTGCAACAGCTATCGGACGTGATCTTGGTCCTACTGTATCAGCAAGAGTTAAAACAGGTCTTACAGCAGACTGTACTTCTCTTGAAATCGGAGATTTCCCATTGGTTGCTGCTCCAGGAAAAGAATCTGAGCAGAAACACAATCAGTTGTTAATGACTCGTCCAGCATTTGGTGGTAACACAATCGCTACAATCGCTTGCCCGGATAACCGCCCTCAGATGGCAACCGTTCGTCCAGGTGTTATGCAGAAGATTGCTCCAATCGCTGGTGCAAAAGCAACCGTTGTTGAATTCAATCCAGGATTCACACCTAACAACAGATATGTTGAAATCCTCAATGTTGTAAAAGCTGTAAAATCTACAGCAAACATCATGGAAGCTAAGATTTTAGTATCTGGTGGACGTGGAGTAGGTTCTAAAGAGAACTTCAAACTGTTAGAGGACTTAGCAGAAGTTCTTGGCGGTACTGTAAGCTGCTCCCGTGCCGTTGTAGAGAATGGCTGGTTACCAGTAGATCTTCAGGTTGGACAGACAGGTAAAACAGTTCGTCCACAGATTTACTTCGCAATCGGTATTTCCGGAGCAATCCAGCACGTAGCAGGTATGGAAGATTCTGATCTTATCATTGCAATCAACAAAGATGAAGATGCTCCAATCTTCGATGTAGCTGATTATGGTCTTGTTGGAGACTTAAATAAGATCGTTCCAGCATTGACAGCAGCTTTAAAGGCTGAACTTGGTAAATAAACCGGAGTTTAACTTGTGAACTGCCGCTTATAGGTGGTGTTACGGATTTCCTAATGTTATGTCGTATTGCATGCCAACAAAGTGTATAGAAATATAAAAAATAGAACTGTTTGTTTTCAGGAGCGCTTCCGCTTGTTGTCGCTGGCAGCGGTACTAAGAAAGCATCCATCGTGATTTCAAAATCCAATTACATTGGCTTTTGAAATCGCAATGTCTGCTTTCTAAGGACCGGCCGCTCCCAAAATCCTGAAAACAAATCAGTTCTATTTTTTATTTGTCCCAGACTGTGCAGCATGCAATATCCAGGTTGTGAAAATCCGTCAATCCAAGTTACAAGCGGCAGAACCCAAAGATGAAACTCCGGGAGGTGTGCCCTTTATCATCGGCAAATCACAAGACATTGAAAATGACTGTATTTTGTCGCCACCTTTCTTTATAGGCACTCATCCCATAACCGTGAGTTCCATAACGTAAATTGCAGATTCTGTGGTGCAATTCATAACGTTGACTGGGCAAATATAAGCGTCCTCTCACAAGTCTTTCGTAACGTAAATGAAAGAAAAACGCTATAAACAAATATTATTTTCTTCGTGAGCTATGGAGCTGGGATTCTAAAACTTAAAAACAAATCGAAAGAGTAAATGCAGCACTAACCCCGTGCATGAAAGCAACACCCCAATCTTTACAGGCTTTGTAGATGTTTTCTTTAATTGTATGCTTCCAAGAATAATTCCCACCAATGATGAAACAAATGGTAATAAAATCATTATAGCTGCAACCCAGATAAACTTCCAACCATTTTCCACCATCCCAAACAAGCCTCTATGCGCAAGAATAGGAATTACAGGTAATATCACATTAATAATGCCTAAAACTAACACAAACTGATGTTTCTTTTTCATTTTTTCCCCCTTCGTTAACTTTAAAGCCTCTCGTGTATTTCCCCAACTTCCCAGTATTTATGGGCTTCCCACATAGGCATCTGTTACATAACCGGAGTTTAACTTAGAAACTGCCGCCTGCAGGTGGTGTTACGGATTTTCTAAAGTTCATGTCATATTGCATGCCATCGGATAAAGTCAAAACACTACGCTTCTTGTTCACGGAGCTGTCTGTATATGGTCTCTGCATCATAATCCGGCGCACTTTTCTCTATGACATCATAAATCTGCCGAATCTGGGAGACTGGTTCTTCTAACATGTCCGCTGTGGCTTCTGCGGTGTAGCCTTTTTGATATATCTTTATAATGAGTTCAATCCTGCCTTCGATGATGCCCTGTTCCCTTGATTCACGCAGGTCGTCCGCAAACAATTCTTTTAATGCTTCGCACATATTTGATCCCTCCTTCAGTTTCTCCCAGTTTGCACGCATGACTGCATCTGCGAGCGCCTGATATAGCTTTGAGTTTTTGTTTTTACTGTATTTTTGATCTCACTTCCATCTTCCGGTCTTGTTCCAGCTTGCGGATGTTACACATTATATAGTTTTATCCAGAAGTATCTTATAAATTGCCTCTACATTATAATCAGGTGCACACTGTCCGATCACATCATAGATTTGTTTGATTAACGTTTGGGGTTCTTCCAGCATATCTGCTGTTTCTTTTACAGAGCAGCCTTTTTTATATTTTTTAATTACTATTTCTATGACTTTTGAAGCTTCGCCTTCGCGTTTTCCCTCAAGTTTTCCTTCGCGTTTTCCAACATTCCTGCCCTCCATAATTCCTTCTTCCCTCGATTCGCGCAGATCATCCGCAAATAATTCACGTAATGCTTCACACATTTTTCGTTCCTCCTTTAATTCCTGCCAGTTTGCGCGCATGATCGTATCTGCCAGCGCCTGGTATAACTTTGAGTTTTTATTTTTACCATATTTCTCTATAAAATTTCTGATCTCGCCGCCTGACTTTAAATCATTACGAAGATTATTCAGCCAGTAGTTATTCGTTTTAGATAATCTTGGAACAATGATAAGCTGGATCGGAATTGCATCTCCCATAAGGTAATAAATACCGCTTTCCATGTTTTCGACTGTTATCTGCCGATCTCTGTGCAATTTCTGAAGCATGGTTCTTGGATAATGGTAGCATACAAAAGTAATTGTCAGCTCTGCTGCCGGTATGAAGTCTACTGTCTCCGTATCGGCTTTATAAATACAGGCGTATGCGTACACCTTGTAAAAATCGTCAATGTTCAGGTCATCTTCCGGCGATTTGTATTCTACAATATTGTACTGTCGGAAAATTCTCCCGATATTCTTCTGGATTTTTACATGTCTTTCATTTTTGACTAACACATCGATCTGCATTGGTTTCTTCGACAGCAGATGTTCAGAATCAAATTCTAAATACTTTGTTTCTTCTCCAAGTTCGATCTGCAATGCCGCTTCAAATGCAGGATGCTATTGGATTTTCTCATCGTTTGTGTTCAATCATATTCCCCATTTATGATAATAGAATGTGTGGTATTTTTCAATGCACGTAAAAGATTTTGTCATAAAAATGCAACGGTGCTAACTTGTAATTAAGATTAAAAAGATCATACTCGTAACCATATATCAGGTTTTGGATCTGCAGACAGAAACGTTGTAAGAATGATCACGATTACGAAAGTTTCATAATCGTAACTGTTATTTGTCTGCGACTTTGATGTAGGCTTAGTATAAAGTAATCTTGGAATTGTGTCAATAAAATCCGTCAATCCAGAATACGAGCAGCAGAACCCAATATAGGCACTCATCCCATAACGTAAATTGCAGATTCTGTGGTGCGATTCACAGCGTAAATTGGGCATGTATAAGCGTCCTCTCACAAGTCATTCACAGCGTAAATGAAAGAAAAACGGTGCAGACAAATATGATTTCCTTTGTGAGCCATGGAGCTGGGATCCTAACAATCATGGAAGCTTCAGCTGAACATGATTGTTGTTCAGAAGCCCAGCGGAATGCCCGGCGAACAAGAACATCATATTTCGTCTGTACCGTTTTTCTTTTTCATTACATAAAGTGGCTGCCTTGTGAGAGGACGCTTATATCTGCCCTTCACAACCTATAAAAGCACCACGGAATCTGCGACACTACGCCAATTAAACTCCGGTTAAATTGTTTCCAGATCATATTCGTTGGTGCCAAGTCCGATTTTGACTGCATGCTCAATACATGTTTTCCACTCTGTGTCCGGATGCGTCATATGGAAATGATCATGATCACATTCCTCATGATGCTCATGTGCATGTGCAATATTCTTTCCAAGAACACTGCTCTCTACCGGTGATGCCTGATTGCAGAGATCCGCACATGCCTGATCCAGAGCTACCGGATCAAAAGAAGCTAACATCCCAATGTTCGGAAGAATCGGAATATCATTCTCTGGATGACAGTCACAATTTGGAGATACGTCACAGATCAGCGAAACATGGAAACATGGTCTGTTCTGACAAACTGCGAGACTGTACTCTGCCATTTTGTAATTCAGCATTGCAACAGAGTCCGCATAATCCGCTGAAATTGCATCCTTTGGACAGACTGCAAGACATCTTCCGCAGCCAACACATTTATCATGATCAATTTTTGCTTTGTGATCTGTGATGACCGGCGCTCCGTGTGCACAGATTCTGCTGCAGGCTCCACAACCTATACATGCTTCGGTTGCAACACTTGGTTTTCCTTCGCAATGCTGCTCCATTTTTCCTGCTCTCGAACCACATCCCATACCGATATTTTTAATAGTTCCGCCAAAACCTGCCATCTCATGTCCCTTAAAATGTGTCAGGGAAATAAATACATCTGCATCCATGATCGCAGAACCGATCTTTGCCTCTTTCACATACTCACCGTTGACTGGCACAAGCGTCTCGTCTGTTCCCTTTAAACCATCTGCGATCAGCACATGACATCCGGTCTGATATGGCGAGAATCCATTCACATAAGCGGTTTCCAGATGATCCAATGCATTCTTTCTGCTTCCCACATAAAGTGTATTACAATCTGTTAAAAATGGCTTTCCACCAAGTTCCTTTACATAGTCTGCTACCACTCTCGCATAGTTTGGACGTAAGAATGCAAGATTTCCATATTCTCCAAAATGGATTTTAATCGCTGCATACTTATCCTTAAAATCAATGTTTTCAAATCCGGCAGTTTTCATAAGACGATGCAGTTTCTGAAGCAGATTTTCATTGCCTGTTGCCTTAAAAGATGTAAAATATACTTTCGATTTCTCCATAATTTCTCCTTGTTTTTGCAAAGCAAAAATCCGAACTCTATGTGAGGAGAGGAATTTTGCCTCCTTGTTTTACTTTTGTTATTTTCTTATATGATAACTCCTAAACCATAGTCGCTGTCAAGATTTTTCTCAAATACACGCTCATAACCCTTCTATTGTTATGAATAAAAAGTGCTCAGTCCGATGTATACACCAAAGAGCAATCCCTTATATCTGTATCGAACTGAGCACTTTTCTAATTTTTAAATTTACATTATTAATCCAGCAGATTCTGCATACTCTCAAGACCAATCAGCAATGTCGAGCTGTTATGTAACAGTGCGGATGTGGTCGGCTGGATCACACCTGTCACACCAAGTACAATGAGCAGGGAATTAAATCCTACGATTCTGCGGTAATTCTTTTTGATTCGCTCCATCAGACTGTCACTCAATAATTTTAAGGTGACGATCTGGTACAGATCATCTGAGCTTACCGTGATATCTGCGATCTCTCTTGCAATCTCAGCTCCGTCGCTGATGGCAATTCCGACATTGGCTGCAGACAATGCAGGGGAATCGTTGATACCGTCACCGATCATGATGACTTTTCTTCCGGCTGCCTTTTCTCTCTCCACAAAGCTTGCCTTATCTTCCGGCAGTACTTCCGAATAATATTCATCCACGCCGACACGCTTTGCGATCGCCGCTGCAGTACGCTCACTGTCTCCTGTCATCATGACAACCTTGGACAGACCAGCCCGTTTTAATGACTGAACAACTGCCGAGGCTTCCTCACGCAGAGGATCTTCGATACAGATGACTGCTGCAAGTTTTCCTTCAATTGCAAGATACAGATGAGAGTATTCCTTCGGCAGTGCGTCAAATTTTGCCTGTTCTCCTTCCGGAATCACACAATTTTCATCTTCAAATACAAAATGTGCACTTCCGATCACGGCACGTTTCTCATTGATTGTCGAAGCAATTCCATGTGCAACAATGTACTCTACTTTGCTGTGCATCTCCTCATGTTCGAGGTTTTTCTGTGTTGCTGCATCCACAACAGCTTTTGCCATGGAATGAGGAAAATGCTCCTCTAAGCATGCTGCAATACGGAGCAGTTCGTCCGTGCTTTTTCCGTTAAATGATACGACATCTACAACCGTTGGTTTTGCCTTGGTAAGCGTTCCCGTCTTATCGAATACAATGGTATCTGCCTCCGCAACCGCCTCTAAATATTTACCACCTTTTACTGTGACATTGTAAAGACTTGCCTCACGGATCGCAGATAAAACAGAGATCGGCATTGCAAGTTTTAAGGCACAACTGTAATCCACCATAAGAATGGACAGTGCCTTTGTCACATTTCTTGTGAGCAGATAAGTTAAAATCGTACCGCCAAGACTGTAAGGCACCAATTTATCTGCCAGATGCTCTGCTTTGCTCTCTGCACCGGATTTTAACTTTTCAGAATCCTCGATCATTTTTACGATCTTCTCAAAACGGCTGGAACCTCCAACCTCTTTTACAAGAATGGTAAGTTCGCCCTCTTCCACAACGGTTCCTGCGTAAGCCGTGCTCTCTACGGTCTTTCTCACCGGGACAGACTCGCCTGTTAAGGAAGCCTGATTTACCATCGCCTCTCCCTCAGCAACAACACCGTCAAATGGAATGATATTTCCCATATGAACAACCACTTTGTCTCCGGCTTTGATCTGGGAAGTCGGAACTAACACTTCCTGTCCACCGCTTACTAACCATACTTTTCCCACATTTAAGGACATGGTTCTCGCCAGATCATCCACAGATTTTTTATGTGTCCACTCTTCCAATAATTCACCAATTCCAAGCATAAACATAATGGAACCTGCGGTATTAAAATCACTTCTAAGAACTGAAACACCGATGGCAGTTGCATCTAAAACCGGAACTTCGATTTTTCCTGCTGCAAGTGTTGTTAGTCCTTTCCAGAGATATTTTACGGATTGGATTGATGTGAGACAGATACGGATCGGATAAGGAAGGATCCAGCGTCTTGCGTAATGGAACACAATCTTACCAATTAATTTTTCCTGGTAGGTATTGTTTAACTCCCTTCCCGAATTCTCGATCAGACCTTCCGGTACTTCCACATCCTCGTAGTGGAAACCACGGAGTAATTCGATGATCGTCTGTCTGTCACCTACATAAGAGATCACTGCGTCGCAGGTTCTGTCGTAAACTTTTGCAAAGGTTACTTCTTTCCTGCTGTGCAAAAAATAAAGAAGGGTATCTGCCTGTGCATAACTCATGCGGTTCTGCACTGCGTGGATACGCATTCTTCCTTTTGTCTCATGCTTTATAATAAATTTCATTCTTCCACAGCTTCCTCTGCGTCCTCAACAACTGCGGCCTCTTTTGCTGCTGCACGTTCTTCGTTGATCGTCTTTGCATCTTCATAGATGTCACCAGCGTTCTCCTGAACAGTTGTCACTGTTTTCATGACACAGTCCTTAGCCCTTAAAACGGCTGCTGTACACTGTGTATATACTTTCTTCGCATCATCACCGGATAAAATCTTAACACCGGCTGTTCCAAATAATGTACCTCCTGCAAATAATGCAATTTTCTTCCAATCTACCATGATAAAATCCTCCTTTTTGTATTTCATGAAAGCAGTTTTCTTTTTCCGCTGTCTTCATATGCATTATGATTTTTTCATAAAACACAATGTTTTCCTGTGTTTCGTACCGATTATAATTCGCATTATATCAGTTACACAAGCCTAACGTATTTTATTGATAAATTTTATCATGTTCTGTTTTTATCTGTCGATGATCACGCGGTCTCTGCCTCTCTCCTTTGCAAGATAAAGTTTTTCATCCGCCTGCCGGTAAACGTCCGAAACATCCATACCGTCTGCAAACTGTTCCACACCACAGCTGAATGTAAATGCCCGGTTCTTTTTTTGTTTTCCAAACAGTATGTAGTCTGCTCTCACTTTCGCCAGCATACGTCGGATCTCCTCCTCCGTCACATCCGGCAGGATCAGCATAAACTCTTCTCCACCAAACCTCACTGCGATTCCATCTGCTATCAGATTCCGTTCCAGTATCCTCGCAAATTCAATGAGCACTTCATCTCCAAAAGCATGTCCGTATTCATCATTGACCTTCTTAAAGAAATCCAGATCGATCAGTGCCGCATAAACGCCATTCTTCCCTTTCTGTGCCAGCTTCTCAAGATAGCGGTTCAGATATCTCCGGTTATATAACCCGGTCAGCGCATCATGATCTGCCGCCTGTTCCAGCTGCCTGCTGAGACTTGTGAGTTCTTCTGCCTGCTTTTTCTGCTGCACATTTAAAATGATCGTGATCGTAAACACACAGAAAAGTACGATCATCAATGAACAGATTGTAGAGTTTAACTCACTCTCAGCCGTTACCAATTCCACATCCACCGGATGATAATATGCAAGGATGACCGCTGACATATCCACCAGAAAAGCGAGACATCCGAAGATCACTGCCGTAGTCGTTGGAAGAAAGGTTGCAATTGCCACCATGGCGAGCACCATATACACGATCGTTCCCGTCTGGTAAATGTAATAAAGTATCGGAAACTCGAAAAAAGTGATCAGTGTAATGATGACATAGGCTGCACGCTTCACATGTCTTGACCGGATACCCCAGAATGTCATTCCAAATATGACCAATGTACACAGGGCACAAAAAATCGTCGGCGCACTGAGTCCATAAATATACACATTTCCAACAAATCCAAACAGATTTCCAATACTTCCTGCTGCTCCCAGCACATAAAACTGTCTCAGTCCAACATTGACAGATGTATCAAATAAGCGGTTCATAACCGTTCCTCTCTCACTTCCAGCCGGATTTTCGGATCAAAGCTGTTTTTCTTCATTTTACCATAATATTCTTAAAAAACAAGAAAAGTTGTTTTTCATGGAAAAATATATTTTCTATTGTCTGGCTCACCTTTTTGCGGTAAAATAGTCTCGGATTTTTCATATGGTAAAGTACAAACAGGAAAATCTCACAGGTACTTTAGTCAGAAGAAGGAAGGAGGAAAAAGATAGCATGCGGTCTGTCAGACAAAAATATATCAGTCTCATACTCATTCTCTCTATGTTTTTCCTCGGAATGTGCTGCGGCAGCACACAGGCAGATTCTTCTCTGATGTATGGAATTCTCCATCACACAGACAGTGTTTTCGTAAATTCCGGCGTTGATGATTTACCGGAGCAGCTTTCCACCGATACCACGGAGCGTATGATCTCAGCCAATGCATATCTCCGTCAGGAAGGCAGACGCATAAACACACGCACAAACCGTGCAGTCAACTGTCTGTTTCTGATTGTGGAACTTCTTTCACAATTGTTTCCCGTCATTTTTGCATGCAGCGTTTTAAGTCAGACTTATCACGCACCGGGCAATCATGTCATCGTTCGTTATATCCACAAGAAGGATGGCAAGAAAAATAATGAAACCATATAATTCCTACTGATTTACCGCACATTTTATCCGCGGTCTTATTTTGGTACGCAAAAATCCCATTTACAGGATATCTGCGCCCCAAATGCGCAGGTGTCAGAAAGGTATGGTTCTTATGGTTGAACATATTTTATTTGCAGTTCTTACTGCTGCCGTTATCGGTGCCGGCATTTTTATGTGGTGGTTTGAAAATCACGACGATAAAACAGACTCTAAAAATGAAAAAGAAGGGAACTAAGTTATTATGAATATCGGATTAATTATTTTTGCAATTGTTGGATCAATTATTGGTCTTGCCTCTACATTTTACATTGTGATCTCCATGTTGTGGATTCTTGGTGTTAAGATTGTGCGCAGGATCAAACATGGCACTCCACTGTATGATTAATATCATATAAAAACGCTCCGCAGGCTGCTGTACTCCTGCGGAGCGTTTTATTCTTCGTCATTCATGCGGCAAACGGCATCCGGTCCAGCTATCATTTTTTCCCCGAAAAAGACCGGAATACGCTTCTTACCAGAACATCCAGTAAATCAGCCCCAGTACCCAGCTTGAAACTATCCCATATAAGATCACAGGACCGGCGATCGTAAAAATCTTACATCCGATTCCAAAAACCTGTCCTTCTTTCTGAAACTCGATCGCCGGGGCAGCTACACCGTTTGCGAATCCGGTGATCGGCACAAGCGCCCCTGCGCCGCCCCAGTTGGCAATTGACGGATAAATGTTAAATCCCGTGAGGATCACACTGAGCAGAATTAACAGCATGCTGCACCAGCCACCGGAGGTGTCCTTGTCCAGTCCATAATTTTCACACGTATTTAAAATAAACTGCCCGATGCAACAAATGATTCCGCCTGTAAAAAAAGCCTTTACCATATTAAAGATCAGATTGTGCGTCGGTGTCACCTGTTTCACATAATCGTTATATGCCTGATCGCGTTCCTGCTTATCTTTGCTGTGCACGGTCTGATTCAGTTTCTTTATCTGCTCTGTCTCTTTATCTGCCATTTTCTGTGCCTCCTGTATCCACATATTTTATGTTCCTGTTTTTTGTCCGGCATAAATCCTCTCTCTTATCTTGCCTTTTTTACTGTAAAATATGCATAACACAGGTTCTGTAATTTCATGAACCAGCCAATATTTTTTCTTACTTTCAAAGAATAAGTATCTCTTATTTTTTCTTTGTTTAATATAAGTAACTCTAATGGAATTAGATTACATTATGCATTGAATCACTTACCATTTGTAGTATAATGTTGATAGAATCTGTCGGCATACACTGTTTCAGGAAAACGCTACGGATCGATCACGAATGAAGTAAATGGAGTATGCCATGAAAAAATATATTTGTCTCTTTCTTTCAACCTTGATGTTTCTCACCATTTTTTCCCCTGTCAACTGCTATGCCCGCGATGGAAAAAAAGTCATCCGGGTAGGTTTTTACACAATGGATAATTATCAGGAGTGTGATGAGAACGGAAACTACAGCGGCTACTTCGTGGACTATCTCCGGGAGATCAGCCAGTATACCGGATGGGAATATGAATTTATCCAGATGAATTACTCAGCATGCCTGAAATCCTTAAATGACAGAAATATTGACCTTGTCTGCGGTGTAGACTATTCTTCCTTCCGGACAAGCACTCTTGACTTTTCTGCACAGCCGGCGGTCACAACCCATTACGAACTGTATGCGCTGAAGGATAACGATACCTATTACTATAACGACTATGCGGATTTCGATGGAATGAGCATTGGCGTTCTTGCAAGCTGTAACCATTTAGACGCTCTGGATGACTATGCGGCTGCACACCATTTTTCTTTTGAGAAACAATACTTTGGAAACACAGCACAGCTGGAAAAAGCGCTTGAGGACAACACTGTGGATGCCATTTATGCTACAAATGTTTCCCACCCTTCGGAGAAAAAGATCCTTGCAAGCCTTCCTTCTTTCCCGCTTTATTTTGTGACTTTTAAGGGAAATCCGATCATGGAATACTTAAACTATGCCCAGACTGTGATCTTAAACGTCAATCCCAACTTTGAACACGACCTCTACAACACTTACCAGCGGGATATCCGGAATTACCGCTGCGAATTTACCCGGGATGAGTTAGACTATCTTGCCACAGTGCCGGAGATTACAGTGACCTGTGACCCTTCGAATGCACCAATTGAAGGTTACAATGAAAATACACAGACCGCTTCCGGCATTGCTGCGGATGTTCTCGATCTTGTCAGCCAGTATACCGGCCTGCATTTCCGGTATATAAAGTCTGACAGTTTCTCCGATGCCCTGTCGAAGCTTCGGTCACATGAGATCAATATGCTTACGGCACTGGCACACGATTATTCATGGGCTGAGCAGAATCATGCACTTCTGACAACCCCTTATCTGAACTCGTCCATTGTGGTTGTACGGAATAGCAAACCACAGAGCCATGAGAGGGATATCGTTGCACTGCCGAACAGCTTCAATCTCACAAATTCCATTCTGGACAATCCGGAATATGATACCGAGGATGTGGTTTACTATGATACGATCGAGGAATGTTTTCAGGCTGTGCTGTCCGGCAGTGCAGACTGTACTTATGCCGACAACTATAGTGCCAACTATCTGCTCTCGCAGGTAAAATACCGTAATTTGTCCTCCACAACGCTCACTGCCATGACAGAGGCTGCTTCCTTTGGTCTGTCTGACCAGTGCGATCCAAGACTGCTCAGCATTATCAATAAGGGACTGGCGTGTATTTCCTCTGAACAGCTGGATTCCATTGTTCTTCAGAACTGCAGTTATAGGGAGGATCCGTCCCTCTTTACCCTTGTTTATGCTTATCCGCGCATTTCCATTCCGATTATTCTGGCAGTCAGTATGGCACTGCTCTCGCTGCTGCTGGGTATTCTGCTGGTTCATAGCCGGAAAACAAAAGAGATCAGGGTCATGTCGGAGACAGATGCCCTCACCGGTCTTTATAACCGGAGGGCTGCCGAAGATCATATTTCAAGACAAATGCAGGAAGATGGCAAAAATCCTGACTGTGTACGTCCACTGATCAGTATCGATCTGGACAAATTCAAACAGGTGAATGATACTTATGGACATTTAGAAGGGGATGCTCTCTTAATTGCGGTTGCAGACACGCTCCGCACATCTGTCCGCAGTTATGACATTGTAGGACGCATCGGTGGCGATGAATTTGTTGTGTACCTCTCAAATGTCACAGACAGACAAAATGCCATGGCAGTTGCAGAAAAACTGTGTCAGGTCATCCGCGGACTCTCCACCATGAAAAAAGAATGGAGCAATATTTCTGCGAGCATTGGAATCTCATTTGCCGATCATCCAGATATTAAGATGGAAGAACTCTATATTTCGGCTGATAAAGCTATGTACTCCGCCAAAGGAAACGGAAGAGACCAGTATCAGACCCTCTGATGTCCCAGCAGGATGTCACTGTGGAATATTGACACTCCACAGATACTGTTCTCCCTTTCCCCATAAAAGCAGTTCCTTCATCTGCCCGTCATATAGTTCATCCGGACGGAATTCTTTTAAAATATGGATCAGATAAGTCTCTTTTTCATCCTTGGGGCTGATCTGATCTAACTTTTTGTCTAATAGTTCCCGAAGTTCCAGCGGTTTTATATCATCTGGAATCTCAAATCCCCCGATTTTTCCGGCAACCCCTGCTCCGTAATAAAATTCATAATTTCCAAGCATTACTGCTTTCTGCATATTACATTTTAAGATCACGCTCTGGCGTGCGATGGATGTGACCATATCCGTCATTCTCTCTTTCGTCTTGTGCAGACATACTCCCACTGCTTTGGGCTGTGTCTGACTGTTCTTATTTTTTATCTTATGCCATAATCACGTTTTCGTCAAATACCATGCTGACCATATAACAATGTCTCTGTGCTGTCCTTCTGACAAATGCCTGTGAAAATGTTTTCTCCAGACTGTCCTTTCTGCATCAGGGCGGTGTCATGTGATGTCCAAAATACCAGAACGCTCCTGCACATTTTCCAAATGCCATAAACAGCATGATCCAGGAAAGTCCTTCTTTTATCTGGAATCTTCTGAAGATGATCGGGAACGTATTTAAGATTTCTGCCAGTGCCACTGCAATACATCCCACAAAAATACCTGCACAGAAACCATATACATACAAGAGCCAGTGCCCGACCGGAAGGCTGATATCTGTAAATACCGACATAATTGTGCCAAAAATCCCACCAAGCACGATCATATTTTCAAAAAGAATGGTACTTTCCGCCCGGTTGCATTTTGCAATCATTCTTGGCACGACACCGATGACTATGATAAATGCAAAGGTTCCCGCTGCCACTCCGACACCGGAGGCAAGTCCGATAAATCCGAGAAATAAATGTTTAATCCACATCAACACTGTGTCCTCTTCTCTCTGCGTTATTGATGAAAGCGGTATCCAGATCTGTCTCATATTTCCGCATCTCGATCTGGATCGGTGTTGGATCATGCGTGATTTTCTTGTGTCCTACATGGTTGAAAAACACAATAATCCCAACGGCTAGTCCAATACTGTAGCAGATTTCCAGTTCTGTGATGCCATTTGATTCCGTTCCCGTGATCTGCTGATAAAACTTTGCAAAAACATCTGTCACACCTACGTCATTGTTAAAAGCCATGATCGTAAAAGCCGCTCCAAAGAAAATCAGGATACACAAAATCACTGTCTTCAGACAATTCATCCACACCGGTTTTTCCGGGGACTTCACATACTCTACGATAAAGTCTGATTCTCCCTCATTGCTGATGTCCAGATTCGGGTAGTCCTCATGGATCAATTCGATCACTTTTAATACGGAAAACACGACAAGCGTATTCTTTTTCTTCTGCTCATCCTCCGCCCGGAAGGAATATAACTTCTTCTGCCTGATCTGACGCAGCGCCGCCTGATCCGTGCACTCCATCTTTGCCACATCACCGAGTGTCACACGGCGGTCTGTCACGACAATATTCTTTCCAATCTTTAAATAAAGCGTATCGCCTGCACTCATGCGTAGTTCCTGCTTTCCTCTGAAATAACTTCCTGTACGAGCATCCCATCCTTTGGCTCTCCTGCCTCTTTCTCGTTTGTCATATAATAAAACGCTGTTCCTGCCAGCAGTGCAAGCACAAGAAGCATAAGACAGATCCGATACTTTTTACAATTCATAATAATTTCGTCCTTTCTGTTTGATAAATGCGTCAGCTATTTTTTTTCAGTATGCACACCGATCATTCCTGCATACTATATTGCATTACTATGCTTCTTATTATGTATGTGATTGCTTTAAAATATACATACTATCTTTGATTTATTTCATTGCATTTTCCCCTAAAACATGATACCTTTTCATAGGACTACAACGTTTATTCAGGATAATTGCAAAACTCTTAGATAACGTAAATTAAATTGTGAAAAATCAACAAAAGACATGAAAGACATTGGGGAACAGAAATCGAACAAGTTCGATTGGTACTTAGAAATCAGATTCTGTGTTTCATTCTGATTTATCAGAAATGAAATGCAGGATATGAGTTCTTAGTACCGCTACCAGCGACACATAGCGAGAGCGTGTCTTGAATGTTTTTGTTGATTTTGAACAATTTAACTAACTTAAGAGGAGTTTTGCAATTATCCGATACACTGATAAAAGAGGATAATTATGGCAGTAACGAAAGAAATTCTGACTCTGGCTGTCGAAACCGGAGATGCATTGCTCCGCAATGGTGCGGAAGTTTACCGCGTGGAAGATACGGTGCTTCATATTTTAAAAGCATATGAGATTACAGACTGTGATGTCTATGTGCTTTCCAATGGAATTTTTGCAAGTGCAAATGAAAATAAAGAAGATGCCTGCAGCATGATCCGTCATGTACCGCTCGGCTCTACCCATCTCGGAAGGATTGCTGCGTTAAATCAGCTTTCCAGAGAGATCTGTTCCCATGAATGTTCCCTGCGGGATGCCTGGGTGCGTTTAGAAGAATGTAAATCCATTCCAAAAAATAAAAACTGGGTGGAGATATTTTTCTGTGGAGTTGGCAGTGCCGGTTTCTGCTATCTGTTCGGAGGAACTGCCTTAGATTCTTTTGTTGCATTTTTTATCGGACTCGTGTTACAGATTTTCCTGATCGCTTCCGACAGGCATCTGGAATCCAAATTTATCACTAATATTTTAGGAAGCGGCATTGTCACTTTTTTAAGCCTGATCGTGCTCTCCGCAGGGATACCGATCCTGCAGGATAAGGTTGTCATTGGAGATATTATGCCGCTCGTACCGGGAATCGCACTGACAACGTCCATCCGCGACTTTTTCAACGGAGACTATTTATCCGGTGCGATCCATATGATCGATGCGATCTTAACTGCTTTTAGTATTGCCGTTGGCGTGGGCGCTGTTATCACGCTTTACCAGCTTGTCACAGGAGGTGCATTACTTCGATGATCATTCAGTTTCTTGTCAGCTTAGCTGCGACACTCTCTTTTGCTGTATTATTTTCTGCTGAAAAAAAACAGTTGTTTTTCTGCGGTCTGACAGGTGCCCTCGGCTGGATTGTCTACCTGATCTGCTTACAGTATCACACAGACAATGCCATCGCAAACCTGATCGCCACCTTTGCACTGACACTGGTTGCACGGATTCTTTCGGCAGTGCGCCGAACTCCGGTCACGGTGTTCCTGCTCACCGGGATCTTCCCACTTGTTCCGGGTGCCGGAATCTACTATACCTCCTATTACTTTATCATGGGAGATATGAGCCGGTTCTCACAGTACGGAATCAGTACTGTGAAAGTTGCCGGTTCGATCGTGCTTGGCATTATCTTTGGTTTTGCGCTTCCACAGAGCCTCTTTAACGGGCTTTCAAAGCTTGCGCATAAAGATTAACGTTTTGTATTTTTTATTGCTGTCCGGCGATCTTTGCCGCCAGATCCTCCAGATATTCCCAGCGCTCCATTTTCTCTTCGAGCAGTTGTTCTGTCTGTTCTTTTTCTTTTGTGATCTCATTCAATTTCACAAAATCACTGCTGAATTTTAAAGTCTGCGCATCCAGCTCTTCTATTTTCTGTTCCAGTGCAGCGATATCATCTTCGATCGTCTCATATTCTTTCTGTTCTTTATAACTGAATTTCAGTTTACGCTCCCTCTTCCAGGTATCCATGGAAGAAGTCTGATTTTCTTTCTCCACAGAAGTTGTCGTATCGTTTTTCGCATCCAGAATATGTCCCGCAGGCACTTTTCCTTCCTCTGCCAATCGGTTTACATAATCTGTGTACCCACCTTCATACTGACAGATCTTTCCATCTTCCTCGAAGGCAAAAATACGGTTTACGACACGGTCTAAAAAGTAGCGGTCATGGGAGACGGTGATCACGATTCCATCATAATTGTCAAGGTAATCTTCCAGTATCGTGAGTGTCCGGATATCGAGATCGTTTGTCGGCTCATCTAAAATCAGGACATTCGGTGCCTCCATAAGCACGCGCAACAGGTTCAATCTGCGCTTCTCTCCACCGGAAAGTTTTCCGATCGGACTGTACTGTTGCGAGGATGGGAATAAAAAGCGCTCTAACATATTGGACGCTGACACCAGACCATCTTTCGTCCTGACAAACTCCGCTGTATTTTTAATATAATCGATCACTTTCTCATTTGGATCCATGTAGGCAATTCCAGCATCTTTTGTGTTCTCAATCTCCTGCGTATAATATCCGATTTTGATTGTCTGCCCGATGGTTACAGTTCCTTCATCCGGCTGGATTCTCTGATCAATGATCTTCATCAGGGTTGTCTTACCGCTTCCATTTGCCCCGACAAACCCGATCCGGTCATTTTTCAGAAAAATATAAGTAAAATCACGGATCAGTACTCTCGAATCATAGCTTTTGGAAATATGCGAAAGTTCTACCGTTGTCTTTCCCATGCGGGAACTGATCGAGCTGATCTCCACACTTCCATCTGTCTGCGGTGCATCCTGATCCTTAAGTTTCTCATAGCGCTGGATTCTGCCCTTTTGCTTGGTAGTACGTGCCTTTGCGCCGCGGCGGATCCACTCTAATTCTTTCCGCAGGATATTCTGGCGTTTCCGCTCACTCGCCTGCTGCATCTCCTCGCGCTCTGCCTTAAGTTCCAGATACCCGGAGTAATTCGCATCATAGCTGTAGATGGAACCTTTATCCACCTCCACGATCCGGTTGCAGACACTGTCTAAAAAGTAGCGGTCATGGGTTACCATAATAAGTGCCCCGCGCCACTTTTTCAGGAAATCTTCCAGCCAGTCTGCCATAGCGGAATCCAGATGGTTGGTCGGCTCGTCTAAGATCAGCACATCGCACGGCACTAAAAGTGCTGCCACAAGCGCAAGACGCTTGCGCTGTCCCCCAGAGAGTTCCCCTGCCTTCTGTTCAAAATTCGTAATGCCAAGCTTTGTCATCATCGCCTTTGCATCACTCTCTAAATTCCAATGTTCCACATGTTCTGCATGATTTCCTGCATTTTGATTTTGCTCTGATGTTCCTCCGACAAAATTCTGACTACTTTGCGCCAACACCGTATCAATCACTGACAATTCCGGATCAAATACCGGATTTTGCGGCAGATAACGCACCACGATATGGTTTGCACGGATCACCTGTCCTTCATCCGGTTCTTCAATGCCCGCTGCAATTTTTAACAGAGTTGATTTTCCGGTTCCGTTAATACCGATCACACCCACTTTTTCTCTTTCCTGCAAATAGAAAGACGCTTTCTCAAAAAGCTTCCTCTCTGTATATGTCTTCGTGATATCTGTTACACTGATAATATTCATAAAACTTATCTTTTACCTTCCATAATCTTCCGGCGCCGAATTGAAGTTGCGGATATACCGCAGACATTCCATTTCCGGCAATGGTTTTCCATAATAATACCCCTGGATATATTCCACGCCAAGGCGCTCCATCTCCTCACTCTGCTCTAACTTTTCCACTCCCTCGACAACCATTGGGATACCAAGCTTCTGCATCGTCCTGATCTCATTTTCAATAACAATTCTGGCTGTCTCATTATTAAAATATGCCAATGTCATGTCTCTGTCCATCTTCACTTCCTGGAACGGAAACCGCATAAGATAAGAGCAGTTTGCACTTCCGGTTCCATAATCATCCATCGCAAAAGAGATCCCCGCATCTCCCAATTCTTTCATATGATGTTCCATAAGCGCCGGTGCATTGATCGCAGTGCTCTCCGTCAGTTCCAGCACGATCATGGAGGTTGGGATATGGTACTTCTGCAGGATCGGCAGAATTGCCTCTTTCAGATTCTGCTGCATACACTGCGCCACCGAAATATTGATCTGGATCGAGCGGATTCCAAGAGACATATTCGATAATACATGTTTGGATAAAAACTTACAGCACTCTTCTAACACGATCTCGCCGATACGTATGATGTCACCGTTTTTTTCTGCGATCGGGATAAATTCAGCCGGTGGAATATATCCAAGTTCCCCGTCAAACAGACGTGCCAATGCTTCGAGGGAAACAATTCTTTTTTCCTTAAGCGAATAGATCGGCTGGTAGTACACCTGAATCGAACGCTCACGGAGTGCGCACTCTAAGATCATTTCAATCTGATTCTGTCTGTAATATCCCTCGATCATCTGCTCGTCCGTCTCAATCACAGGCTCTTTCCCCACATTGCCGGAAGCAACGGACAACAGGTAACTTCTGATTCCGAAAAATTCCGGGATTGTCGTAAAGTCCTTCGGATAATGCATGATCATAACGGTGTGATCCAGCAGAATATGGTTTTCTTCTATCTTCCATTCCTCAGAAAAACGCCCCTCAACAGACTTTACCATCTCCTGATACCGGTCTTTGTCTGTCATGACCACAAAGGTATCCGCATCACTGCGGAATACGTGAAACTTACCACCCAGATGGAAAAAATACTGTCCCAGCTCCGCCATGAGCATATTGCAGTTTTCTGCCCCAAACAGCATTCCCATCTGCTGATACTGACGGATTCTGATAATAATGACCGTTCCTTCCTGATCCCGCATCAGTTCGTCCTTCAGCTGCAGCTCCAATGCCGCCTCATTTCCGATTCCTGTCACGGTATCTAAATAATCGTTTGGATTCTGCATCGACAGATAGATCATTATGACGATCACCGAATTTCCAAGGCTGGTCAGCAGGATCTCCCGGTGATAATACTGCACCCAAACTGAAATCAATGCCGCTGCGGTATAAAAATAGATGATGTATTTCTCCCGCACATTAATGATCTTCCGCCTTGCGATCGACATAACAAGATTCAATGCAAAAAACAGCATGATATAAAAATATCCGAAATTTGCTCCTCTGCCCTGATGATACACTCCATCCTGAAAATAGTAGTAAAACCCGATGAACGGTGTTAAGAGCAGAAAAATAAAAAAGAATGCCGCAGGGATCATTGCAGCTGAAACTGCCCGCTTTTTCTGTCTCTGGTCCAGTTCACTGATCACGACCATATACTTATAGATCATCAAAGAGCTTAAGCCTTCAAACGAAAAAAAGACAAACGCAAGTATCTCGTTCACGATCTGCGGAACGACTCCAGCGTTTGCCAGTCCTATCGATGATAAAATATTAAACGCACTCTCTCCGATACATACGATCAAAAGTGTACGGAATACCCTTGTCTTTTCAGTCGGAAACTGCCACACTACCATAAAATGTACGAATATTAATAACATAAATAATAGTGAAGCCGCTTCAAAACTGTAATTATACTGCATCCGTATCTTCCTCCTGCGCTGCACGTGCCTCGATGATCGCCTCATTCAGCTGCAGCATCTTGGCATCCAGCATAGAGACGATCTCCGAACATTCCCTTAAGTCTCTGCTGATATATTGTGGTGCATTTCCCTCGAACTTATAATAAATCTTGTGCTCTAAACTTGCCCAGAAATCCATTGCCATCGTCCGTATCTGGATCTCAACCTTGGTATCAACCACCCGGTCAGACAAAAAAATCGGAACTGTTACTAACATGTGGTAGCTCTTATAACCGCTCTCCTTCGGGTGTCTGATATAATCCTTCACCGATACCACTGTCAGATCGTTCTGCCTGCCTATCATCTCCGCAAGCTTATAAATATCTGAAGTAAATGAGCAGACAATGCGGATTCCTGCGATATCGTTGATATAGTCCACCATATTGTCGATGGAACTCTCATATCCGTATCGTTTCAGCTTCTTGACAATACTCTCCGGTGATTTGATCCTGGACTTGATATATTCGATCGGGTTATACTGGTGTACCTGCTGAAATTCATCGTTTAAGATCTCAACCTTGGTACTGACTTCCTTCAACGCTGACCGATATAAAAAAATAATTGTATTCCAACTATCTACCCCTTCACTTAAGGTAAATGGTCTATCCATAATATTCCTCCAACAATATATTCCCCGTGCATGAAAAAAACTTTTATCCATCAACACTCATGCTCCCTTAAGTATACCATACTTTTCTATGATATGGGGAGTTATTTCAAAACTTTACTGTTTTTTCTATTCCTTTTTCTATTCCTGAAGGTATCCTTTCTCACGCAGCTTCTCACCGATGACCTGTAGCATCGGTTCCGTGTCTGCCTCCACTGTGTGCCAGTGTTTTCCACCGGTCAGCACATTTAACGGCTGGCTTTTGCTCTTTCTGATGCGCTCCATAAATTCATCCACATCCATGCGGTTGCAGAGCATCAGATCCACCGTGATCTGACCATAGATGTCATGCTCCACCACAGCGTCTAACACCTTTCCGCCGTAATCTACGATCGTGTATAATTCATCCCACATCTGCTCTGTCGTGTGCTGCACACAAAAGCTTCTCTTTGGCTTCTGCGGACCTTTTCCCGGATTGTAAAGGAAATAACCTTTGTTTGTGCTTAAAATATTCTTATTGGTAGCACGCAAAAGAGCAATATCCTGCACGATCACCTGACGGCTCACGCCGAATTTTTTTGCAAGGTCTGAACCACTGACCTAATCTTCCTCGATCACATGCATCTCCAGAAAATCAAAATCGATCGACTCAATGAAACTGTCCCGGGTAAATCTTGTCTTTGCATGGCGTTTGAATTCAGCAACATTGGCATCAAGCCAGATTGGTTTTCCAAGATCAAATGCATAGCACACTTCATCGATTGCCCTGAAAATTTTATGGGTACGTGTATCATCCGATTCGTCTGTGATGGTTGTATCCCGAAGCAGATGATTGTCTTTCATCATTTTAAACCAGATTCTCATTCTTCCACTTTCCTAATATTACTCATTCTATCCTGCGACATACTTCTTATCCGCCGCTGCCGGTTTGTCTCATACATCAAAAGCGATGCTGAAATGGCAGCATTTAAAGATTCCACCTGTCCACACATTGGAATTTTAATATAAGTATCCGCAAGATCAGCGATTTCATCCGACAGACCGTTTCCCTCATTTCCGATCATAAAGGCAGTGGCTCCTGTATAGTCCGGCTCATCGTACTGCATCTTTCCTTTCAGATGGGCAGCATACGTTTTTACCCCTGCATTTTTCAGTTCACAGATGGTCTCTGCCAGATCTCTGGTCACAAAAAATGGCATGCGGTAAATACTTCCCATCGTTGAACGGATTGTTTTCGGATTGAAAAGATCGACGGTTGTATGATTCATGACCACACCGCTGATTCCTGCGCCCTCTCCGGTGCGCAGCATCGTCCCAAGATTTCCCGGGTCCTGGATGCTCTCTAAAATCAGAAGATGCGTGTCTGCCCCTTTTAACAGTTCTTCCAGACGATACTGTGGCTTTCTGACCAGACAGAGAATCCCCTGCGGTGTCTGCGTATCTGATACCGCTTTGAATACAGAATCTGATACGATCTCATAGGTATAGCCTGCAAGCATTTTATCATTCTCTGCAAAAAAACTCTCCGACACATACACCTGTTTTAACCACTCTTCCGGAACTTCCTGAAACATTTTCCGTCCCTCTACGACAAAGAGTTCCTGTTCGTTTCTCGCTTTTGCCTTTTTCATCAGAAGCATCAGATTCTTCATCTGCTGATTGCTTGTACTTGTGATCATACTTTTCTCCAAACAAATCTTTTTCTTATATGTCATAAAAACTCCACGAACCAAAATCCGTGGAGTTTTAAATTCTTTCCTGTATTTCGTAATGATTCCAAATTAGATGGATAAGTTCTTAGCGATCTGATATTCGTACTCTGGAATCTCTTTCTTCATTGCAAGAGCCTCATCAATATCAAAATCAACAAAAGCGCCATGACGATATCCAACGACACGGTTTGTCTTTCCCTCACACAGAAGGTCTACTGCAAGTGCTCCCATGGTTGAAGCATATACACGGTCTTTTGCTGTCGGAGAACCACCACGCTGCATATGTCCTAAGATGGTAGCACGTGTCTCAATACCGGTAGCTGCCTCAATACGTTTTGCCATGCTTGCAGAATGTCCGATACCCTCGGCATTTACGATGATATGATGTTTCTTGCCATGTTTACGTTTTTCGATGATGTTATTTACTAACTTCTGCTCGTCGTAATCATATTTTTCCGGTAACAGGATATCCTCTGCTCCGTTTGCGATACCACACCATAAAGCGATGTATCCGGCGCCACGTCCCATAACCTCGATGATAGAACATCTCTCATGGGAAGTAGAGGTATCACGTACTTTATCAATCGCCTCCATTGCTGTGTTGACAGCGGTATCAAATCCGATGGTGTACTCAGTACATGCGATATCTAAGTCGATGGTTCCCGGAAGACCGATCGTATTGATTCCAAGTGCTGCCAACTTCTGGGCACCCTTGAAAGATCCGTCACCACCGATTACGATGATTCCGTCGATACCATGTTTCTTACAGATCTCAGCACCTTTCTGCTGACCTTCCGGTGTTGTAAACTCCATACAACGTGCTGTCTGTAAAATCGTACCACCACGCTCTATAATATCAGATACGTCCTTTGCTTCCATATCTACGATTTCTTCCTGAAGAAGTCCTGCGTATCCTCTCTTAATTCCTTTTACCTTTAATCCTTTTACAATTGCCTCTCTTACAACTGCACGAATTGCTGCGTTCATTCCAGGTGCATCTCCGCCACTGGTAAGTACACCGATTGTCTTGATCTCTTTTGCCATTTTATAAGTTCCCTCCTAAAAATAAATATACCCATTGAATATCTGTTTACCCATTTACAGATATTTATTTATCTAATCTACACTATTTTAATATCTTTACGCTCTCTTTTCAATGCTCTTTTCTACAACTTTTACATTATTTTCACCCAGAAAGTTCGTCAAATTGTTCACAATCTCCTGATTTATGCAGATATTGTAGTTATTTGGCAGTCGTTTCATTGCTTTTATGGATGAAATGTAAATGACAACCGAATCTCTTCCATCCGAATCATGAAGCTTTCCATAAAGTTCCTGCTCCTTCGCCTCAAACTCTTCCTTCGTGGAAAACTGAAGCCAGAGTTCCCTTTTTACACTGTCAAAAGAAGTGATCTGCTCACAGATGATCTTTCCGTTCTTATCTTCCTCCACATTAGCCCGTCCGGTGATAAATACCTTCTCATCCTCATTTAATAAGGAACTGTACTTCTCATAGCTGTTCGGGAATACAATCACTTCCACAGTTCCGACGAGGTCTTCTAATGTGAGAAATGCCATGACTTTATTGTTTTTCGTGTACTTGATCGTCTTTTCTGTGATCATTCCGCCGACTGTGACTTTCTGGTTATCCTTTACCTTCACCTCATTTGTCTCTTCATCCAGGACAAAATCCGTTGTGACCGCCGAAATATTCTTGCGCCAGCGTTCCTCATATTCCTCCAGCGGATGTCCCGTCAGATAAATGCCGAGCACCTCTTTTTCAAAACCAAGCTTGATTTCCTTACTGTATTCCTCAAGCTGCGGAAGACGGATCTCATAGTCCTGTTTTTCTTCCTCCGGCACAAGATCAAAGAGTGTCATCTGACCGGACATGCTCTTTTTCTTCTCCGAGGCAAGGTTGTCCATGATTGTGGAAAAAACAGTGATCATCTGCTGTCTGTTTCCGTCAAGGCCGTCTAACGCCCCCGCTTTGATCAGGTTTTCCACCGCACGTTTGTTGACTTCCCGGCAGGAAACACGCTCCAGAAAGCTTTGCAGAGTCTTATATGTTCCATTCTCTGTGCGCTCCTGTAAGATCAGATCCACGACCGGTCTTCCGATACTCTTGATCGCATACAGTCCATAGCGGATGTCATCTCCAACTGCGGTAAAGACGCCTTCCCCCTCGTTTACGTCCGGTGGAAGCACTTTGATTCCCATCTGGCGGCAGGTAAAAATATACTCGGAAACTTTTCTGGTATTATCGATCACAGATGTCATCAGCGCTGCCATAAATTCTACCGGATAGTAATATTTAAAATACGCTGTCTGGTAGGAAACCACTGCATAAGCCGCTGCATGTGATTTATTAAATGCATATTTTGCAAAATCCACCATGGAATCGTAGATCTTATTCGCTGCCTGCTCGCTGATACCGTTTGCAATACAGCCTTTGATTCCCTGTTCCTCGTTGCCGTAAACAAAGTTCTGACGCTCTGCATCAATGACATACTGTTTCTTTTTGCTCATGGCACGACGAATATTGTCCGCCTGTCCCATCGTGTACCCGGCAAGTTCCTGCACGATCTGCATCACCTGCTCCTGATAAACGATACAACCATAGGTCGGCTCTAAGATTGGTTCTAATTCTTTGCATTCGTAAGTAATACTGTCGCGCTCATTTTTTCCTTTGATATACTTTGGAATAAAGTCCATTGGTCCAGGACGATACAGGGAAATTCCGGCGATGACATCCTCTAAACTCTGCGGTTTTAACTCCTTCATGAAGTTTTTCATTCCGGCACTTTCAAGCTGGAACACACCCTCGGTTCTTCCGGTTCCGATGTAGTCTAATACTTTTTTATCATTGTAGTCGATAAGAACTGCATCCGGATCGGTATGATCATTATAATCGATGTGATTGACATCGATTTTGATTCCATGGTTCTTATATACGAGATCTGCGGCATCCTTGATGACCGTCAACGTTCTAAGTCCAAGGAAGTCCATTTTCAAAAGTCCAAGTTCCTCGATGGTCGTCATGATAAACTGTGTCGTGATTGTTCCGTCGGACGCCCTCGACAGTGGAACATACTCATCCATCGCTTTCTGTGAGATCACAACGCCCGCTGCATGCATAGAAGTATGCCGTGGCAGTCCCTCTAAACGTTTTGACATATCGATCAGTGTACGTACATTCTCGTCCGATTCGTACATGCCGCGGAGTTCCGGATTCATCTGCAGTGCTTTTTCAATCGTAATATTCAGTTCATTTGGGATCATCTTTGCAATAGTATCACAAAAACTATATGGCAGATCCATCACCCGCCCCACATCACGGATCACACCTTTTGCTGCCAGCGTACCGAATGTCACGATCTGCGAAACACAATCCTTGCCATATTTTTTCACGACATAATCGATCACTTCGCTTCGTCTCTCATAACAGAAATCGATATCGATATCGGGCATGGTAACTCGCTCCGGATTTAAGAAACGCTCAAACAGCAGATTATACTTAATCGGATCAATGTTCGTGATACCTGTGGTATAAGAAACAAGGCTTCCTGCGGCACTTCCACGCCCCGGGCCTACCGGAATCCCATGGGTTCTCGCATAATTGATAAAATCCCATACGATCAAAAAATAATCAACATATCCCATTTTCCGGATGACATTAAGCTCATAATCAAGCTTCGGAAGCAGTTCCTCATGGCGGTCCGGGTAACGCTTTACCAGTCCCTCATGACACAGCTTATTCAGATAAGTCCATGAGTCGTAACCTTCCGGCACCTCGAAATGTGGCAGTTTTGTCACACCGAACTCAATCTCCACATGGCAGCGGTCTGCGATCTTTTGTGTGTTGTCGATTGCCTGACTTGCAAAGGAAAAAAGCTTCCGCATCTCTTCCTCTGACTTCACATAATACTGGCCGCCCTCGTAGCGCATACGGTTCTCATCGGACAATTTCTTTCCGGTCTGGATACAGAGCAGGATATCGTGTGCCTCCGCATCTTCCGCGTAGGTGTAATGTACGTCGTTTGTCGCAACCAGTTCAATGCCTGTCTCCTGGCTCATCCGCACAAGCTGTGGATTGACCATCTGCTGCTCCGGGATTCCATGATCCTGTAATTCCAGGAAAAAGTTTCCTTTTCCAAAGCAGTTTTCATACTTTTTGGCAACTTTTTTTGCCTCATCATAAAGTCCTTTTACAAGATAGCGCTGTACCTCTCCCGCAAGGCACGCACTCAGCGCAATGATTCCACTGTGATACTGCTGTAATATTTCCATATCCACACGGGGTTTGTAATAATACCCATCCACAAACCCTTTGGATACAATTTTCATCAGGTTCTGATAGCCCTCATTATTCTCAGCTAACAGCACCAGATGGTAATAACGATCCTCCCCATGCGCTGCCTCTCTGTCAAATCGGGAGTTCGGTGCCACGTACACCTCACAGCCAAGGATCGGATTGATACCTGCTGCCTTCGCAGCCTTGTAAAAGTCAATGACACCAAACATCACTCCATGGTCTGTGATCGCTGCACTGTTCATGCCAAGCTCTTTCACTCTTGCAACATATTCTTTTATTTTATTCGAGCCATCCAGAAGGGAAAACTCTGTATGCACATGGAGATGGGTAAATGCCATTTTCTTTCTTCCTATTCGTTAAATTTTTGAATCTGCTCTTCCAGAAAAGCCGGATCATCAAAGTAATTGATCTTCATGGCCGCTTTGACTTCACTTAATGTCTGAGCTGCTGTCTCTGCTGCCACTTCGCTGCCTTTTTTCAAAATCTCATAAACACCTTCGATGTTCTTCTCATACTCGGCTCTTCTTGCGCGGATTGGGCTTAATTCTTCCTGAAGAACGTTATTTAAAAACTTCTTCACTTTGACATCGCCTAATCCACCGCGTTTATAGTGATCTTTTAACTCATCCAGATTTGCATATTCAGGTAAGTACTCTGCAAAATGTCCTTCGTTGCTGAACGCATCCAGATAAGTAAATACGGTATTTCCTTCGAGTTTTCCCGGATCTTCGATACGGATATGATCCGGATCTGTAAACATGGACATGACTTTTTTCTTCACATCTGCCTCGGATTCTGACAGATAAATACAGTTGCCTAAGGATTTGCTCATCTTTGCTTTTCCGTCAATACCCGGAAGTCTCAAGCATGCTTTATTCGATGGAAGCAGGATTTCAGGATCCACTAAAGTCTCTCCATACACTGCATTGAATTTGTGCACGATCTCCTTCGTCTGCTCTAACATTGGAAGCTGATCTTCCCCAACCGGAACAGTCGTTGCCTTAAATGCAGTGATATCGGCCGCCTGGCTGATCGGATAGTTGAAAAATCCCATCGGGATACTTGTCTCAAAATTACGCATCTGAATCTCTGCTTTTACCGTTGGATTGCGCTGCAGACGGGATACTGTCACCAGATTCATATAGTAGAAAGTCAGTTCTGTCAGTTCTGCCACATGAGACTGGATAAAAATATTGGATTTTGCAGGATCAAGCCCTACGGATAAATAATCCAATGCAACTTCCATGATATTATCACGGATTTTTGCCGGGTTGTCCGCATTATCAGTGAGTGCCTGCGCGTCTGCGATCATAATGAAAATCTTATCAAATTCCCCGGAATTCTGTAATTCCACTCTTCTTTTTAAAGAGCCGACATAATGTCCGACATGAAGCTTTCCTGTTGGTCTGTCGCCTGTTAAAATGATTTTTGGTTTCATATTTTCCATATTAAAAATATCTCCTTATTTCTATACTGCCATCGTTCTTATTCCGGGCCTCCTGCCGGAAATAAAAACATACCTGTCTGTTATTATATAATTTTCTGTCTCATCACGCAAGAGCGCATCATGATTGTTTTTTGCCGAGTTTTTTGGTATTTATAAATTGTTTCAAATGTGATAAAATTTTAACGAAGTTATGACTGGAAGAAAGGAAATATCCAATTATCATCTAAAAAATTGGATGATACGTGTGAATTATGAAAATAGGACTTGTTGTAGAAGGCGGTGGCATGAAATGTGCCTACAGCGCCGGAATTTTAGATAAATTTTTAGATGACCATATTCAGTTTGACTACTGTATCGGCGTATCTGCGGGTGCAGCAAACACGCTATCCTATCTTGCAGGACAACGTGGAAGAAATCTCCGTTTTTATACGGAACATTTAAGTGATCCCCGGTATTTAAGTGTACACAGTCTGATTCGAACCGGGAGTCTGTTCGGTCTGCAATACATTTACGGAACACTGACCAATTCTGACGGCAAAGACCCGATTGATTACGATGCAATCATGAAAAATCCAGCAGAATTTTATATGCCTGCCACGGATGCCGTCACCGGAACAGCCACTTACTTTTCCAAATACGATATTGTGCGCGACGATTATCGCACACTCATGGCAACCTGCGCCCTGCCGGGATTCTGTCGTCCGGTTCAGGTTAATCACCATTACTACTATGATGGCGGCGTTGCGGATTCTATTCCGGTGCAGCACGCTTTAGATGATGGCTGCGACAAACTTGTTGTGATTTTATCCAATCCAAGGGACTTTGTAAAACAGCCGGAAGCCCATCGCCCGATTTATAAACGGATGCTTCACAAATACCCAAAGACCATAGAAGGGATCGACCATCGCCACATCAATTATCAGGCGTCCATTGACCTTACCGCCAAACTGGAAAAAGAAGGAAAAGCTTTTGTTTTCGCACCAAGTAAACATTTAAACCTCGGCACTTTTTCCAAAGATGCGGCGCTTGAACAAAAACTTTATGATCTGGGTGTTTTCGATTACAAAACACAGTCCGGAAAGCTTCTCGCGTTTTTGCAGAAGTAACATAGCTTCGAAACTCTCTTTTTTCAGCTTTACTTCACAGTTGAAAACATGCAAAATACGGCTGCCACACAAAATGTCCTGTGTGACAGCCGCATTCTTATTTTATATCATTATTTTACTCTTGCCGTAAGCTTATCGCCCTCGGTATCGATCAGAATGGTATCTCCCTCTCTCACTTCATCTGCAAGGATCAGCTTTGCAGACAATGTCTCTACATGTTTCTGTAAGAAACGTTTCAGAGGTCTTGCACCATAGATCGGATCATATCCGTGATCAACAATGAACTGTCTTGCACTGTCTGAAAGTTCTACCGTAATCTCACGGTCAGCAAGACGTTTGTTCAGATCGTTCATCAGCAGATTGATGATATTGCCGATGTTGTCTTTTGTCAGAGGCTTGAACATAATGATCTCATCGAGACGGTTCAAAAACTCCGGTCTGAAATGTCCACGAAGTTCATTCATGACCGCTTCCTCACAAGCCGGATTGATATCACCATTCTCATCAATGCCCTCCAGCAGATGGGCTGATCCGAGGTTCGATGTCATGATGATGATCGTATTCTTGAAGTCAACGGTTCTTCCCTGCGAGTCTGTGATACGTCCGTCATCTAACACCTGCAATAATACATTGAATACATCCGGATGTGCTTTCTCGACCTCATCGAACAGGACAACCGAATACGGTTTTCTACGGACTGCCTCCGTCAGCTGACCGCCTTCATCATATCCGACATATCCCGGAGGCGCTCCGATCAGACGGGACACGGAATATTTCTCCATATACTCACTCATATCAAGACGCACCATATTGGATTCGTCATCAAAAAGACTGGCTGCCAGAGCCTTTGCAAGTTCTGTCTTACCGACACCGGTAGGTCCTAAGAACAGGAACGAACCGATTGGTTTGCTCGGATCTTTGATTCCGGCTTTGGAACGGATGATGGCCTCTGTCACTTTTGTGACACCCTCGTCCTGACCAATGACACGTTTATGCAGCTCCTCGTCCAGATGCAGTGTCTTGTTACGTTCACTCTCGGTCAGCTTTGCGACCGGAATACCCGTCCAGCGGGAAATAATACGTGCGATCTCTTCCTCGCTGACGTTCTCATGTACCAGCGAAAGATCTTTATTCTTAACTTCCTCTTCCTCAACTTCCAGCTGTTTCTGCAGCTGTGGAAGTTTTCCATACTGCAGTTCTGCCGCTTTTTCCAGATCATAATTTTGTTGTGCAGTCTTGATCTCATTCTTGACCTGCTCGATCTCTTCACGAAGTTTCTGGACTTTTTCAACTGATTTCTTTTCGTTTTCCCATTGTACTTTCTTTGTGTTAAATTCATCACGAAGTTCTGCCAGTTCCTTCTGAAGATCCGCAAGACGCTCCTGACTCAGACGATCCGTCTCTTTTTTCAGAGCTGTCTCCTCAATCTCCATCTGCATGACACGACGGTTTAACTCATCCAGCTCTGTCGGCATGGAATCCAGTTCCGTCTTAATCAGGGCACACGCCTCATCCACGAGGTCGATTGCCTTATCCGGCAGGAAACGGTCGGAAATATAACGGTTTGAGAGCACTGCCGCAGATACCAGTGCCGAGTCTGTAATTTTTACACCATGGAATACTTCGTAACGCTCTTTCAGACCACGCAGGATGGAAATGGTATCCTCAACGGTCGGCTCATCCACCTGTACCGGCTGGAAACGACGCTCCAAAGCAGCATCTTTTTCGATATATTCACGGTACTCATCTAAGGTGGTCGCACCGATACAGTGTAACTCACCACGGGCAAGCATTGGTTTTAACAGCTGGCCTGCATCCATCGCACCGTCTGTTTTTCCTGCTCCCACGATGGTATGAAGTTCATCGATAAACAGGATGATCTGTCCATCGGAATTTTTGATATCATCGAGAACCGCTTTCAGACGTTCCTCAAACTCACCACGATATTTGGCGCCTGCAACCAGTGCGCCCATATCCAGTGCAAATAATTTCTTGTCTTTTAATCCCTCCGGGACATCACCGCGGACGATCCTCTGTGCGAGTCCTTCAACAACAGCCGTCTTACCGACACCCGGCTCACCGATCAGAACCGGGTTATTCTTTGTCTTTCTGGAAAGGATACGAACCACATTACGGATCTCTGCATCACGTCCGATCACCGGATCAAGCTTCTGGTTTCTCGCACGCTCTACCATATCGTATCCGTATTTTTCCAATGTATCATAAGTTGCCTCCGGGTTATCGGATACTACTCTCTGGTTTCCTCTTACCGTTGACAACGCCTGCAAAAACCGTTCACGGGTAATTCCATACTCCTTGAAGATTTCCTTCATTGCCTTATTCGGATATTTGATCAGGCATAAAAACAAATGTTCCACGGAAACATATTCGTCTCCCATTGCTTTTGCCTCATCCTCTGCATGGACAAGTACCTTATTCAGATCCTGTCCTACATAAACCTGTCCGCCGGATACTTTTACACGGGCAGCTAAATGGCGCTCTGCGTTATCCACAAAATGTTCTTTCTGGATCTCCATTTTCTCTATTAATTTTGGAATCAGTCCATCCTCCTGACGTAACAGGGCGACTAAAAGGTGTTCCTGCTCGATCTCCTGATTTCCATATTCATAGGCGAGCTTTTCACAATCGTTAATGGCTTCTACTGATTTCTGAGTAAATTTCTGAATGTTCATACGCTTACCTCCCTCGTATTTATCTCTGTGATCTATGTGAAAAAGAAAAACCTTCTGAAAAACTTTCTGATGGAAAGAAAAGACCTTCCCACCTTGCTGGCTGGAACGTCTTCTGTCAGTTACGAAATTTCTTTCGCAGTGGTTTTCCTTTGTTACGAGTATGTTATATCACGAGTTGTTAGCACTGTCAAGATGTGAGTGCTAATATTTTGTGAAGAAATTGTGAACTGTGGATGGAAGGTAATCTGCGCTGATAATCTCCTCTTATTCTCCGAGCAGCAGCTCCCTGACTCTCTCCATGTCCATTCCATCTAACACAAAGTCTGCATCCGGCATGACCTTCCGTTTTTTTTCAGTGCCATCCGGTAATATGACGGTCTCTTCCGGCAGCTTTGGAGAAATGTTCGAATGAATATAAAAGGTATCGAGTCCGACACTCTTAGCTCCTGCGATATCGCTTATGCCATCGTTTCCAATCATGACGCTTTTTGTTATATCAAGATTATATTTATCAATCAATAATTGAAAAAATCTGCTGTCCGGTTTTTTTACCCCACAGGTTGAAGAGATAAAAATATCGTCAAAGTACTTTGCTATTCCAAGCGTGTGCATCTCATACTCTGTAAAAATGCGCTGTGCATTCGAAAGCAGATAAATCTTTTTGCCCTTCTTTTTTAATGCTTCTAACAAATCTATCACTCCATCATAGAGTTTTACATAATCGGTAGAGAGGATCCGGAAGAACTGCCCTGCATGAACGGCAAGTGTAGGATCTGCCTTCACGCCTTTTTCCTCAAAAAGCTTCTGAAAGACCTCTTCAATCTGAACTTCCGGATGTGCTTCATGAGCATCATCTTTTTTCTCAGATTTCATCTTATACTCCTCGCCTGCAATGATTGCAGCATATCTTTCTTTTAATTCTTCCGATGAATAATCGGCGTCATAATAGCCATAAAAAAGCGCCAGCTTTTTCCATACCAGAGGATCATTCTCCTCGGTATGGATATCAACCAGCGTTCCATATAAATCAAAAATATAATTATCGTAAGCTTTCACGTTATTATGCCTCCTGCTTTGTAAGTTCGATCAACTGCTGCATACGATCCGTGATCTTGTTCAGTACATCCGAATTATCTTCCTGTGCACTCATTGTCTCATTTGCGTGTGCAGATACCTCCTCTGAGATTGCCGAGATTGTTTCAATCGAATGCACGATCTGTTCATTTGCAGTTTTCAATTCCTCAATATTGCTGTTTAACTGCTCCATGTTGCTTTGGATATCAAGCGTATTGCTCTGGATATCCGAAAAATTATTGGCAGTATTCTCAGTGGACTGCTTTTCCTCATTAATTGCACCGATCATCTCGCGCACCACCGAAACCACCTCGCTGATCGCATTGGAAATATTCTCGATCAGCTCTGTAATATGTACCGTTGCCTCTTTGGTCTGTGTTGCCATACCGGAAATCTCTGTCGCAACAACAGAGAATCCTCTTCCGGCCTCACCCGCTCTTGCTGCCTCAATACTTGCGTTTAAAGCTAAAAGGCTTGTCTGCGAGGTAATACCGGAGATCAGTTCCACGATGGAATGCATCTCTTCAATGTATTTGTCTAATGTCTCTAGCTGTCCTGCAACGCTGTCACCTTTTTCTACGGAATGATCTACCTGTGATACGAGCACATCCATATCTTTTCCTGCGCTCTCAAGTACCTGCAAAGTCTGCTGCATACTCTGGTTAATGCGTTCCGCAACACTGCTGACCATCTCAACTTTCTGCTGGATTGCTTCTGTCTGCTGCATCTGTGTCTGCACAGCGTTTGCGGTTTCCGTCGTACCACTGCCAACCTCTGACATTGCATCTTTGGTCAATTTAGAAGCACTGTTGAGGTTCTCAACTTTTCCATAGATATCTTCCATTCCACTCTGCATCTGTTGTGACATATTGGAAATATCGGACAGCAAAAGTTCTGTCTTGCTCTGCGCTTCCTTAATATTCTCCATTTTCTGCTGATTGTTTGCATTCGATGTCTGCGCTGCATAGATAGAATACACTGCGACAAGTATCATGGCTGTCACCTGCACGATTGCCTCATCGCTGCCCTGATAACCGAACTTTCCGGTAAAAGCTCCACCAATCGTCATGATCAGGCTTAAGATAACCGTTCCTATATTGATCTGCACGGAAAATTTTACATCATTAAATACACTTACAAGTAAAATCATCGGTATGACAAGCACATAAATGTTCGCTTCCTCGGTCGTCAGCACCATGAAGGAATACGTAATGGCAAATCCGATTCCTACCGTGTGTTTGATCATACCTGTCTCTCTGTCCTTGAAAAAGAAAAACTGTCCCAGTATGACCGGGATCAGTGCCAATGCCGTGATCACCAGAAAATATCCAAGACTCCGCTCTCCCCTGATAAATCTGCACGCATAAAAGACGACCACGATCAACGCTTCTATGGTATGCCCTGTCAATGCGGTTCTGTTATTCCTCTGTGTATCACTGATCTGTGTTCCATTCATCTGCTCTTGTACTCCCTCTCTCCTGACGCTCTGTCAGTCTGCTATCACTGCCGGTTATTGTTTGAGTTTCCTCCTTTCACTATATCATTGATGGTTTCGCTCTTCAAGATTTTCTTTCCGGCAAATGACGTTATAACTCCAGTTTTGCCCGGAGTTTTGCAAGGATTTTACGCTCATTCCGGCTGATCTGCACCTGTGTCACTGCAAGTATTCCTGCCACCTCGCACTGCGTTTTATTTTCAAAATACCGCAGCCGGATGATCTGCTGTTCTGTCTCGTCGAGCGTATCCATCAGCTGCCTGATCACCATTTTGTTTAAAACAGCCTCCTTCTCCGGCTCCTCATAGACATCGCTCTGATCTCCAATCTGGTCAATGAGTAAAAGTTCATCTCCGTCTGAGCCGCAGACCGGCTGGTAAATGGACTCCACCCCACGGTTAGCGTCCAATGCCATCACGATCTCCTCTGTGCCAAGTTCTGTCATGGCAGATAGCTCCAAAAGACTCGGATCTCTCCCAAGCTCTGTTGTGAGAACTTCTTTTGCCCTGCTGATTTTGTATCCATTTTCTTTTAAACTCCTGCTCACTTTCACCATGCCATCGTCACGCAGGAAACGCCGTATCTCCCCTGTGATCATAGGCACTGCATAAGTGGAAAATGCAAGGTTTAACGACAGATCAAAATGATCGATCGCCTTGATCAGCCCGATACATCCAATCTGAAACAGTTCCTCCCTGTCATGCCCTCTTTTTTCAAATCTGCGGACAATTGCGTGCACCAATCCAAGGTTGTCCGAAACGACTTTGTCCCTGGCTTTTTTATCCCCATCCTGTGCCTGTCTGATCAGTTCCGCCTGTCGCACCATAGGCTAGCCTTCCTGATTTCCCAGTCTTCTTACCATATGTACGCTTGTCCCTTTTCCCGGCTCGGATACTACCTCAAGCCTGTCCATAAACGCTTCCATAAAAGAGAATCCCATCCCGGAACGCTCTAACTCCGGTTTTGTCGTATAAAAAGGTTCCATCGCTTTTGACACATCCGCAATGCCTGCTCCTGTATCCGAAACGGTGATGGAAACCTCATCCCCACAAATCTGACACAGGAGTTCCACTTTCTGTTCCGGTTCATGGTAACCATGAATGATCGCATTCGTCACCGCTTCGGACACGGCCGTCTTGATATCCGCAATCTCGTCTAACGTTGGGTTTAATTCTGCTATAAATGCCGCCACCGCCACCCTGGCGAAACTCTCATTCACCGACCTGGCATCAAATATCAGTTTCATCTCGTTCTGACTGCTCATTTTTACTTCCTCCACTATCTCCTATTCTTTTACCTGAATGATTTTTTTCAACCCGGATACGGTAAATATCTTGTCCACGCGCTCGTTCAGATGGCACGCACTCACATCCCCACCGGAATAGCCTAAGTTTTTGCACCGCCCGATGATCACCCCAATCCCGGAGCTGTCCATAAACTCTGTCTCTGTAAAATCAAACACAAGATGTCTGACATGGTAGGTGTCGATCAGAAGATCTGTCTCCGTGCGGATGCGGTTTGCCTGATGATGGTCTAACTCACGCGGCACATAGACAACTAAACATCCTTTTTCCATAATATACTGGCTTTTCATGCTCTTGTTCCTCTCTTTCCATTCTGCTTATGATTTTCAACAATAGAATGCTCGCTCCGCAGACATTTTATTGTCATGAATAAAAAAAGAAGGAGTCTCCCCGGAATTTCCGGTTCGATCTCCTTCGTACTTTTTAATATCAGTTTGTCTTTTTATTAACGGGCGGTGTCTGTCTCACTCTGATCCAGATAGTTCTGTGAGTTTGCAGCGCGCTCTGTATTTGGATACAATTCTACCACTTTCTGATAATAGATTTTGGCATTTTCCATATCCTCGTTCTTGCGGTATGCCTGTGCAAGATAGTACAGTGCATTTCCATTCTCATAGTTTTCATCCATCTCGACGACTTTGGAAAGTGCACTCACGGCATCATCATACTTTTTGCCGGAATATGCATCATAACCTTCCTTATATAATGCAGCCATGTATTCGGCATTCACCTGTGCATTGATGGTATCATAAATACTCTTTGCATCTGCACTCAGGTCATCCACATTGACACTGCTCAATGCATCTCCTGCCTTCTCAATGTCTCCTGTGGTGTATGTCTCATATGCAGTCAGAAGTTTGTCATAGCTTTCCAGTTTGTTGGCAGATTCTTCCTCGCTGTTCTTCGCATCCGTAATCTGACTGGTAAGGTCATCCACCTGACTCTGCAGGCTTGTGATCGTCTGATTCTTGGAAGAAATCGTATTATTTGCATCCAGCACTTCTGCTTTCGTATTGTTCATCACGGTTCTTCTCACGCCAGGAACCACAAGGAAACAGGTGATTGCAATTCCGATTGCGATTCCGATCACCATGTTAATGATCGTACCGACTGCAGAATTGTCCTTCAGATATTTTGGCTGGATGATTGTCTCATTGCCACTCTGATAGGAAATGAGTTCATCATTCTTCTGCTTCTTGCTCGGATTCTGCTCTCTTAAGGCTGCATTGGCTTCTTTCAGATAGCGCAGTGTCACAGTATTATTGGCATCAATTTTTCCGGCATTCCGCAGTGATTTCTTCGCAAGATCATAGCGTCCTTCCTGAATATATAAAAGCGCCAGAAGCTGATGTCCACTCACCAGCTTTGGATTCAGCGACAATACTTTTTTCAACTGAATGATTGCAAGATCACGGCTGTTCTGCTTGCAGTAAAGCAATGCCTGATTGTATTTCTTGATCGTCTGATTGACAGAATCCAGTCTTACCTGATTCTTCTGCACTTCATCTAAGTACCTGCTCGCAAGATTATCCTTCGGCTGATAATTCTTACTGATCACCCACTCCGTGAGGGCAGTCACCACTTCTCCCATCTCGTAGTAGATCAATCCAAGCAAATTTCTTGCATCAATATTTAATTTATTAAAACGCAGACTGATTTTCAGGCTCTCAATTGCCCCTGACAAATCCCTGACACCGGCTTTCTCCAATGCATCATTGTAATAGGCATTGGATGCCATCAAAATCTTTTTGTATACTTTTACATTCGTTCCGCAGTTCTGGCAGTTATCTCCCTTGCCAAGCTCTGCACCGCAATTATAACATCTCATGAAAAACCTCTCTATCTGTCATGCCACTGTGCATGTGATCTACCTGTTATCTGTTCTGCTGCTTTAATTCCTGCAGCATTTCCTGCATAACATCCGTCATGTCTGTCAGCTCATGATTATAGATTGCCTGCTCTGCCTCTTCCACTTCCAGACTTGGTTTAAAGTTTTTCAATTCTTCTTCAAAATTTATCATATTAATTCCCGTACCTTTCCTGTACTGACTGATCATTTCTTTCTCACTGATTGATTATAATATAGGAAGAATTCACTTTCAATGTCAAATTATGAAATTTCCATTAAAATAAAGTAGTTTTTCGTCAATAATATGAAATATAAAAATAGCATTTCAGGAAAATTATGGTTGTAACCTGTTTCCCCTGAAATGCTATCCTGCTCTTTTTTATTTCTTAATCCTTTGCATGTTACTGTCCGTTAATCCTCTGCTATTCTCGTGCAGATTTTTCCGTTCAGATGATAGAACTCTACGCACTTTGCATTGTTTTTTACATTTAAAATCTGATCCCTGATCGCTATGGATACCCCAGGGAATACATCTCTTGTCACACAGACCGTTGCATTCGCCCCATCTGAAATCATGCGCTCAAGCCGCTTCACTTCGCCCTCATCTCCTGCAAGTGTAGCCGTATTCTGGATTCTGGTACGCAAGAGTGCCACTCTTCGCGGATCTTCCCGATAGCTGACGCCACGCTCCTTCTCCATCTCTTCAAACTTGGCAAGTCCCTGTTCGATCTTATCAAGTTCCATTTTGGTAATATCCATCTTCTTCTTCAGCAGGTTCAGCCTTGCTATGCAATCTGTGCCTACCCCAACAGAAACAGCTGTCCGCATCTCCGCTTCATTTCCGATCGTGGTAGCCCTGATTCCCTTGACTGCGCTGACATCTCCACCGATGATCTTCGCTGTTCTGCCCTGGATCAGAATAGATCCTCTGCACGCAACTGTGCAGTTGAGCAATACGTCTGCCTCCATATCTCCCTCTACCTGGATGACTGTATACTCAATAAACTTTGCATACAGATTTCCTTTGGTTCTGACATGTGCCTTGTTCCCTCCGACCATTCCACTTCTTAAAATGATATCCTTACCGGCTTCCAGATTACAGGCTTCCACGTTTCCATCAATCGTGATACTTCCGGTTGCCTTGATCGTAACTCCGGATTCCACACTGCCGTGGATCACAATATCTCCTGTAAAATCTATGCTTCCGGTAGTAAGATTTGCATCTCCGCTCACCTCATAGATTGGCTGGATCCTGATCTTATCATTCTCAATATCAATCTTCCCATCCATCAGCGAAAAATAGGTAAGGTAATCCTCACTTCGTCCAAAACCGGTTCCGCGAAGTGCTCCCTGTTCTCTGGCCACCTTTGCAGGAATCGGCTTTCCGGAAACTCCGGTTCCGTCTGTTCCCTGTACAGCCGGATGATATATTGCAATGACCTGATCCTTCTGAACCGACTGTACACTGTACATGGACCAGTAATCTACCGATCCGTCCGGCAGGATCTTTGGTTTTTTCTCAAGGTTCATATTCACCTTATATTCATAAAATCCATCCTGTCCCTCTACTGCCGGTACTCCTCTCGCCACCAGTACATCCTGTTCATATATCTCCTCATCGATGATTTTCTGAAGCTGTGCTTCATCAATTCCATAAGTAATCTGGTTCACCCGTAATACATCGTGCAGATACTCGATCGTATAGTGTTCTCCTTCTTCCAGTGCAGGGAGTCTGATCCATGCCTCTAAGTCTTTATTCACAATCTTCACTTTTGGTGTAGAAATACTTGGTAATGCCATTCTTCCAACTCCCTTCTTCCTACAAAAAATCGTATATATACTATATAATACTCGTTTCCAGTCTTTTTTTCAAGCAAGTTTTCTGCTTTTTCGCACATTTTCGCTCTGTAATTTGTGCATGTTGAACAAACCAATGACACACCCTGCCATAAAAATAACCGTCCACGCCACCGGCTAGGGAGACTGGACGGTTATTGTTCTATTTCATCTGTGCAAGACGCTCTTTGACCTGAGCCATCATCTGCTCATAGCCTGCAAGCTTGTCTTTCTCTTCCTGCACTTTTGCTTCCGGAGCTTTGCTTAAGAACTTCTCATTGGAAAGCATTCCCTTAGAACGCGCGAGTTCTTTCTCCAGACGTGCCTGTTCTTTTAACAGACGTTCTTTTTCTTTTTCAAAGTCTACTAAATCTTCCAGTGGAAGGTAAAGTGTTGCTCCAGGAATTACAACGGAAACAGCATCCTCCTCGATTCCTGTCTTATCTGCCTGTACTGCGATCTCGCTTGCACCTGCAAGGTTTACATAAACTTCTTTGTTTGATTCAAACGTGTCTCTGATTTTCGCATCGTCAGATACAATGAAAATCTTTGCTTTTCTTGATGGTGGAACATCCATTTCAGTACGGAGGTTACGAACACCTTTTACAAGGTCTTTGCAGTGCTCTACCATCTCTTCCTCTGCTGCAAAGTTCCATTCTGCTTTGTATTCCGGCCATTTTGCGAGCATAATGGTGTCTTCTTCCGGGTGAAGCGTACAGAAGATTTCCTCTGTGATAAACGGCATAAATGGATGTAACAGCTTTAATGCCTCTGTCAGTACCGTCTTTAAGGTCCAGAATGCTGCATTTGCAGATGCCGGATCATTCTCTTTGTTATAGGTACGAACTTTTGTGATCTCGATGTACCAGTCACAGAATTCATCCCAGATAAAGTCATAAACTTTCTGTACGGCGATACCCATCTCGAATTTATCCATGTTCTCTGTCACATCTTTTGCAAGTGTGTTCACTCTGGATAAAATCCATTTGTCGGCTGCCTTTAATTCATCGAGAGCAGGGGTTTTGATCTCTGCGCCCTCTAAGTTCATCATGATGAAACGGGAAGCATTCCATACTTTATTGGCAAAGTTTCTGGAAGACTCTACTCTCTCCCAGTAGAAACGCATATCGTTACCAGGTGCATTGCCTGTGATCAGTGTCAGACGAAGTGCGTCAGCACCATATTTGTCAATAACCTCTAACGGATCGATACCGTTTCCAAGAGACTTACTCATCTTACGTCCCTGGGAGTCACGTACCAGACCGTGGAATAATACGGTATGGAATGGCGCTTTGCCCATCTGCTCGTAACCGGAGAAGATCATACGGATTACCCAGAAGAAGATAATATCATATCCGGTTACTAAAACATCATTTGGATAAAAGTAATCTAAGTCTTCTGTTTTTTCCGGCCAGCCAAGTGTTGAGAATGGCCATAAAGCAGAGGAGAACCAGGTATCTAAGGTATCCGGGTCCTGTGTCATATGGGTGCATCCACATTTCGGACACTTATGAGGTGCTTCTTTGGCAACTACCATCTCGCCACACTCATCACAGTAGTATGCCGGGATTCTGTGTCCCCACCATAACTGTCTGGAAATACACCAGTCACGGATATTGTCTGTCCAGTTGAAGTATGTCTTCTCCATACGTTTTGGAAGTAACTGGATATCACCATTTTTTACGCCTTCAACTGCCGGTTTGATCATCTCGTCCATTTTCACGAACCACTGCTGTTTGATCATTGGTTCAACGGTTGTGCCGCAGCGGTCATGTGTACCTACGTTGTGGGAATGTGGAACAACTTTTACTAAAAGTCCCGCTTCCTCTAAATCTTTTACTAATGCTTTTCTGCACTCGTAGCGGTCCATTCCCTCATATTTTCCTGCTAACTTGTTCATGGTTGCATCGTCATTGATGACAACGATTTCTTCCAGGTTGTGGCGTTTTCCAACCTCAAAGTCGTTCGGGTCATGGGCTGGTGTGATCTTCACACATCCGGTTCCAAACTCTTTGTCTACATATGGATCAGCGATCACCGGAATCTCACGGTCTGTCATCGGAAGTTTTAACATTTTTCCAACGATGTCTTTGTATCTCTCATCATCCGGGTTTACAGCAACAGCGGTATCTCCGAATAAAGTCTCCGGTCTTGTCGTTGCGATCTCTACGAATCTTCCTTCCTCACCAACTACCGGGTAATTGATATGCCAGAAGAATCCGTCCTGCTCCTCATGCTCTACCTCCGCATCGGAAATGGATGTCTTACAAACCGGGCACCAGTTTACGATACGGGAACCCTTGTAGATATATCCTTTTTGATATAATTTAATAAAAACTTCCTGTACGGCATCAGAACATCCTTTATCCATGGTAAAACGTTCTCTCTGCCAGTCAGCAGAAGATCCCATTTTCTTTAACTGGTTGATGATACGGTTACCGTATTCCTCTCTCCACTCCCAGCATTTCTCTAAGAAACCTTCTCTTCCAAGATCTGCCTTGTCGATTCCTTTTTCTTTTAAGGACTGGATGACTTTTACTTCGGTTGCAATGGAAGCGTGGTCTGTTCCAGGCTGCCATAATGCATTGTAACCCTGCATTCTCTTGTAGCGGATCAAAATATCCTGCATGGTATTGTCTAATGCGTGTCCCATGTGAAGCTGTCCGGTAATGTTTGGTGGAGGCATCACAATGGTGAATGGTTTCTTGCTGCGATCTACTTCTGCATGGAAGTAACCGTTGTCTTCCCATTTTTTATAGAGACGTTCTTCAATGCCCTTTGGGTCATAGGTCTTTGCTAATTCCTTCATTTGTCTTTTCCTTTCTTTTTGCTTCGGCATTGCGAAACTCGAATTTACATTACGAACGTTGTGAAACCGTAACAAAATTTTCGAAGACACGCTTCCGCTACGTGTCGCTCGCAACGGTGCTAGCATGCCAGCCACAGCTAGCGCTATGACTGCCAAGCAAGAACCGGCGGCTCCCCAGTGTCTTCTCAAGCTTTCGTTACATTTCCACAACTCAATTCATATTTTCTACGAGTTTCGAAATTGCCTAACTAATTAATTCATCTTTTCTCCCGACGTGCACACTCGAGAGCAAGCGTGCAAAAAAGCCCTTCACATCCTTACGGATGCAAAGGGCGTGTCAACGCGGTACCACCTTTGTTATGTTGTAAAAACAACATATCTCTGCTGATTCGATTTTTCAATTCCACTGTCCATTGAAAAAGAAATCACTGTCCGGTAACGGGGACAAATCGTTCTCGCTTACTTCTGCTGCTTCTAATGATATACGGAAATTCTGCTCCGCATGATTATATCACGGGCTCTGCTTCTTCTCTGTAACAGACAGGTTCGGCGCGACGGTTCAAAAGCTACCTTCCACACAACATGTTCTGGTGACATCTCTCAGCCGGTGAATGTCATTCTCTTTCAGGTGTCTGTGTGTACTCCTCTTTCTCATCACCTTTTTATATCTTTTTTCATCATAAAAGCTAAAGTGGCATTTGTCAACTGATTTTTTATACGTGATTTTAATTTATTCATTCCTTCTTTCTATCCTAATAATTTCAACAGATTCTGATAGACATATTCTCTCAGAAAATCTGCCTCCAGGTCAAGTTCGATTTTTTTCTCTGCTGCGATGCGGTACATAAAATAGACCGAAAGCTGGGTTTCGACCGCGGCTCTTCGCAGGAAAACATTCTCCTCCCGGATCAGACCTTCGCGGACACCCTCCTCCACAATGCAGTCGATAATCTCGTTTTTCTCCTTATCACAGCACTGCTGTTTCATACGCTCATACTCATCTTTCAGATTCTTTGGTATCTCGTATGATTCCAATACCATTTTTATCAGGAAAAAGACACCCTGCTTTTCTTTTACATGCTCATCAATAAAATCCATGACCTCATTAATTTTCTGTTGAAACGTTCTGTTATCTGTAGAAATTACCTGCAGTTTTTCAAAGCACACTTTCACATAATATAAAATTGCAGAAGAGATTATCTCTTCCTTTGAAGAAAAATATTCGTATGCCGTTCCTTTTCCAATGCCTGCCCAGCCTGTGATATCAGCTACTTTTAAAGTGTTGATATCACAGCCTTCATTAATGAACTCAATGACTGCCTGATACAGGGCAAGCACTTTCTGTGGTGGATCGTGGATCAGTTTCTGCTCATCCATTATAAGTCCTCCTCGACCATGCTCTTATTGCGGTTGAATGCATCATAAATACATGGAACAACGATCAGAGTTAACAGTGTACCATATAACAAACCGCCAACCGTTACGATCGCCATTGGCTGCATCATTTCTGAACCTTCTCCAAGTCCGACTGCCATCGTGGACATGGACAGGATCGTGGTGAGTGCAGTCATAAGAATCGGACGAAGCCTTGTTTTTCCGGATTCGATAATGGCATCTTTTTTTTCCATTCCGCCACGGCGGAGCTGGTTGATAAAGTCTACCATAACGATACCGTTATTTACGATAATTCCGGCGAGCATGACAAATCCGATCATTGCCACAACGCTGACTTCGTTACCGGTAAAGTAAAGTGCGAACAGACCGCCTGTAAATGCCAGCGGAATCGTAAACATAATGATAAACGGCGACAACAGCGACTGGAACTGTGCTACCATGACCAGGTAAATGAAGATTACCGCCAAAAGAAGCATCAGATACAACTGATTCATCGCATCTGCGATCATCTCATCCTCACCTGCCATCTCAATGGAGTATCCTTCCGGCAGATTGATCTTATCTAACTCTTTCTGGATTTCATTACTCAGCAGACTGACATTATGGTCATCATCCACTCCTGCGGTCACACTGATATATCTGGTCTGCGCATCACGGTTGATCGTTCCTAATGTGTAACCTTCCTCAAACTGTGCAATATCAGAAAGCGCTGTTTCTGTCTCGTTTCCTTCTCTGTCTGTATAGGTAAAGGTCAGTTTTTTGATATCATCCAATGTAACATCGGACTGCTCCTCGCTCTGTACATAAACCTGATAATCATTTACATCGGTAGAGATTGTCGTTGCAGATGTTGAGGATGCCATCTCACCGTAAACAAGCTGGAATACCTGTGCAACGGTCATGCCGTATTTCGCAGCTTTTTCCTTGTCTACAGAAATGGTGAAAGACGGTGTCGTATTGTCAAGTCCATCATCCACATCCACAGTTCCCTCGGTGTTCTCTACTACTTTTGCAACTTCTCCTGCAAGTTCCTGCAGTTTATCGAGATCATTTCCTTTTACATTGATCGTCAGTCCACTTCCCATTAACGCTGTCATATCGGAAGCTGAAGTATCGGTTGTCACCTCACAGTCCATATCTTTGGTCAGTTCATCCAACTGTGCGGTCACATCTGCGCTGCTCACTTCAGATTCTTCATCCAGAATCATATACATGGAAATACTGTCTGTAGAACTGCTTCCCATCATGGAAAGAGCACTTCCGCCTGCCATGGCACCAATGGTCTCAATGCCATCGATCGTCAATGCTTTTTCCACGACTTCATCTGCCATTTCTGTCAGTTCGTCAAACGTTAGTGTCTGATCCTCTTTTGCTGAAATCGTCGCACTGATCTGGTTCGTTTCCATATTCATATCCATGAAAGAATATCCTCTGGAAAATGCTGCCACAACACTTGTTCCAAGCAGTACGATCACCGCGATAAATACGACCGGCTTGAAACGCAGACATACCGCTAAAATTTTTCCATAAGAATCTTTTACTTTGTCAAAGAAATTATGCCTGATCTCTTTTGTATTTTTTAATAATCCTGCTGCCATCATCGGCACGAAAGTCAATGCCATAAGAAGACTGGCTGCAAGCGTAAATGCAATTGTCAGTGCAATATCCACAAATAACTGTCTTGTGATACCCTCTGTAAAAATAATCGGTGCAAATACACAGACGGTTGTAAGTGTGGATGCTATGATTGCTCCTGTCACCTGTGAAGCACCTTCCACGGCTGCTTTCCGGATGGAATATCCCTCTCCCCGCAATCGATAGATGTTCTCGATCACGACAATGGAGTTATCCACCAACATACCAATTCCGAGTGCCAGCCCCGACAGCGAAATGATGTTTAACGTAATATGCGTAAAGTACATCAGTACCACTGCAAAAACAACACTGAGCGGAATGGAACATGCTATTACAAGTGTAGGTCTCATATCTTTTAAGAATAATAACAATACAATAATTGCAAGGATGGCTCCCACGATCATGTTTTCTACGACTGATTTCACGATCATGTCAATGTAAATACCCTGATTCATGAGAACGCTCAAATGTAAATCTGTATTTTCTTTTTCCAGGCTGTCAAATTTATCCAATAACCGGTCTGTCACATCTCCGGTGGAATAGCCGGTCTGCTTTTCAATCGAAAGCATCACCGCCGGATTTCCATTTACTTTGGAATAGGAATCTCCGGAATTGTCAATGTATTCGATATCTGCCACATCTGACAGTCTGATCGGCTCGATACCATCCATACCAAGATCCATCAGAACGAGATTTTCAAGATCAGCTTTGGATGTCACCTCATCTCCGACTCGCACCAGATACTGCTCATTCCCCTCTGTCACATAACCTGCCGGCATGGAGAAGTTCTGCGCTGTCAGAAGATTTTTTAAGGTATCCATTGTGAGGATCGTGTTCAGATCCGCTGAATCTTTTGCCTGCTCTTTTGCATCATCTAACTGGCTCTGTCCCTCTTCGATCTTATTTGCTGCAACAGCAAGATCCGCATATCCCTTGCTCATCTCCATGATACCGGATATCTGTGATTCATTTAAAGTCACTAATGCGTCATCTAAAGATGTTTTACCGTCTGCCACCTGTGTCTGGGCGGACTCGATTGTCGCGATTCCCGCCGCAATCTGTGTCTTGCTCTCACTCAATTTTGAGATTGCAGCCGGAATGTCTTTGTAAGAAGTCAGCGTCACACCTGCATCTGCAAAAGAGGATGCCTGACTCATCAGCATCACATTGATATCATCCAGTTTGGACTGTAATGTCACGATCTGGCTTGCAATGTCACTCTCACTTGTATAGGTAGTTCCTGCCTGTGCATTGATCTGGGCAATGGCTGTGGATTCCATGTAGGCGACGAAATCGGATTCACTGGCCGCATTTTTATATGCTTCTAACATTTTAGGATCTGCCTGTAAAGTTGAAATCACTGTTTTCAACTGATTCGCCTGTTCCTGTGTCATCTGACCATATTGAACCGCTGCTGCAAGCGCTTCCTCCACTGTCATGTCTGCACCTGTCATTGGATTTTTTGCTGTTAAAATTGCCATTACACCATCGTGCGCCTGATATAACTGCTTTGCCCCACTCTTCGCCTGGCTGACACCGTCTTTTGCTTTCTGTAAACCGTCAATCGCGCTCTGTAACTGCGTTGCTCCATCATAAGCTGACTGTAACGACTTGATTGCACCATCCATGGACGACTGTGATTTCTGAAGATCTGATAATTGTGTGGTCAGATCTGCTTCGGTGTTAAACAGTTGGATTTTATTATTAATGATCTCATTTTCACCTGCTCCAAGCTGGCTTCCCATCTCTTTTTCACTATCGGAAAGCTTCTTTTTCCCACTGTCGATCTGGGAAGATGCCTTGTCTAACTCTGCCTGTGCATCTGTAAACTGGGCATCTATTTTGCTCAGAATCTGTTCGTTTAAAGCATCTATTTTCTCCTGGTTCATAGTGACCTGAAGATCCGTATCAAGCACTCCTGTTGCCGTCACAGATGCCACACCCTCGATACTCTCAAGCAGCGGTAATAATTCATTGTCCACATAATTAGATACCTCTGCCTGATCCATACCATCCACATCCGCAGATGCGATCATGACCGGCATCATATCAGGATCGATCTGCATAATGACCGGTGAGCCCGCTGAATCCGGGAACTGTCCGGTCAACTGATCCAGCTGCTGCTGAATCTCAATCATAGCAGAATCCATGTTCGTGCTCTGCTCATACTCCAAAATAACCATAGAATAGTTATCATAGGACATGGAACTTACGTTATTAATATTGGAAGTCGTTGCCATTGCCGCTTCGATCGGCGATGTCACATCTTTTTCCACTTCCTCCGGACTTGCCCCTACATCCGTCGTGACAACGATCACATACGGCAGATTCATTGCCGGCAGCAGATCTGTTGTCATCCTCGTCAGCGAAACAACTCCTAAAACGATCACCAGTACAACAGCCACTAACACTGTGTACGGACGTTTTACACTATACTTTGGGATCATTCTCGTTCCTCCTGAAAAATTATATGTCTGATTGGCTATTGCATTCCCGCAAGCCAAAACCGACCGGTCGGTCGGCAAAAATCAGTTTACTCCTCTCTCATCAAAATGCAAGGAAAATCGGACAGAATTTAGAATTATTTTAGAAATGGAACAAAATTTCCTATTTACGCAAAAATGGAGTACCTATCGGTACTCCATCCCACGAGACTGTATCTTTCCAATATATAATAACAGAGGCTTTACTCTTTTTTGTTTATGACTGTTGTTCTACCAATTTCTGTATTGCCTGCTGCTCTGCTTCCGGCATCAGCTTTGATACCTCGATCAGAACGATCAGTTCTTTTGCATAGGAAGCAACCTCATCAAAACAATTTTCTACTGCTTTCATAATGACTGGCATGGAAATAACCTTCTCATCCGGGACATCAATAATCTCATCCACGTTTCCAACCTCAAGCCCAATCTTTGTACCATTCATGGATGCAACGATGATATTGTTGATTTCCTGTTCCGGATAATGAAACTGTTCTGCCAGACTGTACACTGCAATAACTTCTCCGTGCAGATTCATGATCCCATGAACCTGTGGCAGTGAATTTGGAATATTCACCACATTCATTCTTGTTTCAATGGATTCCACATCATTGACAGGAATACCAAACTTCACTCCATTTAACAAAAATGTAAGTAACTGCATTATAATCTCTGTCTCCTTTCTTATGATTCGATCTCGGGACATTTCGCAGTATCCATAAGACCTGCAAAAAGGGGACTGGCACAAAAGTACCGCCCCACTATTCTGTTCTCACCCTGTTCTATTCATCTTCGCTGTCTTCATCATCAACGATTGCTGCTGCCGCACCTGCCACAGATGAAACAACCGCTATCACAACAACGATGACAACCAAAAGTAATAAAATTCCCATGAAAACTAAAAAACCGCCTTCTGTCATGTCTTCCTCCGTTCTGAAAGGATTGTGCAGATTCACTTCTCAACCATTTCTTTTTTTCCAAAATCTGTGCCTATTATAGCACATTAGCAACTGGAAAAAAAGAGCCTATGTTTGATTATTTCAGATAATTTTTCTGATGTTTTTTAATATTGTAATCTTTTTCTGCTACATCAAAGGAGAACCGCCGTGATATGGGGAATCACGACGGTTCTCAGGGAAGGTTTTTTCATTTGTAGCTATATTCTAATTTATCCTTTTACACTGCCGAGGGCAACACCCTGTACGATGTGTCTGGATAAGATCAGATAAATGATAATAACTGGGAAGATAGAAAATGCGATCATCACATAAACCTGACCCATATCAAACTTCAGCCAGTCAGCTGCACGAAGCTGTGCGATTAAGATTGGCAGTGTCTTTTTCTTGTCATTGTGTAAGATCAAAGCCGGTACAAAATAATTATTCCAGCTGCTTACAAATGTAAAGATTGCCTGTACTGCAATGGCAGGTTTCATTAATGGAAGTACAATATTGTTAAATGTATGGAACTCACCGGAACCATCAATTCTGGCTGCCTCGATCAGAGATACCGGCAATGTACTTTCCATGTACTGTTTCATGTAAAAGAATGTGACCGGTGCAGCGATCGTTGGGACGATCAAAGGGATAAATGTATCTTCCATTTTTAATGTACCGACTAATTTTACAAATCCAAGTGCAGTTACCTGTGTAGGGATCATCATAACTGCTAAGATAAATGCATAGATGTATTTTTTCAGTTTAAAATCATATGCATGGATCGCATAAGCTGTCATGGTTGAAAAATAAGTACATAACGCTGCTGACAGTACTGATACGATCAGACTGTTTATCATACCCTGCCATACCGGAAGTGTTCCGTGTACCAGATTGTTCCAGTTTTCCAGCAGATGTGTGCTTGGCAGTGGTGTAAATCCGGCCTGCAGTTCACCGTTCGATCTGGTCGCGTTAATGAACAGCACATAGAACCAGAACAGGCAGGCAAATGTAACAAGAATCAGGACTATATAAGCGATAAATCTTCTTGCATGGATTCCAAGTCCTTTTTTCAGATTTTTATTTTCGTTCATAATAACACCTCACCTTTCTATTCTACTCATGCTTTTCTCTTATCGTTTCCAGTTACCTTAAAGACAATAAGACTTAAAATTGCGGTGATGATGAACAGGATTACGGATACTGCACCAGCCATTCCGTAGTTCTTGCTGTACAGATGTTTATTTAAGAACATGATCAATGTCATGGTCGATCTCATTGGATCACCGGTACCATTGGTCAAAATCTGTGGTACATCGAATAACTGTAATCCACCGATCAGCGATGTGATCACAACATATACTAAAATCGGCCGGAGCAGCGGTAATGTAATTTTGTAGAATACCTGTGTGGAAGTTGCTCCATCCACTTCTGCCGCTTCAAATAGGGAAGTATCGATACCCATCATGCCTGCCATTAAAAGAATAGTCGTATTACCAAACCACATCAGGCAGTTCATAAGGGCGATCAGCCCTCTCGCACTTCCTGTGTTTGCCAGAAACTTATATGGCTCTGAAATGATTCCGATCTGCATTAAAATCGAGTTGATCGGTCCACCATCTGAGAACAGTGTAAAGAACAACATGGAAAATGCGGATGCCATGATCAGGTTTGGCAGATAGATCACGGTCTTGAAAAATCTGCTTCCTTTTAATTTCAAACGCACATCAGAAAACCATGCACCTAACAGTAATGACAAAATAATCTGTGGCACAAAACACATGATCCATAAAATCATGGTATTCTTTGCGTAAATCCAGATATCGCCCTGTGTAAACAGCGTTTTGTAGTTCTCCAGTCCCACAAAGTTTGGTCCGATCTGTGTCAGACCTGATAAATAATTTTCAAAAAAGCTGTTATAAATGGTATTAAACAGTGGTATAAGCTGGAATACAACATACACCAGAATAAAAGGAATCAGAAAAATGTAACCCCATTTGTTATATCTGACTGCTTTACTGCTTTTCTTCTTCATAACGCCTCTTGCCCCCTTCTTTTTATTTTTCACAGAGTTCACAGCATCCCTTCACGGACATCTTTTTGTGCAAATCTGCTGTCAGCTCTGCGCTTTACGCCGCTGACTGCTTTCTCTCCGTCCGGAGATAGATATAAAGATAGCCGCACCCGCCGGTCTGGCAGGCGCGGCTTATTATTTTAGTATGTTAAGTCCGGATATTTCTCAACAACTGCTTTGTAGAATAAGTCAAGTGCATCATCAAGTGAAGCATTGCCTTCAAAGTAGTTCTTCATTGCGTTCTGGAACTCTTCGTTACATCCCTGATCGTATGCAGAAAGGTTACTTAAATCAAGTTTTTCTACACTTGCACAGTACATAGCCAATGGGTTCTGTCCGCCTAATACTTTACTCTGGTAGCTTGTATCTGCTGCCATTGCTTCCATAGCTGGTTTATTGTTAACGAAATCATCATCTTTTACTACGATATCTTTCATGATTGTCTCATCTGTTGTCATCTTTAAGATGATATCTTTTACGAGACCTGCGTTATCTGTACCTGTTGCTCCACAGATCCATGTACCGCCCCAATAGAAGCCCTGAGGTCCTGGTGTAGCGCCCCATCCACCGTTGTAACCGATAGATCCTTCGGTGTCAGCTGCCATAGAGAAGTTCACGAACCATGCTGGTCCAAAGTAGCAGAATACTTTTCCTTCCGGATAGAAGCCTTTCTTCCAGTCATCACTCCAAAGTTCATATGTTTCTGTCTCGCCTGCATCATAAAGTTCTTTTGAGTCAGATACCCATTTCATAATGTTATCATCAATATTGATCTTGCCATCTTCTACCCACTTAGAAGTAACGTTGTTAGAATATACACGGTAAGTATCATTGACGGAAGATGTCATCTTATATCCGGCAGCTTTCATTGTCTCTGCTGTATCATTGAATGTATCCCAGTCAGAAACATATTTCTGAACTTCGTCAGGATCATCTGTTCCAAGAACCTCTTTTGCTGCATCACGGTTATAGAATAATACACCCGGGCAGCCCTGCCATGAAACACCTTTTAATACGCCGTTAGAATCTGTAACGATATCTTTTGTATACTGATACTGATTTGCAAGATCTGCATCTGTGATTCCAAGATCTGCGACTGGCATTGTGTAATCTGTATCAACATATTTCAATGCGTAGTCTGCTTCTACTAAGAATAAATCAATCTTGTCATCGGCTGCTGCTGATTCCTGTTTTAATAATGTCGCATCCAGATTGTTCTGATATGCGTTGTCATCGTTTGGTGTGATATTCCATTTTACGGTAACATCCCCAATCTTACCTGATGTAGCATCCACTTCCTCATATCCAGGATAGTGATCTGTCAGACGGCTCTTAAACTCTTCATTCCAGCAATAAATGTTAAGAACTTTTCCCTCATCACCTGTTGTATCTGTCTCCGCTGCATCAGATCCAGATTCTGTTGCCGGTGCTGCTGCACCTGAGTTGCTGTTGTCTGTGGATGTTGTGTCTGATGATCCACCACATCCTGCTACCATAGTTGCTACCATGGATGCACATAATAATGCGCTAATGATTTTCTTTTTCATAGAAAACCCTCCTCCTTAATTTTTTGGCTTCCGCCTTGTTTGCATTGTTATTTTTGTTCCGGAATCTTTCCTACCGATTGTCCCGGTATGAGGATTCCTTCTATAACGACTCTCTCTATGAGAGTTGTTTTTGGTTTTTCAATGGAACCGATCAGCCGTTTTGCAGCCTCTCTGCCAATCTCTTCTGTGTCCTGCTTAATTGTGGTAAGCTTCGGATGCAAAAGCTGTGACATCCTTGTTCCGTCGTATCCTGCTACCGAAATGTCTTTTGGTATCCGAAGTCCCATCTCTATAATGACATTTCTTCCACCGATCAGTGCGGTGTCATCAGGATAAATGATACAGGTTGGCGGATTTTCCAGATTCAGAAGTTCCTTCGTCTGTTTTGCCGCTTCCTTTGTCTCCAGGTAATCTGCTGTGCGGATGTACTCATCCGGGACTTCCAGCTTCAGTTCATCCATTGTCCGGTAAAAACTGGTCAACCGGTCTTTGGTAACTGCCGAACCATTCTGCTGTCCGTGGATGTAAGCAATCCTCCTGTGTCCCTGAGAATAAATATATCTGACCAGATCTTCCATGCCCTGAATGTTGTTCGAGCTGACCGCCGTGCAGTTGTGATGCAGGTAGTCGATGGTAACAACCGGTACTTCGCTATTCATCAGTTCCATGACGCCAGCGTCGTTAAAATCCGCACACACAATTGCAACTCCTTCAAAATTCCGGTATTTGCAATGTTCCAGATAAGACATCTTCCGGTTTTCAAAACAGGTATTGATAAATGTAATGTCATAACCCTGCTTCTCCGCCTGAACTTTCAGACCATTTAATACTCCTGAAAAATATTCATGCTGTAAACCACTTCCTGCTTCCTCTTCAAATAGAACTCCGAGGTTGTATGAATGGTTGGTCTTAAGTGATCTTGCTGCTGCATTCGGAAAATATCCTAATTGCTCTGCTACCGTCCGGATACGACTCTTTGTCTCTTCACTGATATCTTTTTGATCATTTAATGCCTTACTGACGGTGGCAGTTGATACTCCACACTTTTCGGCAATTGTTTTTAAAGATACCATTGAATCCTCCAGGTACTTCTTCCAGACTTTATTATGTATGACCTGTTGTCTTGCTGCTTAAGTCTTTCGAAGTTTTTACTTAATCGTTTTCGCATCTTTAATATAGCTCTTATGCAAACGGATTGCAATACTTTTTTGACATTTCGGCTAATTTTACATTTTTTTCTCTGATTTTTTGTGCATTTTTTATGATTCTTCTCGTTATTCAACAGTTTATGCAGCAAAAGCTTATACGTTTTCGTATTTTAAACTTAATTATCCAGCTTAACCCTCTTTTGTTGCTTTCTTCCATATTAGGCTGTAATTTTTGTTAAAAGTGCTGTTTTTGCTTATTTCAAAGGATTTTTTGTTGATTTTTATAATTCTGCAAGATATAATTTCAGATAAGGAATATTTACTTAATCGTTTTCGTTAAGTAATATGCAAAACAAGGAGGCTAAATCCTCTCCTCGTTCAGAGGAACTCGGATTTTGCTTCGCAAAACAAGGAGGATTTATATGAAATTCGGATATTTCGATGATAATGCAAAAGAGTATGTCATCACTTCCCCAAAAACACCACTGCCTTGGATTAATTACCTCGGCTGTGAAGATTTCTTTTCATTAGTTTCAAACACATGCGGCGGCTACAGCTTTTATAAAGATGCAAAGCTGTTACGTCTTACCAGATACCGTTACAACAATATTCCCGGAGACAGCAACGGACATTACTACTATATTAAAGAAGGAAATACCATCTGGAATCCGGGCTGGATGCCAACCAAGACTGATCTGGATTCCTATGAATGTCATCACGGTATCGGTTATTCCATTTTTAAAGGAAGCAAAAATGATCTTGCCGCAGAGCTGACAGACTTCGTTCCGATTGGAAGCACCTGCGAGATCAATAAGCTGACCATGACCAACCACAGTAAAGAAGAAAAGCATTTTTCCATTTTTTCTTATGTAGAGTTCTGTCTCTGGAATGCAATGGACGATATGACAAACTTCCAGCGTAACTACTCCATCGGCGAGGTTGAAATCCATGGTTCCGCCATCTATCATAAAACCGAGTACCGGGAAAGAAGAAACCATTACGCTGTTTACTCCGTCAATGCTCCGATTGCCGGATTTGATACAAGTCGTGATGCATTTCTTGGTGCGTACGGTGAAAATTCGGCTCCTGAAGTTGTCGTATCCGGCTCCTGCAAAAATTCTGTTGCAAGCGGCTGGGCTCCGGTCGGCAGCCATCAGTTAGATGTAACCCTTGCTCCGGGCGAATCCAGAACTTATGTATTTGTTCTCGGTTATGTGGAGAATCCGGCAGCAGAAAAATGGGTTGGCAGACCGGAAGATGGTATCATCAACCGCACTCCTGCTGAAAAATTATTAGAAAAATTCAACACAACAGAAAAAGCAGACCAGGCACTTGCTGATCTGAAAGCTTACTGGGAAAAACTGCTCAGCCATTTTACTGTTTCTTCCAAAGAGGAAAAGCTTGACCGCATGGTAAACATCTGGCATCAGTATCAGTGTATGGTAACCTTTAATATGAGCCGTTCTGCTTCCTATTACGAATCCGGCATCGGACGTGGAATGGGATTCCGTGATTCCTGTCAGGATCTTTTGGGCTTTGTTCATCTGATACCAGACCGCGCACGTCAGAGAATTTTAGACATTGCTTCCACACAGTTTGAAGATGGAAGCGCTTATCATCAGTACCAGCCACTTACAAAAAAAGGAAACTCGGACATTGGAAGCGGTTTTAACGATGATCCACTGTGGCTTATTGCCGGAACTGCCGCCTATATCAAAGAAACCGGCGACTACTCCATTCTGGATGAGCGCACACCTTATGATAATGATGATTCCAAAGCAACGGATCTTATGGAACACTTACGCAGATCCTTCCACTATACCATGGAACACCGTGGTCCACACAAACTTCCGCTGATCGGACGTGCTGACTGGAATGACTGTCTGAACTTAAACTGCTTCTCTACAGAGCCAGGCGAATCGTTCCAGACCTTTGGTCCATCGGAAGGGCCTAATGCAGAATCTGTTTTTATTGCCGGAATGTTTGTACGCTATGGAAAAGATTACGTGGAAATCTGCAGACACCGTGGCATGGCTGAGGAGGCTGCTCTTGCAGAAGAAGCCATTGCAGATATGGAGAAAACAGTTTTGGATGCCGGCTGGGACGGAGAGTGGTTCCTGCGTGCATACGATCATTATAAAAACAAAATCGGATCCAAAGAATGCGAGGATGGCAAGATTTACATTGAGCCACAGGGTTTCTGTGTCATGGCAGAGATTGGCTTAAAAGAAGGCAACTGCTTAAAAGCAATGGAATCTGTTGAAAAATATCTGGATACCAAATACGGTATTGTATTATTGCAGCCACCTTATCACAGATATCATGTTGAGCTCGGTGAAATCTCTTCTTATCCACCAGGATACAAAGAGAATGCCGGTATTTTCTGTCACAACAACCCATGGATCTCCATTGCAGAAACTGTTGTTGGCCGTGGAAACCGTGCATGGCAGGTCTACACAAGAACCTGTCCGGCATATATCGAAGATATCAGTGAAATTCATCGCACAGAGCCATATGTATACTCCCAGATGATTGCCGGTAAAGACGCTCCAAACTTCGGAGAGGCAAAAAATAGCTGGCTGACCGGTACTGCTGCATGGACATTCTTAAATGCTTCCCAGTATATCCTCGGTATCCGCCCTGATTATGATGGTTTGATCGTAGATCCTTGTATTCCTTCCTTTATGGACGGCTTCACCGCAAAACGTGATTTCCGTGGCACGACTTACCACATTGAGGTTGAAAACCCGGATCATGTAGAAAAAGGTATTGCTTCCGTTACCGTGGATGGCAATGCGTTTGAGGGAAATCTTATTCCTGTGGACGCTGGCAAAAAAGAGGTTCACGTTAAGGTTATTATGGGATAACTAGAACAAGTCAATATTATTGGCTATTATAACGAAAAATCGTACAGACAAAATATGATATTCCTGTTCGCAAAGCTCACAAAGGAAATCATATTTGTCAGTACGATTTTTCGTTTATTTACACTATGAATGACTTGTGCATAGACACTGAGATATGCCCTGCTTATGTTCTAAATATAGCCGCAAAATCTGCCAAATTACGTTGTTGGCTCCGGTTTTCAATATCTTTGCAAAACAAATTCAGTTCTAACATACCTTATTCCTGCTTGTAACATAGATATGTCCAATCCCAAATATTACTGCAAATATAATCAAAAAATAATGTAACATTGTTATACCACTTAATAAGAAGATGCCAGTCGGTATAACAGCCAATGCCATTTGCTCCCGGTAAGTCTGTTTATTAAAGTAAAGCATCCAGATAATCCAATATGAGAGCATTAGCACTGTATTTCCAACAAGATAAATAATAAACGCATTTATGGAAGGAAATCCAGATTCAACTATGCCAATATTGAATATCATAAGAAACATACATCCATAACGTCCTATCTGTTCCAGAATATTCATAAATTTATTGGTACATTTATTTTTCTGATTCTTCACCCGGACTGCATATATAATATTCGGAATTAAAAGAAGAATCACTAAAACAAGCCCAAACGTATTAAGCCAGTTCATTCCAAGTTTTCCTGCTACAAAAACAGATGTTGGACCGTCTGCTCCACCAATTATAGATATATTATCTGACATTATTGCATCTCCCATAAAATAAATCAAAATTTAACAACTGACAAACAATGTTTTTAGCTATACTAGTTTCAAACCGATTTTATCATACCGGCAATATTGCTTTTTCAAGAAGTCCCTTATAAATCTTCTCAACATCATAATCCGGCGTATACTGGTCAAGCATCTCATAGATCTGTCTCATCAAATTTATCGGTTCTTCCAGCATATCTGCTGTTTCTTCTGCACTACAGCCTTTTTTATACTTCTTGATAATAAGCTCAATTTTGGCTTCTATTTTTCCTTCGCGTTTTCCAGCATTTCTGCCTTTCAATTCTGATTCACGCAAATCATCCGCAAATAATTCCCGTAATGCTTGACACATTCGCCTTTCCTCCTTTAATTCTTTCCAGTTGGCACGCATAATTGTATCTGCAAGTGCCTGATATAATTTTGATTCTTTTTTCTTTCCATACTGTTCGATAAAATTCCGGATTTCACCACCTGATTTCAAATCATTGCGGAGATTGTTCAGCCAATAGTTATTTTCTTTTGATAGTTTTGGAATGATGATTAGCTGTATTGGAACTTTGCAGCATTTTCACCGGATAATGGTAACATACAAATGTAATGGTCAGTTCCGTTGCTGGTATCTGATCTACGTCACCTGTTTCGGATTTATAGAGACAGGCATATCCATATGTTTTGTAAAAATCATCAATATTCAGTTTGTCATCCGGTGATTTGTACTCAATAATATTATACTGCCGAAAGATTCTTCCGATATTCTTTTTGATTTTTACATCCTTCTCATTCTTTACCAACACATCAATCTGCATTGGTTTCTTTGAAAGCAAATGTTCCGGCTCAAATTCCAGATACTCTGCTTCATCTTCCAGCTCAATCTGCAGCGCCGCATCAAAAGCTGGATGCCATTGGATTTTGTCATCGTTTGTGTTCAATCATTTTCCCCAAACCTTCAACTTTTAGCTTTTTACTTTTTACCTTTCCCCCTATACCACCTCCCCTGCCACTCTCCTCTCTCGCGCAATCTCTTCTCCAGTTTAGCCACAAACTCATAATTCTTTATCCCCCATTTCGGAGCGATCAGATATTCTTCGGGTGATTGATTGACAAAACGTTCCAGATAAACATCCGGCCGGATATGTCCGATCACGTCTACCACAAAATCGAGGTATTCCTCATAACTATACAACCTGAAAACCTCCGGATGCCGAAGATATTGTTCGGCCATCGCCGTTCCCCGGACAATCTGCAACTGATGTAGCTTCAATACCTGAATCGGCAGATCGCACACACGGACCGCCCCCTCCAACATAGACTCCCGGCTCTCTCCGGGTAAGCCGAAAATCAAATGAGCTCCTATCCGGATACCTCTCTCAGCCGTTTTCCGTATCGCTTCCTCAGCTTCGGCAAAAGTATGTCCCCGGTTGACCGTTCGCAAAACTTCATCATTTGCAGATTCGACTCCATACTCTACACAAACATAACAACGCCGGGACAATCCGGCAATATAATCCAATACGTCATCGGTCACAGCATCCGGACGGGTAGCGATCACCAATCCCACTACATCGGGACAAGTCAACGCCTCCTCATACTTTTGCCGTAACTCTTCCAAAGGAGCATAGGTATTCGAATAAGCCTGAAAATAAGCCAGATACTTCTGACCGATATACTTTCGGGCAAAAAAGGCCCTTCCCTCCCCGATCTGTCGGGATATCCCCGACACAGCCCGGCAATAACCCGGATTAAAACTCTCATTATTACAAAACGTACAACCACCGGTCCCTTTTTTCCCATCCCGGTTCGGACAAGTAAATCCACCGTCGATAGACAATTTTTGCACCCGTTCTCCAAATAATTCTTTGAAATAAGCGGGGTAATCATTGTACCGTTTCCGACTCTCTGTTGGCTTCATGCATTTTCTCTTTAGCAGAACAAAAATATCATTTTATTTCTTAATTTTGTTCCCGTAACCACAAACAATAAATGATGAAAACAATCTGCACGGGCATGTTCACGATCATGCTGGTCCTTCTTTTCCGTCCCGTCGGAGCTCAAACCGAAGATGCTTTTCCTTCATACATCGAACAATGTTTCAACAACTATTTCAATTTCAACCCCCAGGAAAAAATTTATCTACATACCGATAAACCGACCT
>ENA-UEOL01000002-UEOL01000002.1-human-gut-metagenome-genome-assembly--contig:-NODE-2-length-178721-cov-8.076028_pt1 | contig 178721 bp, 148 predicted proteins | sample MGYA00242884_ERZ507884 | MGnify/ENA primary metagenome ERZ507884 (study PRJEB26167, sample SAMN06115417) | human gut metagenome | host: Homo sapiens | place: China:Chongqing | collected 2015-03-06... | reverse complement strand
CGCAGATTGAACAGCCGAAACAGTCCTTCGGGACTGTCTGCCGGGAGTGGCCGCCCGGTACTGATGATGGCAGGCCAGAAAGGAAGATCTAATATGGAACTCGCAGCAAACGACAGACTTATTGTAAAAAACATTCTTGTGCAGCAGGTAGGATTTCTGGGTGATGCTTCGGAGAGGGCAAAAGATAATACCGAGCTTCTGACACTGACGGCAGAAATGCTGGACGCTTTGAAGATGATTGTTCTTTTCGATGGCTCGCAGGAAAAAGACAGAAGAGCCGGACTTTCCGAGGAAGATGATTGCACTAAAAAGCCTGCGCTCACCACTGATCAGGGGCAAAGGCAGCTTATGGAAGCAAAACGCATGCTCGAACGTGAGATTGCGACGGGGAGTCTCAAAGGCTTATTTTAAGTCGCCGACATCAATGCCATAAACCAAGAGATTCTCCCGCAGTTGATTGTGATAGCCCATGAGGGCACCACTTATCATTGCGTACACCACTTTATATTCTTCCTCAGAAGCAAACGCTTTGGCAACATCCTTCAAAGAATTTGCGTTTAGAGTGCCCAGAGCGTTTCCCATTGAAGTAAGCATACATTCACGAATGCTGACGTGTGCCGAAGGAGCAATCGCAACATCAAAATCACAATCTTCGTCGCAAATGGTTGCAATTTTGTTGCGCAGTTCCTTCCCCACGGGGGCTTTGCAGAAGGGGCAATTGATATTTTTCCCTTGCTCTACATCGGATTCAAAAACGCGGAAGGAGTTTGTGCATCGCTTACAGGTCAGACGAATGTACATAAAAACACCTCACAGGCAAATTTCCTGCCGAGCAGGATAAAAACAGTATAACAGAGAAAACGCAGATTGAACAGCCGAAACAGTCCTTCGGGACTGTCTGCCGGGAGTGGCCGCCCGGTACTGATGATGGCAGGCCAAGGAGAGCGGTATGAAAATTATAGAAGCCATACAGGAAGCCTGCGGCCCGGAGTACACCACGCTGGAAGATGCCATCCACTGGTGGAGCGGGCCGCGGGCATGGCGCGAGGATTTTACCGCTGTCCTAATTTTAAGGAGCGGTAAAAGACCGTATAAACAGCATTTAAGCGAGGTGCAATTTGACGATGATGAACGTTGATGCAGGCCGCCAGCACATCCGCAGGCTGCCGGACAGGCCGATTGTTGGGGAAACTTACCCCAACGCCGGAGGGTTTTACAAGGTTGATCGGTATGATGCCGAGCGCGATCTGGCATGGGTACACAGGCCGAAGGACGGCTGGAAGTGCTGCGCACACGGCCCTGCGCTGTACGATGTGCCGGGTCGGGGCATTGAGTTGCGGTGGAATTACAGCACCGGGGGCCAGTTCAGTGCCGACGATTGCGGCGAAAGGTGGTGAAGCGATTATGAAATCAAAGAAAAAGAGCAGGCTGTTTCAACTGCCTGCTCTGCCCAAAGCACCGTGGTGGCTTTCGCTGACGATTGCCAGCGTGTCACTCATGGTATCGGTTATCGCATTAACGCGATGATTGCGACGATAAGGCTGGCTATCGAGACGCCTAAAGCCAGCCACGACTGCACCAGCGCAATGCGGTAACGGCGCTTTTCCTGCTCCTGTCTTTTAAATTCAAGCTGCATGGCGGGAGGGATGGCAGCACCACGGGCAATGTCCGGGATGTGAATATCCGGGTCAAACATAAAGATTCACCACCTTTTGCGGCGATTATAGCACAAATACAGAAAAATGAACACCCTATTGCCGAAACGCCCCGCGCGGGCGTCACTGTGAGATGACCTACACAGTCTGATGATGGCAGGTCAGAAAGAGGTGATTTTTTGGAAGCGTTATTGAAAGCATCGGAAGCCAGTGCCTTGATGGGCGTGTCTATGCGACATGTCCGCAGAATGGCGCAATCTGGTGCGCTTTCCTATCAAATCCACATGAACGCTCAGAACAGGCCGGAGTACCTGTTCCCGCTTTCCAGCCTGCCTGATGCGGCGCAGCAGAAATACTTTGCGGAGCACGCGCCCGCCGCGCTGCCTGCAGCGGCCCCGGCCAAGGCGAAAAAGGCTGACAGGCCCGCCGCCTGCAAACCGCTGGAAGCCTACACTGCCGAGGAACGCGGTGAAATTGGGTACTGGATAACAACCGTTGACCGCTGGCAGACCTACCGCAACAAGGCCGGGGCAAAAAAAGCCGAGTGCGACGAAAAATTTGTGCTGCTGTGCCGGATGGAAGAGCCAGACCGTCAAATCAGCGTAGAGACGCTTTACAGGAAGTGGGCGGCCATCCGCGAGGGTGACTATGGCGCACTGGTGGATATGCGCGGCAAGGCCCGCAAGGGCATGAGCAAGATGCCGGAGGCTATTGAGAGAGTTTTTCTGTCACTTTTTCTTGATGAAAGCCAGCTTCCCGTGCCCCGCTGCATTGCGCTGACAGAAGAGTGGGCACAGCAGAATATGCCCGAAGCGATGCCCCTGCCGGGGTATCATACTTTCTACCGCAAAGCAAAGGCTGTGCCTTACCCGGTCATGGTTTTGTGCCGCATGGGCGAGAAAAAATACTATGACCTGTGCAGCCCCTACATACGCCGCGAATATGAGAGTATCAATGCCAACGACTTCTGGGTGGGCGATACCCACACCCTTGATGTGGAGAGCATGGGGCCGGACGGCACACTGCACCGACTGTATCTGAGCGCGTGGCTGGATGCCCGCAGCGGTATCTTTACAGGCTGGTATGTCACGGACAGCCCCGGCAGCCAAGCGACGCTGAACGCGCTGCGCAAGGGTATCTTGAAGTTTGGCATTCCGAGCCGTGCCTATGTTGACAATGGCCGAGAGTTCTTGACCTACGACATCGGCGGACGCGGTCACCGCGCCAAAAAGCGGCTGGCCGACGGCAGCGAGCCGTTTGCGCCGCCCGGTGTTTTTGAGCGGCTGGGCATTGAAATGACAAACGCTATTGTGCGCAATGCCCGCGCCAAGCTGGTCGAACGTCGGTTTGAGGATGTTAAAAACTATATTTCCCGACTGTTCCCCACCTACACAGGCGGCAACGTGGTCGAGAAGCCGAACCGCCTAAAGGCCGTTTTGAAGCGCGGGGAGCATATCCCCACCGATGCCGAAGTCATTGCCGCTGTTGATACCTTGATAGAAGGCTACATGAACTGCGACGACTACGGCGGCAGTGTGGCCGAGGATAAAGGCAAGAGCCGCATACAGGTCTGGCACGAGAGCCTGCGCAACGGCGTGGCCCGCCGCCCCGCCAGTGACAACGATCTGCAGCTGATGCTGCTGCGCACCAGCAAGCCCGTCCGTGTTGGACGGCGCGGCGTGACCTTGAAGCTGCACGGCTTGGAGTTGGATTTTTACACCCCGGAACTGGTAAATATGCGCATGAAGGAGAAAGTTTATGTGCGGTACGACCCGGAAGATCTGTCCAGCGTGCGCGTCTACGATATGGAAGACCGCTTCTTGTGTGTAGCACCGCAGAACAAGCTGACAGCCGGGTATCTGGAAAATCAAGAACAGATTGCCGACCTTATGGCCGCCAAGCGCCGCGCCGAAAAAGCCGTGCGGGAATATGGCGCAGCCCTCCGGCTGCCGGATGATCCAGACCGCGCCCTTACCCTTGCAACGGCGCTGGCACAGCGCAATCTGGATGCACTGGACACTTTCCCCGGCCCGAAGCTGGTACAGTTGCAGCAGTCGACCCGCGAAGAACCTTTGCTTAAAGCTGTCGGCGACATTGACATCGGCAGGATGAACGAGAACATCATCAGACAACGAGGAGGAATTGAAGATGGAAAAGACCTATAACCCCGCGCTGATCCAGCGCACGCAGCGTTACATGGAGACGCACAGCATCAGTCAAAACCAGTTCGCCGCCAAGGTCAATCTTTCCAGCGCGGCACTGAGCAGCTACCTCAATCAGAAGTACAAGGGGTCGGTGGAAGCCGTCGAGCGGCAGCTGAGCGAGTTCTTCAAGCTGGATGAAGAGGCCGAGGCCGCCGCCGAGAAGACCGCCAGCCTGCTGCCCCGCGCGGCGTATGTGCCGACCAGCATCAGCGAGGATGTCTGCCAGAGCATCCGCTTTGCCCAGTTGGAGCATTGCATGGTCGTTTTGCACGGTGATGCGGGCGTCGGCAAGAGCAAGGGCGCACAGAAGTTCCTGCGCGACCATCCAACGAACGCGGTGGGCATCAGCATCACACCCAGCACGGGCACGCTGAACGGCTCCATCAAGCTGCTGGCCCGCGCCCTGCGCGTGCCGGAGTGCCGCAACAAGATGGATCAGATGATGGCGCTGCGTTCCCGCCTTGACGGCACGAACTGGGTCATCGTCATCGACGAAGCCCAGCACCTCAAATATGCGGCGCTGGAAGAAATCCGCTCCCTGACGGACGACAACCCCATGACCGGGGAACACGGTGTCGGCGTGGTGCTCATCGGCAACAGCGAAGTGTACAGCCGCCTGCAGGGCCGCCAGCAAGCGCAGTTTGCGCAGCTATTCAGCCGCATCCGTATGCAGCGCGAGTACACCACCCGCAAGGTCAAAGAAGATGATGTGCGCAAGCTGTTCCCGGTGCTGGCCGAGCAGAACGCTCGCAAGGAGCTGGACTTTCTGCTGAGCGTCTGTCGCAGTCCGTGGGGCATTCGTGGTGCAATGAACCTGTACACCAACGCGGCCAGTGCCAACGATGTAAGCTATGAAAACCTGTACCGCATGGCCGCCCATATGGGCATCGGTATGCTGGGGGCAGTTTGAGGAAAGGAGTTTTTTAGATGAATTTGAAGTGCGGATATTTTACCGTGGGCGGCATCATGTGCGGCTCGCTGGTGGGCATCTTCGTCGGAGCGCTGGCCGTGAACGCCAGCCTCGGCTACATGATCCTGCTGCTGGGCGCGTGGGGGCTGTGCCTTTACATCACATCGCGCAGCCTTATGGACGATGCCCGCCACGAGGAAGCGGTGCTGAACCAGCCCACCGAGGAATTTGACGATCCCGACGAACTGCCGCCCCTTTACTGGGAGGGCTATGACCGAGGCTATGGAGACGCCCTTGAAAGCATGGCCTACACCCGCCCGCCGCGTGTGCGGCCACCCAAGAGCAAGAAAAAAGGTGCTTAGTTTAACAACACCCCCTGCGGGCAGATGCCCGCACCTTAATGCAGCCGCCCGGATGGGCGCGGGTCTCAAGCCCCGGCAAATGCAGAGAGAGGAAGGAGTGTTCTTGTGAAAAAAGAAGATTGGGAAAAGGCCAAGAGTAGACTGCGTGCTCCACTCGGACACGTCGATTTGCTGTGCGATGGGTACAGCGTCACACTTGTCAATGAGTGCATCAGCATGTTCCGCAACGGAATAGCAGTGTATGTCAATGGCGAAATACGCGGTTCATGGTTTGTGCAAGATTGCGAGGAGCGCCGGAGGTTTATCCCTCAAAAAGAAACTTCCTTGATGACCCGCAAGCAGATTGCCGCTTATAACAAGATGCCGAAGAAAGATCGGGGGCCACTTAAAAAGTTCCGTGAGGAAACCTTCACGGCCTATCAGACACACTGGACGAACTGGCAGGCGCTTGTCAAGCATTTTGAAGCCAACAATGCCGACATCCGCCTTGTCACGCCGCAATAAAGCAAAGGAGTACATATCTATGGCAAGAAAGAAAGTAACCAGCGTTCCGGCACTGGCCGACTGGGGCGCAGTGGACAACGCCCTGCGGGACATCCGGGAATGCCAGCACACGCTGGCGGAAATGGCTGTCCAGCGTGACCGCCAGATCGACAGCATCAAGGCCGACTACGCACAGGGGGCTTTGCCGCTGCAGAACCGGGTCAAGGCGCTGGAAAGCGAGGTCAAGGCATACGTTGATCTGCATCGGGCCGAACTGGACGGCAAGAGCCGCGCTCTGAACTTCGGCACTGTCGGCTACCGTGTCAGCAGCAAGCTGATGCTTGCCAGCAGCCGCGTGGCCGAGGCCATCGCCACACTGAAGGTGCTGGGGCACACCGAGCTCATCAAGACTACCGAAACCCTTGACCGCGAGGCGCTGAAACGCCAGCCTGGTGATATTTTGCAGCAGGTGGGCGCTTACATCCGCACGGTGGATGAGTTTTACTATGATGTGAGCAGCAAGGAGGCCGACGCGTGATGACTTCTATCGCAGGCGGACTGAACACGGGCATCTGGCTCTGTTCTGTGGTTCTGGGTGCTACCGGGAGCGCCATCATCGTAACGGTGGCGGCATCGCTGCTGTGCGCAGGCGTGAAGTGCATCGTTAAACATTTTAAGAACGGCGGCTGACGCCGGGAAGGGAGGCTACTTATGGCCGGGAGCGGATGCAACGCTTATCAAATCCGAAAAATTTACGCTATCGGCGGCGCTCTGGGCATGGTGAAGCGGAACGAGGAAGACGACTTGCTGCATGAGTTGGTCGAGGGCATGACCGGGAAAAAGAGCATTAAAGCCTTGACCTACGGCGAAGCCTGCAAGGTCATCGGCGAGTTGGAGGGGCGGCAAGGAACGCCCCCGCCCCGCAAAAGCGGAAAGCCGCTCCGCAAGACCGCACCGGGCCACACCAGCGAGGGGCAGCGGCGCAAGGTCTGGGCGCTCATGTATCGGCTGCAGGATGCCAGCCCCAGCAAGGCCCCGCTCGGTGACAGGCTGTGCGCCATCATCAAGAAGGAACTGGGCATGGATGCCTTCCCGAAAGACCCCTTCGCGTGGATCAGCTACAAGGACGGCAACAAGCTGGTCGAGGTTTTGAAGGGCTACGTCAAGACCGCGCAGAAGAGCCGGGGTGATGCCGATGGATGAGTGGGAAATCCACCCCGACGATCTTTCCCCCGCCCAGCGGGAGGTGGCCGCCCTTATCGGCTTTGAGAATTACTTGAAACTGATCGATGTGTACGCTGCCGAGACGATCTACATACCGAAGCGCGACAGTTTTGAGCGGATCGCCCGCAATCAGCGCATCGTGGAGGAATACAACGGCGACAATCTGAAAGCCCTTGCCAAGAAGTACAACTTGACAACGGTGACGGTGCGGGCCATCGTGGACGAAAAGCACCGGGAAATTCGGGCAAAACCCCTTGATGGGCAAATGAGTTTTTTCCCGCCAGAATGTAAAGTAAAATATTAAAATGCTTAATCTGGCCCATTTTACGAATCGTGAGTATCATTGGTTATAGAAACCGGTGATACTCACGATTTTTTAGTTTAGGGGTACGGAACATGGAATTTGATGCGGGGACGTGGTGGCTGATCGGAGTCCTGCTGACGTTCTTGATTGGGGCGTTGGGCTGGATGGTAAAACGCAGTCTTGACAAAATCGAGCGGAAACTCGACAGTGCGGCAACTAAGGCCGAACTTGAAAAAGAGGTCGGCGAGTGCAAACACCAAATTGCGGAAATTCAGCACAACTACACGACCAGAAACCAGCACCAGCAGGACTGGACTGAATGCCACAACGACATCAAGTCCATCCAGCGAAACTTCCTGACAAGGGAAGACTACTTCCGGGAGCAGGCAAAAACCGAAAAGAAGCTCGACCAGATATTGAACCTCTTGATGAAAGGACGACTCTCCGATGAATGAAAAAGAAATGCTGATGAAGCAGCTGCGTGCTAACGCCTTTCCGCACAATAACGGCAAGGTCATGCAGGCCATCAACATCATCCGGCACAGCTACAACCGCTTGACCGATGTACAGCAGGCGGCGCAGATTTGGGGCGTCAGCCAAGATGACTTCCTCGACTGCATCAATTATCTGGCGATGGCAAAGTACATCCAGCTGCGCACGATTGCGGACAAAATCCTTGTTCCCGACTTTGCAGACATCGGCTGGGATTTGCTGGAAGCCAAACTCACCGCCGAGGGAATCAGCGTTCTGTGTCACAAAACCAAGGACGAAATGATCGAGGTGTGATATGAGCAGTTGGCCGTTAAATGGCAAAAAGGGCGGCAACCGCAAGCACAGCAAGATCGACACCCTACCCCCGGAGATGAAAGCCACCGTGGAAGAGATGATAATGGATGGCAGTGCCACCTACTCCGACATCGTGACCTATCTGGAGCAGCAGGGGTACAGTCTTTCAGTTTCCAGCGTCTGCCGCTATGCGCAGGGATATGTGGAGAATCTGCAAACCTTGCAGATCGCGCAGGCCAACTTTCGCAATATGCTGGACGAGTTGGAACGCTACCCCGATCTGGACACCACCGAGGCGCTTGTGCGTGTTGCCAGCCAAAACCTTATGACCGCGCTGACCTCTAAAAAGGATGAGGATTGGAGCGCGGTCGGCGTCGATAAACTTATGAATCAAATCAGCGGTCTGACCCGCGCCGTCGCCTACAAGAAGCGCGTGGAACTGCAAAACAAGTCTGACATCGAGGCAGGCACGGGCGATCTGAAAAGCGCCCTGTGGAGCGCTATGGCGAAGGAACGACCCGATCTGTACAAACAGGTATCGGCCTACCTTGATCGCAAGGCACAGGAGGGCGGCGCATGAGTATGTACGCCCTGCAGGTTATGACCGGGATGGAAGCCGAAATCACGCAGAAGCTGCGCGGCAAGGGCGTGGACGCCAGATGCCCGCAGGAACGGCGGATGATCCGGCGCGGTGGCAAATGGCAGGAACAGCTTTACACGCTGTTCCCCAGCTATATCTTTGTAAGCACGCCGGATGTGTACCGTGTCTATTATGCGGTGCGCGATGAGGACGGTGTGCTGCACTGGCTGGGAGCCACCAAAGGCGCGCCGGAGGCACTGAGCGCCCGCGAGGAAGCCAACATCCTCTGGCTGGCCGGAGATGGCCCACTGCCGCCCAGCGAGGCGGAGGTGCATGCGGACGGCACTCTGGATTTTACCAGCGGGCCGCTGGCGCACTTGAGGGATTTGCTGGAAAAAGTGAACCGCCATGACCGCCGCGTCACGGTGCGCGTGCCTGTCGGCGGCGAGGATAAAACCATAACCCTTAGTTACCGTTTAAACGGCAGACAGGAAACTGTAAGTAATGCTGCGGCTGGTACGCCCCGCAGCGTGAACACAGCGGACATATTTTAGAGGATTCCGGCTTGCAGCAAGGCGGAAATGGCGAAGCCTGCCCCTAAAATATGCCCTGCAATCCAGCCCTGCGCCATAACACTGTTTAAACACGCGAGAGCGCCGTTCAAAAACGTTTAAACGCGGCGGGCGGCAAAACTGCCCGCAGAATAAGAGAACCACGCACAGCGCCGTTTCTGGGGCTGTTTTGGGTGTCGAGAAATCGACGCCCTATTTTTATCGAGAAAGGAGCCGCCGATGCGAACAAAAAACGGCAGTGTCCGGGAGTTGATTGCCGGAATCCGGCAGGCCACCGAGCAGGAAGCGTACAATCCCGCCGAGGATTTAAAGACCCTTCAAACGCAGTATAAACGGCTGGGCAAGAAGGACTTCGGCCTTATGCTGGACGCTATGGTCGAGAAATACGCTGCCGGGGAATATGCAGCCATCCATGCTGCATTGGTCGAAAAAGCCCGCAGCGGTGATATTGAAGCAATCAAGATGTACCGTGAGATGCAGTCGAGCGGCGGCAGCGATGAGGTGGTGATCGTGGATGACGTCGAATAAAAAGCGTATACGGCTGTCGGAGATCATCGGCCCCGCCTTCTATGAGACGCACAAGCTGATCGACATGGGCGTTATCGACGAAGCGGTTGAAGCGGGCGGACGCGCCAGCTTGAAAAGTTCCTATGTCGGCACGGAGTTGGTGCTGCAGCTTTTGAAGCACCCGGATTGCCATGCGCTTGTGACCCGACAGGTCGGTGACACAATGCGTGACAGCGTGTATGCGCAAATCCTGTGGGCCATCGACAAGCTGGGGCTTACCGCAAAATTCAAATGCACACAAAGCCCGCTGCAGTGTACCTACACACCCACCGGGCAGCGCATTCTGTTCCGTGGACTGGATGATCCGCAGAAAATCAAATCCATCAAGCTGCCGTTCGGTTACATCGGCATCCTGTGGTTTGAGGAAGCCGACCAAATCAAGGGCGGTGAAGATGCGGTGCGCAATGTGCAGCAGTCTGCGCTGCGCGGCGGTGAGTTTGGCCTTACCTTTATCAGCTTCAACCCTCCGGCTGCCAGCCGCAACTGGGCGAACCGCTACGCCCGCGAGGAACGCAAGGGCAAGCGCATCCATCATTCGACCTACCTGCAAGCCCCTGCTGCATGGCTCGGCCCGAAGTTTCTGGCACAGGCGGAGTACATCAAGGAAACGCAGCCGACGAAATACCGCCATGAATATCTGGGCGAGGTCGTCGGCAGCGGTACGCAGGTATTTGAAAATCTGCGGCTTGAGCCTATCTCGCAAAAGACTATCCGAAACTTCGATACCATTGAAAACGGTGTTGACTGGGGCTGGTATCCCGACCCGTGGGCGTTCAACCGCTGCCACTATGATGCGGCACGCAAAACGCTGTATATCTTCGACGAACTGACCCGGCTGCGTACCTCCAACGAGGAAACCGCAAAGCTTGTGCAGCAGCGTATTGAATCGTGGGAGAGCGTGACCGCCGATTCCGCAGAGATGAAATCCTGCGCCGACTACCGCGCTTTTGGCATCCTCTGCCGTGAGGCTGTCAAAGGGCCGGGAAGTGTGAACCAGAGCATGAAGTGGCTGCAAGGGCTGGCAGCCATCGTCATCGACCCGCATCGCTGCCCCGACACGGCAAAGGAGTTCAGTGAATATGAGTACGAGGTTGGCCGTGACGGCACGGTGCTGCCGGGGTATGTGGATGCAGACAACCACCACATTGACGCCGTCCGCTATGCTGTCAACCGTATCTGGATGCGCAGAGGTGCATGATGAAGAAATTTCGAAAATGGCTCATTGACCGCTTTTTGCCGCGCTGGGCCTATGAATCGCTGCTGGAGGAACTGGCAGCCGCCAACAAGAAGCAGGAGGAACTGCGGCAGACCGTAGAGCGGCAACAGTGCTATATTTCCGGGCTGGAATATGCACTGCGGCACATGACACCGACTGTCGTGGTGGAAAGCCATGAAAAAGAAACCAAAGAAAAAGCCGGATAAATGCCGGGGCTGCCCGTGGCGGGCGGCGACAGACTATTGCCTGTGGCCGCGCTGCTTTCGGAAAATCACTCTAGGGGGAAAGCATGATGGGCGCTCTGATCCGCGCACTGACAAACAACGCAGTCGAAAACATTGAAGAGGCGCTGGGCATGACGGATGCCACAAGCAGTGCCATGAAGCACGCCATCGCAGAGTGGTATGCTGCATGGTATGGCCGCGCCCCGACCAAAACCGAAGATCCCTGCCAGCGCCTGCCGTATGCCATTGTAAACAAGCTGTGCAAGGCAACCTTCGGCGAGTATGACAGCGGCCTGCAGCACACCGACAGCGCTAAGGGGAAATACCTTGACCGTGTACGCAACACCTTTGATGCCTGTAAAACCAGTTTTATGACTCAGGCTATGATTGGCGGCGAGGCGTGGGCAAAGCCTGTACCGATGCCGGATGGACAGCTGACGTGGCAGATCGTGGGACGCGATTCCATCATCATTTTAGGCCGCGATGCAAGCGGCATCCCCTCGGATGTGGCGCTGTGCGAGAAATCCGTATCTGCCGACCATCATTTCTACACGCTGGTCGAGCGGCGCACATCCTTTGCCGGGCGGCTCACGATCCAGTACCGCCTGTACTGCTCCGACAACAAAAGCACACTGGGGCGGCGCGTGCCGCTGGCAAGCCTGCCGCAATATGAGCGGCTGGAAGATGAGTACACCTTTGCCGTGCCCATTGATGGCGTCGGCATGGTGTTCCTGCGGATGCCCATCACAAACTGTGTAGACGGCGGCGCGGACGGTGTTTCCATCTACGAGCCCGCAATGGGGCTTATCCACCGCATCAACGAAAATGAACTGCAATTCAGCCGTGAATTTGAGTTGGGGCGGATGCGCGTTGTGGCAAGCGCCGATATTCTGCGCACCCACAACGGCAAAAAAACACTGACCGATGATGTGTTCGTCGGTCTGGACGGCAACGAGCAGAGCATCGGCATCACACCCTTTGCGCCGACGCTGCGCAATGAAAGCTACGAGGCACGGCGGCAGACCTACTTGAAAGCCATCGAGAATCTGTTGGGCATTAAGCGCGGTATCCTCTCTGACGCCGAGGCCGTGAGCAAAACGGCGACGGAAATCAATTCCAGCGCGGGCGACTATAGCCTGTCTATCATGGATTTTCAGCATCTGTACTACGACGCCCTGCAGGCCGCGCTCCGGCTCGGCGACCAGATCGGGCAGGCATACCGCCTGTGCGATGCGTCGGCGTGGAGCGCGGATGAACTTACTGTAACATGGGGCAACGGCGTGCTGTACGATGCCGATCAAGAGTGGACAGAGCGCAAGGAACTTGTGCAGATGGGCCTGCTGAAGCCGGAACTGGCGCTGGCGTGGAAGTTTGACCTGCCCGCCGAGACGGAAGCCGACCTTGCCGAAATCCGCAAAAACTATATGCCGGAGTTGAAAGACCTTGAAGGTTGAGGTGATACCGCATGACCGCTGAGCAGCGTGCGGGCTTGAGTGATGCCGCTCTTGCCATGACGCAGCCCTGCATCGATGAACTTATCAAGGACATCAGCAGGCGCGTGCAGAAGGCCGGGGCTATCACTGACACTGCCGAATACCAGCTTTATCGGGCGCAGGCATTGGGCGAAAGCAAGAAGGCCATTGAGCAGGCCGTCTCGAAGCAGATCGGCATCAGCGAGGAAGTCATCGCCAGCCTGTTTGAATATGTGGCTGACAAGAGCCTGAGCCTTGATGAAAACGGCAGCCTAAAGCGGATGACCGAAGCCTACACCCGCATGACCCAGAGCAAGACCCGCGAACTGCTGCGTGACCTGTGGGCCGATACGCCGGAGGGCAAGGTGCAGCCATTGCAGACAGCCTACGCCCGTGCAATGGATTTTGCTTTCCGACAGGTTGCCACAGGTACACTGGACTTGAACACGGCCATCCGCCGCGCCGTGACGCCGCTGGCGAAGCGCGGCCTGCGCACCATTGAGCAAAAGAGTGGGCGCAGCGTCGGTATTGAATACGCCTGCAGGCGGTATATCATGGATCAACTCGGCCAGTTGGACGATGAAATCCAGCACGCCGACCATGACGCGCTGGGGTGCGACGGCTGGGAAATCAGTGCCCACGCCGCCTGCGCCCCCGACCATGAGCCGATACAGGGGCGGCAGTACGGCGACGCTGAATTTGAAAAACTGAACAACAGCCTGCAGCGCCGCATCGGGCACCTGAACTGCGGGCACACGGCAAACCCCATCATTTTAGGCGTGAACGCGCCGCAGTACACCAAAGCCCAGCTTCAAAAATTCAAGGATGACAACGAGCGCGGCGTTGTGTACAATGGCTACCGGTACACCTTGTACGAGGCCGGGCAGGAGCAGAGCCGCATCGAAAACGGCATCCGGCTCATCAAGCGCCAGATTCTGGCCGACGAAGAAACCGAAAGCCCCGATCTGCAGAAGCATCAAATCAAGCTGCGGGTCGTGCAGGCCGAGTATGCGAGATTCTGCAAGGCCGTGGGTCTGCCCACCCGCAGCGAACGCCTGCAGGTGGCCGGGTTTGGCCGCAGCCAGTCCAACCGGGCCGTGTGGGCCTACAAAAAGGCTGCGCCGGAGCAACTTCGGGATGTAGAAATCGCAGGGCACAAACTGTACAGCGTCACGGATGAACGCATCCGGGCTGTGCCGAAGCCGTTCTTTCAAGGCGTTTCCAACAAGGTCAACGGTCTGGCGCAGGAATACGCCAGAGGCGTGCTGAAAAAGGTGCAGAGGCTGGAAGTCGGCACAGAGGCTGTCGTGAACTTCACCAAAGACGGTAAATGCACAGGCTACTATGTGGGCGGGCAGAACAGTATGAAGGTCAAGCCCCCGGAGATACAAGTGCCCTACTACTCTTTACATAACCATCCCAGCAATGGTATACTTAGCCCAGAGGATATACAGCAGCTTATCAAGCGCCCTCAGATGCAGGGCATCGGCGCTGTCGGTAATGCCGGAGCGCTGTTCACCTGTGAGAAGGTGTTCGGCTATTCCCAAAAGAATGCCGAGGGCTGGTTTAAGGCTTTAAAAAAGAAATATCCTCTTTATAAAGGTGAATCCGGCAAAATCGAAGATGCGCTTGCGCAGCGTATTGCGTTTGCTGAAGAACTGCGAAGGGATGGTGCTAAGTATGGGCTCGTATTTTCAAGATAACCCTCCGACTCCAGAAGAAATCGCAAAGTGGCGAGCAGACCTTACGCGAGGCTGGCCTTATACTGAGGATGATCCTGAGCCGGATTTTTTCGACTGGACACCTGACCCAGACCGCAGCGCCACTACGGATTCCATCTATCTGCTTAAAGCAACAGGCAACTGGACGGCGGAAGATGAGCGCATCGCCTTTGACCCCAGAAAGCCCCCACCGCGCCCGCTGGCCGAACTGGAAGCGGAGCACGACGCTTTCCTCAAGGAACTGTTCAAAAAAGCAAAGCCCCTTTAAACACTGTATAAACGCCATTTGCACCGCTTTTAAAGCGGTGCTTTTTTCGTGCCCAAAATTATGCAAGAGGTGCTTTATGTTCTGTATTACCTATGACACAACCTGTTATGCCGACCCGCAGCGTGCGTTTGATTCCTTTATGCGGCAGCTTCGGGAGTTTTTCGGCCCCGTGCTCCGTGTCAGGAAAAACAAGCGGATCGTCTCACACCCGCAGCCGCACAGGGTTGGCAAGTACCACGCGCCGCATCTGCGGCCCGATCCGCACCCGCATCTGCCGAGGGATCGGCTGCAGGAATATCACTCTGAGCCCGAAATCCCACCCGAAGGAAGTTGCTCCCGCGCCGATGAAGCGCCGGACGATAGCGACACAGACAACACAGACGAAGGAGATCACCTATGATTGACTGGCTGAAACCCATCCTCGGTGATGGGTACAATGAGGAAATCGACAACAAGATCGCCGCCGAGATCAACAAAGGCTTTGTCGCCAAGGCCGATTACGACGCGGCCAAGGACGCCCAGCGTACAGCGGCAGAGGCTTTGGCCGACGCCAACAAGGCGCTGGCCGAGTACAAGGACACCGACATCGACGGCCTGCGCAAGAGTGCCGAGGAATGGCAGGCCAAGGCAGAGCAGGCCGAGAAAGACGCGGATGCCCGCGTTGCGGCGGTGCAGTTTGATGCAAAGCTGGATTCCGCTATTGCTGCCGCGCATGGGCGCAGCGGCAAGGCCATCCGTGCCCTGCTCGATCTGGACGCCCTGCGCGGCAGCGAAGACCCCGACAAGGACATTCCCGCCGCACTGGCTGACCTGCAGAAGGACAGCGGCTATATGTTCGACACCGAGGAAACTCCGCCGCCCTATGCTGCAGGCACGGGCCGCACCGCCATGACCACCGACAATTCTGACAGTGCCCTGCGCAAAGCAATGGGCCTGCCGATGGAATAAGATAAGGAGCAAAACCTATGAGCAACACTATCGAACTCGCAAAATCTTTTGTCCCCAAGCTGGATGAGTGCTACCGACTGGCCTCGCTTACGAGCGTGCTGGACGGTGCGCCCGAACTCGCCAAGCAGGGCGCGAACGCCAACGAACTCATCATCCCCATGATGAGCATGGACGGTCTGGCCGACTACAGCCGCAACGGCGGTTATGTGCAGGGCGGCGTCACCATGACGAACGAGACGGTCAAGTGCAACTTTGACCGTGGCCGCCGCTTTGACGTGGATGTCATGGACGATCTGGAAACCGCTGGCCTTGCCTTTGGCCGTCTGTCGGCTCAGTTCATCCGTGACAAGGTTGTGCCCGAACTGGACGCCTTCCGCTTTGCGTCCTACTGTGGCATCAGCGGCGTCACGAAGAAGGAAGAGACGCTTGCCGATGGCGCGGCCACCGTTGCGGCGCTGAGTGCTGCCGTGACGGCGATGGACGATGAGGAAGTCACCGCCACCGGGCGCTACCTGTTCATCACGCCGACGCTGCTGCAGGGCATCAACGATATGGACACCACGAAGAGCAAGAAGGTTCTGGAAGGCTTCGAGCGGGTCATCAAGGTTCCCCAGCGCCGTTTCTACACGGCCATCAAGCAGCTTTCCGGCAAGACCGGGGAGGAAGCCGGCGGTTACACGAAGGCAGCCGGCGCGGCCAACATCAACTTCGCCATCGTCCAGAAGGATGCGCTCATCCAGTACACGAAGCACGCCGCCCCGAAGATCATCGCCCCGGAGAACAACCCGGACGCGGATGCCTACGTCTTTGGCTATCGCATGGTGGGCATCGCCAAGGCATACAAGAATATGCTGTCTGGCATGTACTTCAGCCACGACAAGGCGTAAGGAGGATTTACTATGGCTATTATCGGATACATCCCGCCCGCCGCCGAGCCGATCCCTGCGGTCAACGCGCAGCCTGTGCCGGACAATGCTCCGCCCGCCGAGGCAGCGGTGGAACTGCCGTTCCCCGAAGTGACGGACACGGCGGCAGAAGAAAAGCCCGCCAAGCGCACAAAGAGGGCGGCGACCAAGGAGTAAACCCATGACGAGTTACGAGTTTTACGTCTGCAAATATGGCGGCAAGGCCATCCAGCCGGACGAGTGGCAGACCGCTTATGCTGACGCCGACGCGCTGATTCGGCGATACGAGCGGCTGTACCGCGTGGAATATCCCACCGACAGCGCCCGCGACACGGCTGTATGTGCCATTGCTGACGCCCAGCGCAGGTTTGCCGATGTACAGAGCGGTGCTGCGGCTGCTCCGGCCAGCGTTACGATTGGCAGCGTAAGCGAAAGCTACGCCGCCAACACGGCAGCAGCCATTGATGCGACACCCAAGGCACAGGCGGCAGAATACTATCGCATTCTGTGCTTGTATGCTGATGTGTACAGGGGGTGCAGCTGATGCGGTATGAGGGAGCGCTTCGTTCGCCGATCTATGACCTGTGCCGCCAGACCGTTACCGTGTACCATGCGTGTTATAATCCCTTCCGGGTGACGCGCTGCGTAATTCATGGCGCGTACTTTGAGCGTAAAACCGTGCAGACCGTTGATAAAAGCGGGGGCAAATCCTGCGACGAATTTTTGCTGGTAATTCCCAACAAAAACGCGCGGAGGGCTGCCCCCGCCCTTTTTAACGGCATCCCCGGCGTGTATGTGCTGGAATGCGGGGATCGCATTGTGGAGGGTGTTGGGGAAGAAATCACAACCCGCGAACAGTGGGGCAGCTTCGTCCCGGCCAACCGCCCCGGTGTGGTTACTGTAGACTGGGTGCGGGACATGGGCTGCCGCAATGTTTTGTACCATGTGGAGGCAGGCGGTAAGCAATGAGGGTCACGCTTGATTTTCCCGCCGCAGAAGAGATTTTGCAGGAAGTGGGACTGGATGAACAGGGTGATACGCAAATGTTCCACACCAAGAATGTGCTACGGCGCATTCAAAAGTATATGCCCTACCGTACAGGCGCGACCATCAAGCTGACCGTCGCCCAGACCGACCCCCGCGTGCCGGAGATCGTCACCGAAGAGCCGCAGGCGGTTTATCTGTATAACGACGTGAGCCGCAGCGGGAAGCCGCTGAACTATACAAAAACAAAGAATCCCCTTGCCGGAGGGCATTGGGATCGTGCGCTTGTGGCTGCCGAGGGTGATGCGCTGGCTGCCGATCTGGAACGCTATATTGGAAAGAGGTCTGGCGAATGAGTGAACTTGAGCAGGTCATCACATGGCTGCGCACCTATGAGGGGCATGACATCTTGAAGGATTGGCATGTCGACTACACCGACCAAGTGCCCAGCTGCGGCGCGGTCTTCCCGCAGGGGCTGCAGGAAATTGAACGCCGCACCTATATCACGGGCGCAGTCTGCGTCACAAATCAGAGCAACTTCGGTCTGTACTTTACTTTTGCCAAAAGTGCAGGCGATGATGAGGGCGCGAAGATCAACGCAGATTGGGTCAACGACTTCCAGCATTGGGTGCAGGAGCAGAGTACCCACGGCCTTGCTCCAAACTTTGGCGACGCCGAAGAGTCTGTCATCGCCCGCGCCCAGAACGGTGTGCTGTACGAAGCGGAGGCCGAAGGCACGGCGACTTATATGGTCGTGCTGAGCCTGCGCTACACAAAAACCTATGAATCGGAGGATTTTGCATGAAAATCGAACGCAAATATATGGCGCATTATCTGAATGCAACTTTTGCCGCAGATGATGGCACGGCCAGCTATGTGCGGCTGGGCAAAGATTTGGAGGAATACTCCCCGGAGTTGTCCGCCAACGTCGAAAAGAAAACCAACATTCTCGGCAACGAGACTGTCAGCATCGACAGCTACCAGAAGCAGGGCGAGGTCAGTCCTTACTACGCCGAGAAAGGCGACCCGCTGTTTGAGAAGTTGCAGAGCATTATCGACAACGATCTGGTTCTGGATGATCTGAAAACCGACATCGTGGAAGTCAAGCTGTGGGACGCCCAGAGCAGCGGCGCGTTCCCTGCGGTGCGGGAAGAGTGCTACATCGAGGTCAGCAGCTACGGCGGCGACACCACTGGTTATCAGATTCCGTTCAACGTGCATTATACTGGCGTTAAAACCAAAGGCACATTCAACCCCACCACCAAGGCGTTCACCGCCGAGGCGTGAAAGGAGCAGTCATCATGGAACTGGTTATTGATCGCGGCGTCAAAAGCTATGACGTGAAAGACATCGACGGCACACTGCTGGGCGTCATCAAAATCAACCCTGCCGACATCGGCATTTCCGGGCGCTTCGTCTCGGCACGCAATGCCATCGCAGAACTGGCGGAGCAGGCCAAGCAGGACATGACACCTGAAAAGATTCTCGCAATGGATACGACCATCAAGGCCGAACTGAACAAGGTGTTTGGCAGTGATGTGTCCTCGGTTTTCTTTGGCGGACTTTCGGCGCTGGCTCTTGCCGATGACGGTGCTTTTGTCTTTGAAAAGGTGCTGGAAGCTGTTGCCCCTCTGGTGGAGGAGGCGCACAAGGCCGGAATCGCTGCCGCCGAAGCGCGGCTTAAAAAGCACACCGCTGTCTATGCCGACTTCAGCAAGGGGCTTGCCCCCGGTCAGCAGGCATGAGTGCATGGGAATTACCCACCACCGTCGAGGTGGCCGGGCGCAGCTTTGCGATCCGCTCGGATTTTCGCGCCGTACTGGATGCACTGGCTGCGCTGACTGACCCCGACCTGACACAGCAGGAGCAGTACGTTGCCTGCCTGCAAATTCTATATCCCCGCTGGAAAGAGCTGCCCGACGCAAACGCTGCGCTTCGGGCGGCTTTTACTTTTATCAACGAGGGAAAAGAAGACGAGAAGCAGGGCTTCCGCCCCCGGCTGGTGGACTGGGAGCAGGATGCTGCTCTGATCGCACCCGCTGTGGACAAAGTGCTGGGGTATAGCTGCCGCCGATGCGGGTATTTGCACTGGTGGGAATTTCTCGGTGCATTTCATGGCATCGGCGATGGCCTGTTTGCGCAGGTGGTGAACATCCGAAACAAGCGAGCACGCGGTAAAATGCTGGACAAATCCGAGCAGGAATTTGCCCGCGAGAACGCTGCCGTTATTAAAATCCATGCGGCAGAAAGTGCCGAGGATAAGGCCGAAAAGGAAAGGCTGTTGGATCTTCTGGGGAGGTGAAGCTGTGGCATCAGTCGTTATCAATACGCGCTTTAATAACCGAAAGGCCGAGGCAGACTTAAAAGAGTTGCAGGCCAAGGCCAAAGAAACCGCGCGAGAAATCAATGCGGTGGAAAAGGGCCTCGGCTCGGCCACGACCAAACGGAATAAGCTGCGGGACGATTTGGAAGCCGCCCGCCAGAAAGCTGCCGAAACGGCTGCCGCTCTCGACGAAGTAAACGCTCGACTGGATGCCGGACGCAAATCGAAGTTCGGCGTCACATCCAAGGGCGACGAAACGCTGAGCGACAAGCTGGCCGCAAAGTTGCAGCAGCAGGATACCGCTGTGCAGGCTGCCGCCGATGCCTACCACGCACAGGATGCCGCCGTGCAGGCACTGCAGCAACGGCACGCCGAACTGACTGCCCAGCTTGCACAGGAGAAGGATGAGACGACCCGGCAGGCCGAGGCTGTTGCCAACGCCGCGCAGGCTGCACAAGCGGCGCAGGTGGATGTATCCAATGTGCAGCGTGCAGCGAATGCGATGGACGCCTTCGTCTCAAAGCTGTTCAACGCGGCATCAGTGAGTAAGATTCTGAAAAGGTCACTGTCCGCGATAGGCTCTATCGGCGGCAAGGCTTTTGATTTTGTGAAAAGCAAAGCCCAGAGTGTGCAGGAACGGCTGGCACAGGCTGCGCAGAGCACGGAACACTTCCGCAAGCGGCTGGCAGGGCTGGTGTCCGGCGCGTTGGTGTTCAATGTGCTTTCCTCCGGGCTCCGGACGCTGACGAACTGGATGGGGACGGCGCTGCTGTCTTCGTCCAGCCTGCGGACGGCGCTCGGCAACTTGCAGGGCGCAGCGGCCACGGCAGCCGCGCCCATCATTCAGATACTTACCCCCGCGCTGACTGCGCTGGCAAATGCGGCGGCGATGGTGTTCAGTTACATTGCGCGGCTGGTGGCGTTCTTTACCGGGCGCACAATCTCCGCCAGCGCCGGAGCAGCCAAGGCTATGAACGGCGTCGGATCGGCGGCGGGCAGCGCAGCGAAGAAGGTCAAGGACGCTAATGGTGAACTGGCCGCCTTTGACGAACTGAACGTGCTGAACAAGCAGTCCGACGATAGCAGCGGCGGGGGCGGTGGTGGAGCAGACAGCATTACCCCGGACTTCGACTTTTCTGCGGAGAATCCATTCCTTGACAGCATTATGGATGCCATAGAGCAGGGCGACTGGTACAAGGTCGGGCAGCTGATCGGCGAGAAGCTGCGTGACAGTCTGAACGCCATCCCATGGCCGGATATACAGGATAAGGCTGTGCAGTGGGCAACAAACATTGCCGACTGCATCAATGGTTTTATCGAAGTACCGGGCCTGTGGACTGCCATCGGACATACCATTGCACAAGGGCTGAACACAGCGCTGCTCTTTGCGGACACGCTGATGCAGCGCATCCACTGGGACAGTCTGGGCGCGGGCATTGCAGAGGGACTGACAACTGCCGTAACTGAACTGCGCTGGGACACGCTGGGGCGTGTGCTGACGGATGGGATGCGTGCGGCCATTCTGACGCTGTACAACTTTGTGCTGCATTACAGCGGCTGGACGGATTTAGGCAATGGCATTGCAACATGCATCAATTCTGCCATCTCCAATATTCCGTGGCTGGAAGCTGGACTGGGTGCGGGCGGCTTTGCCATCGGCCTGCTGAACGCGCTGATCGCGGCGGTGCAGGGCACAAACTGGAATGACCTCGGACACAATATCGTGACGATGATTGCCGCGATTGACTGGCCGGGGCTGTTCTCTGCGTTGAGCACGCTGGCATTGGATGTGCTGCAGGCCATCAACACGATTCTCGGTCAAGTTGACTGGGACGCTGTCGGCAGCAAAATCATGGAGTGCTTGCAGGCGGTAGACTGGGTCGGTATTCTGGCGCAGGTTGCCGAACTTATTTCCAACTGCTGGCCGCTTCTTATGGCGGCGCTGGCCGTGAGCCTGCTGCCTGTGATTGGCGCGTTTATTCTTGACACGGTGCTTCCTGCTATTTTGAGCGGCCTCGGCTCGCTGATCGTCACGGTCATCTCGGCCATCGGTGCATGGCCTGTGCTGCTGCTGGCGGTGCTGGCCTCTATCGCGGCGGTCATCATCAATTATCTTGTGACCCACTGGGACGAAATCAAACAGAACTTTTCACAGACACTTGCCGATCTGGCACAGGCGCTGAACACTGCCGGAGAGAATCTGCAGCACATCTGGGATACTCTGTGGCTGACGATAAAGCTGCTCGGCCTGCAAATCTGGGAGAGCATCACCACAGGCTGGAGCAATTTCTGGAAAGGAATTGACCTCGCCTTACGCATGGCAGGCGCGGCGCTGCAAGCAGCGTGGTCGGCCTGCTGGCTGATTATCAAGCTGGCGGCCATGCAGATTTGGGAGGACGTCACCACCGCATGGAGCAATTTCTGGAAGCGCCTTTCCCTGCTGCTGTCGATGGCAGGGGCGGCGCTGAACGCTGTCTGGACTGCCGCATGGTCGGCGCTGGCTGATACGGTATCCTCTATCTGGGACGGCATTACCTCTGTGGTGCGCGGCGCGGTCAACGGCATCATCCGCATTATAAACGGCATGATTTCGGCGATTGTTGGCGGCATGAACGCTGTCATCGGTCTGCTGAACGGCTTCAGCTTTGATGTGCCCGAATTTGCACAGGATGCACTGGGCACGGCTAAGATTGGCTTCAACATCGACCCCATCACCGTACCGCAAATTCCCTATCTGGCACAGGGCGCAGTCATTCCGGCAAACCACGAATTTCTTGCTGTGCTGGGCGACCAGACGAACGGCACGAACGTGGAAGCACCTCTTGAAACGATCCAGCAGGCGCTGGCCGAGGTGTTGGCCGAGTGGGGTGGGCAGGACATCACGATCCGCTTTGCCGCCAGCGGCGGTTTGGAACAGCTTGTGCGCCTGCTGATGCCCTACATCGACAAAGAAAAAGCCCGCCGTGGTGCGCGGCTTGTGGTGGGAGGAAACTGATGATCGTAATTGACGGCGAACAATTCAAAATCGACGTGCTAAGCGTAAAGCGCAGCGCGGATTTTCTGGATAAATACGCGGAGCGCCTCGCCAACGGCCACCTTAGGCGCGAGCTGATTGGCGTGTACTTCAACTACAAGCTGCAATTTGGGCCGGGGCTGGATCGCAAGGAGTACGCCCGACTGTGGGACAAGCTGACGGAGCCTGTGGAGTTCCATGAGGTTACAGTGCCGGATGAAGACGGCGACTATACCTTTACAGCTTACTTTTCCAATGTCGGCGATGAATTGCTGCGGAAAAAGGCTGAAAAAAACTACTGGAAGAATCTGACCGCGAATTTTATCGCCCAGAAGCCTGCAAGGACATAAAGGAGGCGAACGGCTATGAACACAAGCACCCGCGTGGAGTTCGGCCTGTACGATGTCACCGCGCGGAGCGACAGCACCCCCACCACGGAGCAGGCGAAAGCCTTCTGTAATTTAAGCAAGGACTTGCTGCTGGAATCTGTACCGAGTCAGAACAAGTACGGCACGCTGGAAACGCGGCAATGGCTCATGGACGGCAGCTTTCTCTTTTTCCCCGAAGCACCCCGCCAGTATTTCTGGGGCTTTTGGAGCGCGGAGCAGTCGAACGGAAACGGCATTTTTGCCACCCCGCCAGTGCTGAATATCCGCTTCGACAAGAATCACAGCAGCAGCGGCCTGACGCTGCATTTTTACTCTCCGACAGATGACTGGGCAAGCAAGGTCAAAGTTCAGTGGTACGATGCCAACGATGGCCTTTTGGCGGTGGCTATGTTCACCCCGGACGCAGTGGATTACTACTGCGCCTGTAAGGTAGAAAACTATTGCCGCATTCAGCTGGCGTTTTTGGAGACGAACAGGCCGGGGCGGTATCTGAAGCTGGCGGGAATCGACTACGGCGTGTATCTACATTTCTCCGGGGACGAAATCATCAAGGCCCGTGTGCTGGAAGAGTGCGACCCATTGAGCGCGGAGATTAGCATAAACACGCTAAACCTCACGCTTTTTAATCAAGAGGGTCGCTTCTCTATCTTAAACCCGGAGGGCTATTTTGATGTGCTGCAGCACCGCCAGAAGCTGACTGTGTGGGAGGATGTGCGCCGAAGCGCCCACGATACGAGCACGACAAGCTACTGCATGGGCACGTTCTATCTGGACGACTGGTCGAACGAGGATGACACACTGGCCGATTTTACGGCAATCGACACCATCGGCCTGCTTGATGGCTCTCCATTTGACGGCGGAGTGTATGACACCCATGTGGCGTCGCTGGCAGCGGAAATCCTAAGCGGCTATCCTTACACACTGGACAGCGTTCTGGGCGAAGAACGGATACAGGGTTACATTCCTGCCGGGACACGGCGCGAGGCACTGCAGCAGCTTGCCTTTGCCATCGGCGCGGTGGTGGACTGCAGCCGAGGCGAAATCATCCGAATCGTGCCCGCTCCGCAGCGTGCCAGCGGTCTGATTGGAACAGATCGCCGCCTGCAGGACGGCGGCAAAGTCACGCTCCTTGCGCTTGTAACTGCGGTGTCGGTGACAGCGCACCGTTATATCCCCGGTGAGGCGTCGGAGGAACTGTACAAAGACACCCTTGAACCGGGCACTTACCGTGTGACCTTTGATGCTCCGGCAGTGGCCGACAGTCTGGCCGTCAGAGGCGCAGAGCTGAGCGAACGAGGCGTGAACCACTGCACGCTGACCGTGAGCAAGGCTGCCGAAGTCTGCGTGACCGGGCGCAAGTACAGTGACAGTGCTACCGTCCTGCGGCGAGAAGCCTCAAATCTGCCGTCAAACGCGCAGGGCAACGAAGTGTCCGTGCCGGACGCGACCCTTGTAAGCCCAGACAGGGCTGCCGCAGTGGCCGCCCGCGTGCTGGACTACTACGCCCAGCGCTATGAGCAGGCCTTCCGCATGGTCGCCGGGGATGAGAAGCTGGCTGACCGTCTGATCGTGGAGAGTTTCGGCGGTGAAATGGTGCGCGGTGTTGTTACGAAGTTGGAATTTGATTTAACTGGCGGCTTTCTGGCCGACGCGAAGATTGTGGGCCGTAAGCTGTCCAACAATGCCGCAGCCTATGCGGGCGAAGAAATCCACGCAGGCGAAAGGAGTTTCATCTAATGTGGCAGACGCCTGTTTATGACCGAACTGCCGCCGATGTGGCAGCAGGAGCGGAAAAGTGTTATATCACGGCAGAACTGCTAAATCGCATCGAGGGCAACACCGCCCACATGGCGCAGCTTCTGGGCGTAGAGATCGACACCCGCACATGGACGTCGCTGGGGCTGCTGACCCGCGCTCAGATGCAGCGTATTTTGGACAACCTCGCCACTGTGCGGGCTGCATACTACACGCTGCCCGGTACACCGAACATTCCCACAGCGCCGAGCACGCTGTACAGCGCCATCAACGACATGGAGCAGGTGTTGTGGAGTCTGCACGAACTGTGGCAGCGCAACAGCGTAAAGCAGTACGCCGGAGAAATTTGCGCCGGACAAGAGATTGGAGTGATTTAATGTTTGAGAAGAAAGTGTGGAATGACCGCCAGAGCGAGCATCCTGCCCGCCGTAGGTTGACTCCTACGGAAAACGACAATGAGTATGAAGTCTCCCGCGCAGAAGGTCTTGTCATGGAAGAGGGCGACGCCTTTGATGCCACCACGATGAACGATCTGGAAAACCGTGTGGCGAAAGCCTTTGCAGAATATGATCCTGCGGAACTCGGTGCTGTCAATGTGACAGTGCAGCTGTATACCTGTAAAAAAGAAGGCAAAGTGTATCAGCTGACTGGATCGGGCGCTGTTGGACGCTGCAAAATTCCCGCAGCATGGGCCAGCGGTGATACATGGAAAGTCAACGGTACGGCAGTGCCCGCCTACTGCGGTGCGGATGCCGTGGATGGTGACACTATTGTGGCCGGACGCTGGGCAATCTTTACCTTTGATGGGCAGCAGTTAAATTTTAATGGCGGCGGTGGATTATCCTCTGGCAAGCTGGCACAGGCCACCGCCAGCGAGGCGCAAGTGCTGGCAGGTGCGCCATTTTACGCGGGAAACAAGACCCTTAAAATAGGCATGATGCGCAACCACGGCAGCTGGCCCGATGCCGACAAGCTGACCATCGAGAGCGGCAAGCTCAAGATGTACAAGCAGGACGGCTACACCGAGGGAGGTCTCGGCGTGGCGGCAACCAACCTCGGCAACGCACAGGCCGCGCATCTGTTGAGCGGCGTGAGCGCATCCAGCCAAAACGGTCTGGGATTCGGCGGTAGCATGCCGGACCGCAGCGGATGGAGCGCAACGATTACGCCGGGTGGTGTGGTAACTATCCCGGAAGGATACCATGCAGGGGGCGGAATGGTATCGGCGAAGGGCATCCAAGTGACAGAGGTATGGCAAAGCTGCCATAGAGGGCAAAACCTCTTCAGTTTCAGTGGCGGTACACTGGTTGGCGTTCAATATGCCGGGAGTCAGTATGCCTCTGACAACATTTTGCAGGGCGCGGGCATAAACAGCGGGAGCCAGTATTGGGCGCAATGTGCGTCCGATGCGAGCGTTCGCTTTATTCTTGCCTATTATTGATAAGAGGTGAAACCATGGCAGAACCAATCGTAATCAACGCCGAGACACGAGAAATTACAGTGCCCGAGAGCGAGCGCTCCTTCGGCGTGGCCGGTGAGCATAATGTGGCCCGGAAGCATTTCCGCATCAACGGCAGAATCGTGGACGGAAACGACCTCGCTGTGGGCTTTGCATGGAAGGTCTGCACCGAAAACTCGGCCAAGCAGCCGAACGAGTACCCCATCGACAGCATCATCGCTGACAGCGATGGTATCGAGTTTGACTGGCTGGTCGGCAAGGGCGCCCTCACATACAAAGGCAGCCTCAAGTTTGCGGTCTGCGCCAAGCAGGTCAACGGCGAGGGCAAGGTACAGCACGAGTGGCACAGTCGCATCGGAACGGGCACGGTCTACGACGGCATCGAGGCCAGCGCCGAGGATATCGGCGGGTTTGACCTCCGAGCCTACATCCAGCAGACCGCTGCCGAAGTCAGGCAGGCGGTGCAGAACGCGGCGGCCAGCGCTAAAAATGCAGAGACGCAGGCCAGCGATGCAAACAAGGCTGCAAAGTCTGCCGCCGACAACGCTACGGCCGCCAAGAAATCGGCAGACGATGCAGCAGCTGCCGCCAAAACGGCTGGCGATGCGGCAACTAAGGTTATCAAGGAGGGCGTCGCCGAGAAGCTGACGGAGATGCAAAACATCCAGAAGGACGTCTCGATAAAAGCCCAGACAGCCGAAACGGCGGCAAAAAATGCGGACACTGCCAAAACTGCGGCGCAGAACGCGCAGAAGGCTGCCGCTAAGAGCGCGGGCAACGCAGCCAACAGCGAATCGGCGGCCAAGACCTCTGCGGAGCAGGCTACCGCCGCCCGCGATACGGCGCAGGAACTGGCTGGCCGCGTGACAGTGGACGACACGCTGAGCGATGCCAGCGCCAGCCCTGTCCAGAATAAGGTGATCTTCGCGGCACTTGCCAAAAAGCAGGATGTGCAGCGCGTCACTTTCGTCATCAACGGCACTGACGGCGGCTTGGATGCCGTCGTGGCCGACTAATTTAAACACCGTTTAAAGGAGTTTTTATCATGGCAGAAACTGTTAATCTTCCCCGCGACAGCACGCTGCGGGAACTCGTGGCCGTGCAGAAAGCCAGCATCATTGCCAGCGGAAACGCGGCGGCCATTGACCGCCTTTATGGCAGCCTCGTTCGCGCGGCCAAAAGCGTTGAGGAAGTCAACACACTCTTCGTGGACTGGTGGAACATCTGCTGGAAGGAGGGCGTGACGACGCGCAATGAACTGTGCGGGCGCTGGTTCGGCACAGTTCTGGACGACAACCGCGTGCATGGCACGAAAGAACCTCTGTTTGCTACCAGCCAGAGCGCCATCGGCGAGGCAACCGATGACAGCGTCGGCCTTGTCTGCACGCCCAGCACCGAGGCTGCGGCCAACCGTGACGACTTCGCCAAACTGCCGCAGTTCTGGGCGCTGGAAGTTGCCGCCGAGAAAAATGCGGACGGCACGCACACGATCTATGCCGTCGAGTTCATCGATAGCTATGACGATGTGCGCCGGAGCAAGCACCTGTGTTGGGTACTGCAGAAGAACACCTACACGAAAGAATGGGATGAGGGCGGTTATCGCTATTTCAAAATGCGCTGCCATCCCAGTACCGGGTATGAAACGTGGCCGCAGGGTACGGATAAAAACGGCACTGTCTACGGCTACATTGCAAACCCGAAGTATGCTGCCGGATTTGACAACGACGGCCTCATCGGCTGCGGCAGTGGCCGCCCGCCCATCAACTATTCCAGCCACAGCGACAATGTGGGCCTGTGGCGCAAGCGCGGCGCACAGTATGCGGGCGCATCCGGCAGACTGCTCAAATGGCAGCTTGCCATGATCCGGCTGAAATACGCCCGCAAGGGTAACAGTGGTACGATTGAGGGCTGCACCGGGTACAGCTACCAGTACGCGGTGTCTGTCGGAGAATCCGGCGTGAAGCGCGTCCTTCTGACGGCAGCACAGGCCGCCAACCTGTTCGTTGGGTCGAGCGTCATTATCGGCGATAAGGGAACAGGCACGAGCACGGATCGCGGTGTTGCCAGCATGTACAAGCTGGCGAAAAACAAACGCATTGCCAGCATCACGGACGTCACCATCGACGGCACGGCCTACAAGGCGGTCAACATCGAGACGGACACCGCCTTTGACACCGAAGCGGGCGTCACCTACATCTCCACGATGCCCTATTGGAGCGGCTGGAACGATACTGTGCAGGGCTATGATGGCAGCCGATACAGCCCGACAAGTGGCAAGGAACCGGGCCTTATCCAGCGCACGGAGTTCCAAAATGGCTCGTATCTGATCCTCGCGGATGAGTTCATGCAGTGGGGCAAAGATGCTGACGGAAATTATACCCTTGACCTGTATACCTGCCACGACCAGAGCAAGGTCACGACAGGCTCTATCACGGCAGACTACACGAAGCAGGAGGACTTGACGCTGACTTTTGCCGCCAGTGAAAAAGACGGCTGGCGGTATATCGAGGATACCGCTGTAAGCAAGGATAAAGGCGTTCTGTGGCCCGCTAAAGTATCTACTACGGCAGGCAGTGGAACAGGTGTTAAGGCAGGCTTTTATGTGGGGCTTGCAACCTCCGGCGTGCGGGCCTCGTGGCGTTGCTGCAACCTTAATAACAATGGCAATGCCTCGCTCGCGGCGGCTAATTCTAACAATACAACGGGCAATAGGAATTGGAATGGCTCGGCTGGCGTGGCTGATTTGTCGATTACACCATACATTATATACTGCACCGTATAATCCGCCCATATCGGGAAAATTGTGTTTGAAACCAGCGGGGGCTAGTAGCGAGAGCGGACGCCGCCGACGACACAAATCAAAGGAGGATTTACTGGTGAAAACGTACTGCAAGCCAGCGGAGATCAACATCGAAAACCTTGATTTTATCAAGGAGCAGGTGCATCTGTGCTTCACTGGCAAGCGGTCAAAGAGAAGATTCCAAAATTTATTAGTATCTACCGGGAAAATCACGCGGGCCGAACTGCGTGAAGAAATCCGAAATTGTACTTGCAACAAAAGCCTAACTGCCATTGACGCCGTGGCCGAGCAGGCTCATGCCGACATTCTGGCGCGCAGCGTTTCGTTTGAGCCTGTGCGTCAGTTCCAACTGCGGGAAAACGGGAAGCTGCGCAACATCTGCGAGGAAAGCCCGTGGCAGCAGATTTTTGAATACATTGCAAAGGGAGCGCTCGACCCGCTCTTCCGCGCAAAGCTGCTGCCGATCCAGTATGGAAGTCTGCCCGGAAAAGGACAGATTGCCGGGAAGCGGCAGAACGAACGCATCCTTCGCCGGATGCTCCATAACAAGACCGATGCCGCAAAATGCGACGTTAAAAAGGCTTATCCTTCCACGACAGTCGAATGCGTTATGAATCTTCTGCGCCGCGACATCGGAAAGAATAAGCCCTTGCTGTGGCTTGTGGAGGCCGTCATGGCAAACTACCCGGACGGCGTTCTGCTAATTGGCGGGTATCTGCCTTGCTGGCTGTTCAATTATGTTATGAGTTATGTGCTGCGGTACATCCTCTCCCATCGCAAGGTGCGGCGTGGAAAGTCGTTCAAGATGATCCTTGCCATCTGCTGCTATGCCGACGACATCACTGTGTATGGGCGCATATCCAACCTTACAAAAGTGATGAAGGACACCACCAGATGGGCAAAGGAGACGCTGGGGCTGACAATCAAGAGTGCGTGGGATATTATCCACTTTGCGTCCTTTGATGCCGAGCGCCAACAGAACAAGCGCCGCAAGGCTGGCAGCCATCAGCGCACGCCGGGTCTTGATATGATGGGCTATGTGGTACGCCGCACTTATACCATCATCCGAGGCCGCAACTTTGTCAAACTGCGGCGGGCAATCCTGCGTGCCCAGCGCGATCTGGATGCTTTGGGGCATGTGCCGTGGTGGAGAGCACAGCGCATTATGAGTCAGTGGGGCGAAATCAAGCACAGCGACAGCCGTGGCTTTTGCCAGAAGTACAACGTCTATAAAATTATCCGCGCCGCGAAACGTTCTGTATCGTGGCATAGTAAACAGTTACTGTTAAAGGAGCAAACGCATGGAGCAGTATGTTAAAAAGCCCGCTGCCGTGCAGGTGTTCGCACTGAATGGCGCGACGGACATTATCCTGCGCAAGGATATTGCGTCCGAGAAAATCACTGACGAAGAGGGCAACAAGCAGACGGTCTGGAACTGCGATGAGCGCCAGATTCGCGTTGCGTCCGCAGTCACCGAGGAAGAAGTCACGGCGGACTTCGATTCGTGGTGGGACTATCAGCCGCCGCGCGAGGCTGAGCCTGTGACTGCCTCTGACCGTCTGGATGCCCTTGAGGCAGCCGTTTATGATTTGGCGGAGGTGGTATACAATGGCTAAATTTTACGCGACACAAATCCGCATGGGCCGCACGACGCTGGAACAAGTTCCTGCCGTCTGGCGGGAAAAAACGGCGGCTTTGCTGTAAATCATGTATCCGCGAGCACCCTGCAAGGGGTGCTCTTTTCTTTGCACAAAAATGAGGTACACTCTATGGGAAAAAGCATTTTTGATGGCCGCGTGCAGATCAAGTACAGCTATGGCTGCTACGGCATGACACGCGGCGGCGGAAAGACATGGCACGGCGGCATGGACATCGTGGGCGTCGACAGCGACATTATCCTCATGCCGTACTATGAGATGCCCGACGGCACGCAGAAGCCCATCAAAGGCCGTGTGACGCGGGCTCGTATCGTGACCGACCATTCCGACAGAACGTGGGAGTGGGGGTATTATGTTTGTGTCCAGCTTGATGCCGACCAGACCCCCGATGCGGTCAATTTCATGTACTTCTGCCATTGCTCCCGCTTGCTTGTCGATGTCGGTGATCGCGTCATCAGCGGCCAGCAGCTTGCCATCATGGGCGAGACAGGCAATGCAGAGGGCACGCACCCGCACTGTCATTTTGAAGTACGAGCCACGGCCAGCGGCAAGGGGCTTGACCCTACGGCCTATGCAGCTATCCCCAACAAGGCAGGCATCTATGGCACTGCTCCGGCAGCGGACAAGCCTGCCGAAATCCCTGCCAACAGCGAAAAAGCTGCCACTTCTCTTTTGCAGAACATCACTGTTGGCCCTGTCAGCAGTGGCGATGCCGCCGCAGTTGTTGCGGTCTGCAAGGAACACGGCATGACGGCAGACAGCTACACTAATGCTGAGAATCACTTGCAGATCATCTGCATCCGCAGCGTGGTGCAGGCTGTTGCAGACGCTGTGCTGGCGGTTTGCAAGGAACGCAAGCTGACTGACGCGAAACTCTACACGAGTCACTGGGCATAAAGGAGGCCTTTTATGAAGCAACTTTTGGAAGCCCTCACTGCGCTGTTGAAGGTGAAAACCATCGTCACGCTGGTTATTATCGTTGTGCTGGCCGCGCTGTCTCTCGACGGAAGCGTCGAGCCGGACAAGTTTCTCACCATCGCAACAATGGTCGTTGCGTTCTATTTTGGAACGCAGAATGAAAAAAAGTCGTAGTTCCCCATGAAATCACCTTTTCGCCCCGGAAAGGATGATTTGCATGAATAGTTTTATCGGATGGATTGGCGGCAAGCGTGCCCTGCGCAATGAGATTCTGCAGCGTATGCCTTCGGGCATCGGGCGCTATATTGAGGTGTTCGGCGGCGCAGGCTGGGTGCTGTTTGGGCGAGAGCCGAGCAGCAAGGTTGTGGAAGTGTTCAACGACTATGACGCGGAACTTGTCAACATCTACCGCTGCATCAAGTACCACCCGGACGCCCTGCAGCATGAACTCGATCTGCTCCCGGATGCGCGGGAAGTGTTCTTTGACTGTCTGGCACAGGAACAGGTACGCGGACTGACCGATATACAGCGGGCAGCCCGCAGCCTATATCTTATTAAGGCCAGTTTCGGTACAAACCGACACACATTTGCAACTGCACCGAAAGGCGTCTGCAACATTTCTGCATCGTTCCCTGCAGTGCAGGAACGGCTTCGCCGGGTCATAATTGAAAACCTTGACTTCGAGCATCTGATTAAAACCTATGACCGGGAAAACGCACTGTTTTATTGCGATCCGCCATATTTTGAAACCGAAAAATACTACCGCGCCCGCTTTCAAGAAAGCGACCACAAACGGCTGGCCGACGCGCTTCACAGCATCAAGGGCCGTTTCCTGCTGTCCTACAATGATTGCCCACAGGTGCGGGAGTTGTATGCCGACTGCATTATTGAGCCTGTTTCGCGGCGTAATACGCTGTCTGCGCAAAGTGTGGACGGCTACGAAGAAGTCCTTGTTCGCAACTATGAATTGTAACGGAAAGCGTTATATCTTACCAAAATGAAGACGCCCCACTAAAGATTATTTTAGAATGGTCGCAGGGGCGATAAGGTGATAAAAAATCATCTCTCCCGCTTGTTAGGTGAAAGACGCTGGACACAGGCGCGACTTGCGCGAGAAACAGGCATCCGTCCGTCGACCATTTCCGCCTACTATAACGAACTGGCGGAGCGCATCAGTTACGAGCACATGGATCGCATTTGCGAAGCTCTCGACTGTGATGTAAGTGATCTTCTGGAACGAGTGCCTTCTCGGCAGCGCAAAACGGGCAAAGACCTAATCTTAGAACAGCACGGAAACCGAAAAACTAAACAATAAGCGGGAAACGAAAAAGGCGTTTTAGAGGTATTTAAACACTTCTAAAACGCCTTTTTTGTTTCTCAAATTTGAGCGGAAATCCCGCTATTTCTTTTTCATTTTAAAATCAAAGTCTTTTCAATTTTTTTGCAAAGCAACAACGGCGATGGCCGGGCAGGTCAACGCGACCAAAAACACGGTGCGCGGCAGCGCCAACCTGACCGAGACGAAGATCGACCCGTGGAGCGGCGTCGTGACCTACGTCTATGAGTTCGCGACGAGCCAGGCCAACGGCGTCATCGGCTCGGTCTGCCTGACCCACCCGATGGGTGCGTACTACTCCGAGATGATCGACGCGCCGGACGCGGCTGCCTGCAACGCGGACCGGCTCGGCTTTGGCGGGGCGCTGGGCGGTGACCAGCTGCTGACGGGCCTTTTGGCCAAAACGACCTACCCCACCGACGAGAAGGGCGTGCTGCTCTACGCCGACCCCGAGGCGGACGAGGCCGTGGCCGGGTATCTGAACGCCGACGAGGGCATGCTGGAGCTGCGGCATCATGCGCTGGGGCTGAAAACGCTGGACCTGTTCCGCCGCGACCCCACCGGCCTGTGGGACAGCCTGAGGAGCACCGACACGCTGGATGTGGCGGACTTTTTGCAGGTGGATTCCTCCGCCGGGGAGGACTACTGCCGCATCTGCTTTGACGCGGAGGCGGATAAAATCTATCTGGTGTCCGCGCCGGAGGTTGACTACGTTGACGCAACGGGCGTTGTAAAAATACGTGAGTACGACAGAAAAACGCTGGCGGCAAAGGACTACACCGTGCCGAACAACACCGGCGTTGATCTGCAGTCCTTCATCAGCGAGAACCGCGGCACGCCGCTGAACGGCACGGTCTACGGCGGAAGCCTTTACATGGTCGAGGACCAGGCTGAGCAGATCTATCGCTTTCCGCTGGCTGACCCCACCGATGTGCAGGCCGTGACGATGCACGGCGACGACATGGCGTACCTGTCCGACGCCCACGACGGGCGGCTGTACTGCTACTACCGCACCCGCGCCGTGGTGCTGAACACCGGGAAGAACGAGCTGTTCTCCTGCGAGGCGGCGGGCTACGACAACACAACGTCGGGCTTTTCCACAACAGCGCCGGTGCTGGGCGAGCCGCTGACGCCGCTGCGCCGCTACTACGGCGACAGCCGCATCCGTACCGAGCGTGTGCTGCGGGCAAACTATCTGGCGACGATCAACGACCTGCCGAAGTCGGTGGAAAAGACCGCCGACAAGACGATGAAGGTCATCTACACCCTGCGCAGAGGAGGCTGAGGATGCAGCAGACAGGAATTTTTGCAGGCCGCACCGAGGTGCGCTTCCCCTACGCCCGCTGGGGCTGGACCCGCGGCGGGGGCAAGGTCTGGCACGGCGGGCTTGACCTGGCCGGGCTGGACGACGCGACGATCCGAATGCCCTACTATAAAGGCAAGCGCATCACGGGCCGCGTGACCCGGGCGCGTATCGTCACGGACAGGTGCGACAAGACCTGGGAGTGGGGCTATTATGTCTGTGTTCAGCTGGACCGCGGGCAGACGCCCGACGCCGTGAACTTTTTGTATTTTGCCCACTGTGCGTCGCTTCTGGTCAAGGCCGGGCAGCGCGTGGCGAGCGGGGACGCGCTGGCCGTCATGGGCAATACCGGCAATGCGGCGCTGGCCGACCCGCCGTACAGGCACTGCCACCTGGAGGTGCGCGCCGCAGCGGGCGGCGTCGGGCTGGACCCGACGGTGTATGCGGGGTGCGAGAACGCTGTCGGCGTGTACGGCGCGGCGGGACGGATGCAGGTCATAACGGTGGGGCCGGTCACCCAGGGCGATGCGGACGCGGTTTTGGAAGTCTGCCGGGCCCGCGGGCTGGTGGATGCCGGACTGTACAGAAGCGAATGGAGGGATGCTTAATGGAAAAACGAAATTTGTTTGTCAGCGGCAAGGCCGTTGTGGCGGCGGTGTGCGGGGCGTTCACGGCAGCGTTCGGCTGGCTGGGCTGGCTTGTTGTAGCGTGGGCCGCCTGCATGGCGCTGGACTGGGTCAGCGGCAGCGCCGCCGCGGCCAGCAGGGGCGCGTGGTCGAGCGCTGCCGCCCGGGCCGGCATCTGGCACAAGGCCGGGATGGTGGTCGTTGTGCTGGTGTGCGCCCTGACCGACGCCGTGCTGGCGGTGGCCGTTGCCAACCTGCCCGGGCTGGGCCTTGAGGTGAATGGTGTGGTGCTGCCGGTGGTGCTGGTGTGGTACATTTTTACCGAGCTTGGTTCCATTGCCGAGAACGCCGCCGCCATGGGCGCACCCGTGCCCGGGTGGCTGGTAAGGATTTTGGCGCAGGGGAAGGAAGGGGCAGAAAAGTGAGGTGCGCGGCGGGGTGAGGTCACCCAGCCCTACGTACAGCTTTCAAGTGGGATCGTAGGGCGGCCAGCCCTCTGGCCGCCGCGGAGGGGTCAAGACCCCTCCCTACAAAGCAAACCGTAAAAGGGGCGGCAACGCGAGCCGGAGGGTCTTGGCCCGTGAATGGGCGGCAGCTGTGCCTTCCCCCAAGTGGGGGAAGGTGGCCCCGCAGGGCCGGATGAGGGATGAGCTTGCGAAAAGCAGAGCGCGAACGGGAAATCACCGCAGGGCTGCCCCTCATCCGCCCTCGGGCGGGCCTCGGGCACCTTCCCCCAAGGGGGAAGGCTGACAACGTGAACCTGCGAGTCAGTAAAAAAGAAGGGGTATCTGTCGCATGAACGGCAGATACCCCTTTTTTATTTTGCTTACAGGTAATTTTTCAGGTCGCTCTTGTTCGTGGCGCAGCGCTCGGCGGCCTCGCGGGTGATGCGGCCTGTGCTGACAAGGCGGGCCAGGTCGGCGTTCAGGCTGTGCATACCAAGGGCCGCGCCGGATTGCAGGATGCTCGGGATCTGGTAGCACTTGCCCTCGCGGATCAGGTTTGCGACGGCGTCGGTGCCCACCAGAATCTCCGTGGCGGCGCAGCGGCCCTTGCCGACGGCCAGCGGCAGCAGCTGCTGGGTGATGACGCCGCGCAGCACGGCGGCCAGCTGGCCGCGGATCTGGTTCTGCGCACCGGCAGGGCAGACGTCGATGATGCGGTCGATCGTCTGCGCCGCGCCAATGGTGTGCAGCGTGCTCATGACAAGGTGTCCGGTCTCGGCAGCCGTGACGGCAGCGGAAATCGTCTCATAGTCGCGCATCTCGCCGACGAGGATGACGTCGGGGTCCTCACGCAGGGCGCTGCGCAGCGCCGAAGCAAAGCTGCGCACATCGGCGCCGACCTCGCGCTGGTGGATCAGCGAGCAGCGGCCCTGATAGACGTACTCGATGGGGTCCTCAATCGTGATGATGTGGTCGCTGCGCGTCTTATTGATGTGGTCGATCATGGCGGCCAGCGTGGTGGATTTGCCGCTGCCCGTGGGGCCGGTGACCAGGATCAGGCCGCGCGGCTCGTCGGCCAGCTTTGTCAGAACGGGCGGCATGGCCAGCTCCTCCAGGGTCGGGATGGAGTCGTTCAGCAGGCGCAGTGTGGCCGCGGCCCTGCCCTGCTGGTAAAAGACGTTCACACGGCTGCGGGTACCGTCGGGCGCGACAAGCGCAAAGTCTGCGTCGATGCGCTCCGATGTGATGGCCTCGCGGTGGGCCTCGTCCATCAGGCTCAAAATCAGCGAGCGCGTCTCTGCCGCCGAAAGCTGGACCGGTGCCTCCGCCAGATGCCCGTCGATGCGGAACATCAGCGGCAGCCCCTCGGAGATATGAATATCGCTGGCCTTGCTGTTCCGCGCCAGCGCGGTGAGCTCATGGATCTGCATGGCAGTTACTCCTCCCGTCACTCCTCATAGAACGTGATCTTCAGCAGCTCCTCGGGGGTGGTTTCGCCCTCGCGGACGAGCTGCAGGGCGGCCTCGCGCAGGCTCGTCATGCCCTGGCTGCGGCGGGCGGCCTCGGTCAGCTGCGCCTGCGTTGCCCCGGCAGAAATCAGTTCGCGCAGCTCACGGTTGATGATGACCAGCTCGTGGATGGCGATACGCCCGCGGTAGCCCGTGCCGTTGCACTGGGTACAGCCCGTGCCGCGGCGGACAAACGGGATGTCAGGTCCTAAATAGGTGCGCTCCTCCGCCGTGACCGGCATCTGCTTGGCGCAGTGCGGGCAGACGCGGCGCATCAGACGCTGAGCCACGAGGCCCGCGACGGAGTTTGCGACCATGTACCGCTCGACACCCATATCCTCCAAACGGACAATGGACGACAGTGCGTCGTTTGTGTGCAGCGTTGAGAAAACCATGTGGCCCGTGATGGCCGCACGCACCGAGATGGACGCAGTCTCGGCGTCGCGCGTCTCGCCGACCATGATGACGTCGGGGTCCTGGCGCAGCAGGGCGCGCAGACCGCTCTCAAACGTCAGGCCGGCAATGTTGTTGACCTGCGTCTGGTTGATGCGGGCCAGGTTGCGCTCCACGGGGTCCTCGATCGTCGAGACGTTGACCTGCCGCTCGGCAATCGTCTGCAGGACCATGTACAGCGTCGTCGTTTTGCCGGAGCCTGTCGGTCCGGTCAGGTAGACGATGCCGTTCGGGCGGTTCAGCAGCGGCAGAAAGCGCTTGTAGGTCTCGTCGTTCATGCCGAAATGGCTGGCATTTTTGATGTAAGTGTTGCTGGACAGAATACGCAGAACGGCCTTCTCGCCAAAGACCGTCGGCAGGATCGAAACACGGACGTTGACGTCGGGGCCGGTCTCGAGACGTGCGCGGAAGTGGCCGTCCTGCGGGATGCGGTGCTCGGCAATGTCAAGGTTCGACATGATTTTGATACGCGCGATCAGCGGCTGGTGCAAAGCACGCTGCAGCGTCACATAGTCGATAATGACGCCGTCGATGCGCATACGGACCTTCGTCTCGCCCTCGAACGGCTCGATGTGAATATCCGACGCCGTCGTCGTGACGGCACGCTGCACAAGGCTGTTCAGCAGACGGATGATGGGCGCGTCGAGGTCGCCGCCCTCGGCAGTCATGTCGATGGCCAAATCCTCGGTCTGGGCGGCGGCCATGTCGCTGTCGTTGGCGGTGCGGGCCGCCTTGCGGGCGCTGACCTCGGCGTAATAGTAGCGGATGGCGCGGCGCAGCGGCTCCAGCTCGGCCAGCACGATCTCCGGTTCGAGGCCGGTCAGCTGGCGGATGTCCTCAAGGGCGTAGTAGTTCAGCGGGTCGTTGGCGGCAATCGTCAGCGCGCGCGGACTCTGCGCAATCGGCAGCATATCGTACTTCTGCGCAAGCTCCTGCGGGACCTTCTCAACGGCGGTCACATCGACGTTGGTGTGCTCGATGTCGATCATTTTAAGCTGGAGGCGCTGGGCCAGTGCCTCCAGGACCTGACGCTCATTGACGTAGCCAAGCTCCTGCAAAGCCTGGCCGACGCGCAGGTCGCGGTGCTCTTTCTGGTAGGCAAGGGCGGTGTTCAGCTGGTCGGGCGTGATATAGCCGAACTCGATCAGAACGTCGCCGAGGCGGATGTTTTTCACGGCTGTACGCCTCCTTTGTCACAGAGGATCACGTTCAGGGATACATTGAACGCCGTGGCCGTCACGGCGCTGCCGTCGGTGTCGGCGAAGCTGCGGGTATCGATGGAGAAGGATACAAGCTGTACGGACGGGTAGTTCGCGGCCATGTCGTCCAGCATCGAAAGAAAATCACTGTCCTCGCCCGTGCAGCAGAAGCTGATCGCCACGCTGCGGTAATAGCCCGGCTGGTCATAGTCCAGGATGAGGTCGGAGGCTAAGATCTGCTGCAAAATGGCGTTGCCCTGGGCCGTCGTGCCGGCGGTGTCGGCGGTGATGCTGTCGTCGTCACTGTCGTCGTCACCGGCAAAGACGGACGCGGCTGCGCTGGGGGCAGCGCTCTGTCCGGCGTTCTCACTGGCGGTATAATAGGTAAGGCTCTGGGTCACGGGCTCGCCGATGGTCAGCGAGTCGGGCTGTAAATTGTGCTTCAGCTCCAGGCTTGTCACCAGCGTGTCCAGCTCGTCACTGCTCAGCAGGCTGTAGTAGTTGGCGTTGGCGGTCTGCAGTTCGCCCCAGTTGTTGTTTTTCTCGGCGGCGTAGGTGCCGGCCAGCATGATCGCATCCTGCATGGAGGTCTGGGCGTCCTGCGCCTCGCGCAGATCGGCGTCGGCCTGCTGGTGGTTCTCAATGCCCGGAATCAGCAGGAACCGGACAAAAAGCACAACGAACGCCAGCATCAGAACGACGTACAGCAGAATTTTATCGCGCTTTGTCATTGGTGCAATTTCCATAGCGCCCTCCTTTACTGCTGCGGCGCTGCCAGCACACAGCGCAGATCGATGGAATAGCCGTCGTCATCGGCCTTGTAGCCGGTGTAGCTGACGGTGGAAAACACCCCGCAGTTCTGCAGGGAACGGATGTAGGCCGGAATGTCGATGACCTGGGAGGAGTTCGCGTTAAAGAGCAGCTCGCCCGTCGATGCGTTGTAGTCGGTGAACTGGATCGTGATGCCGGACCCGCCGGCAGCCTCGACGCGGTGCAGCAGACTGCTGGTCACGTCGGGGTAGCTGTTCAGCAGCGCGGTCATCCCGTCGGAATAGTCGGTCAGTGAGCGGAACTGCGCCGCAGACTCGGAATCCTGCGTTGCGGCGCGGTATGGCTCGGTATTGTCGCTGCACCAGTTCAGGATGTCCTCCCGCTGGCTTTTCAGCATCGAGGTGTGCAGCGTCAGCACACCCCAGCCCAGCATGGAGACAGCCACGACAGCAAGGCCGGGCACCAGTGTCCGCAGGCCCTGGCTGCGGGACTCCGACTTGGCCGCACCGGCGGCCTTCTGCCAGCGCAGATAAAAGTTGTTCTGTTTCATAGCCATAATGATAAGCCCCCGGGGCAAGTATTTGCAGGTAAAAATCAGCGTGCGATCAGGTTGCCCGCCGCGTAAAGCACATCGGCCAGCGCGGTGCCGGACGGCAGCCTGACGGTGGGTGAATCCGGGAAGCGGTCCACCTGCAGGCCCAGCGCCTCACAGCCCGGGCGGCAGACCGCAAGGTCGTCCGCCGTGGAGCCGGCAAAGCAGACCGTCTCAATGCGGTGCTCGCTCTTGCTGGTCGTGTGGAACTGGATCAGGCCCGAGAGCTTCTGCGAGATCTCGGTGCCGGACTCCGCCGAGCCGCGCGGGTTGAACAGGCGGCTGCGGGTCGAGTAGGTGTACTGCCCCTGCACAAACAGGCAGGCAGAGATCGTGTCATCGTCAAATTGCAGCAGCACGAAGGTTTTCTGCTGCAAATCGGGGATCGTGCGCACGGCCTTGATCGGCGCGGCCAGCCCTAAGTCGATGCTGTACAGCTTGAAGCCGACGGCCTTGGCCAGCGCGTCGTACCCGGCAATGACGCTCTGCTCCACGCGGGTGGCCAGCACGGTATCCACGCGGGTCCTGGCATCGCGGGAGAGCAGCATGTAGTCGTCCAGCGGAGCCCTGACTTCGGCGCCGCCGCTGGCAAGCTCATGGGAGAGCACGGCCATCCGCTTTTTCTCGCTCATGGCGGGCAGCGTCAGGATGCGGTGCATGAACTGGCTGCCGCCCGCAATCAGCGCCACGCGGCTCATCGGCAGCTTGTTGGCGGTGAAAAACTCTTTGAGCGCGGCGGTCAGGTCCGCCTCGTTTGTGATGACGCCGTTGATCAGGCAGCCCTCGGGCAGCTCGGTCTGGGCGGCGGCGACAACGCGCGCCCCGCTGCCCGTGGGCGTGCCGACGGCGGCATACACCGTGCGGCTGCACAGATATAAAGAGGTAAGAAGTGCCATGGTGGGCCTCCCGGAATAGAATTTAAATCGCGCCGCTCGACGCGCCGATGGTGCCGTAGGACTGGTAGATGGGCACGATGACCGCGGCCACGACGCCGCCGACCACGAGACCCATTATAACGATCATAACGGGCTCCAGCAGCGTGACAAGGCGCTTGGTCGCCATCTCGGCCTCATAGTCGAGTGTCTCGCTGATGGTCGCCAGCAGGCTGTCCAGCTTGCCGGTCTCCTCGCCGACAGCGACGGAGGAGGAGAGTTTCACTTCAAAACCGTCGATGCCCGCAATCGCCTCCGACAGGCTGTGGCCTGCGCGGATGCTGTCCAGCGCGTCACCGAACTGGCTCTCGATCCAGCGGTTGCCGATGGCATCACGTGCCGCGGCCAGGGTCGTGATGATGGGCACGCCGCTGCCGTACAGGTTGGACAGCGTGCTGGCAAAGCGCGCCGTGCAGATCTTGCGGTTCAGCACGCCGACCACCGGCGCGTGCAGGATGAAGCGGTCCCACTGGCGGCGGACCTTCGGCTGCGCCAGCAGGAGCTTGCCGCCAAAGACGATGAGCGCCGCCGCGGCGAGCAGCACCGGCCAGTTGGCACCGACAAAGTCGCTGACGTCAAACAGCAGCTGGGTCAGGAACGGCAGGGTCTCCATCTGGTCAAACATCGGTTTGAACTGCGGCAGAACAAAGGTCATCAAAATCGCAATAACGCCGACGATCAGCACGGACAGGATGATGGGGTACATCATGCTGTTGCCGACCTGCTGGTTCATCTTGTGCTCACGCTCATAGTAGGTCGCCATGCGGGCGCAGGCGTGGTCGATGCTGCCGGTGCCCTCGGCGCTGCGGATCATGGCCAGCAGCAGGGTGGGGAACGCGGGGGCGCAGGACTCCATCGCATCGGACAGCGGCACGCCCTTGCGCAGCTCGCTCAGGATGGCCTCGTACAGGGCCTTCTGGCGGACGTCGATGGTGCGCTCGTCCGCCATGATGCGGAACGCACGCACCAGCGGCACACCGGCGGTCAGCAGGGTGCCCAGGTTGCGGCAGAAATCCGCCAGCACGGCGGTTTTCAGCGGGCGGAACGTCGCGTGGGCCTTCTGGGCCTCCTGCGCGTCGGTCATGTACAGGCCGTCATTGCGCAGCTTGGCGTAGAGCGCCTCCTCGCTGGGGGCCTCAAGCAGTCCGCGGACGGTCTTGCCCTTCTCATTGGTGGCAGTATAACGAAAACGTGGCATGAGGGAGATTCCTCCGAAAAATATTAAATCGTAAACGACAGGCAGCGGCAAGGTTCACTCCCCCACCGCCTGCGGGCGGAGCCCCCTCGCAGAGGGGGCCAAGGCGCCTTGCCTCCCTCTGCGAGACAGACTCCCCCGGGACGGGGGAGGTGGCGCGTGGCGCCAGAAGGGGAGCGGTGGCGCGAAGCGCCGGAGGGAGAGAACCCCGCGACGGATGCCGATTTTGCATTGGCAGGAGAGCACAGTCACAAAAACGCGCAGTACCATTCCAAAACAGGCCCGCCAAACAGCATCGCGATCACGATGCCCGCACACAGAAACGGGCCGAAGGCGAAGTGGTCCTTCTTCCCTGCCTTTTTGGCGGCCAGCAGGTATATGCCGTATATACCGCCAAAAACAATGCCGAAAAACATCGCCAGCAGCGTATTCTGCCAGCCCAGGAACAGCCCGGCGGCTGCCATCAGCTTGATGTCGCCGCCGCCGAACGCGCCGTCGATGACAAGGCAGAGCAGAAACATCGGCACACTGACGCAGAGCGCACCGATGACGTGCGGCAGCCAGTCGGCAGGGGAGAGCAGCACGCTCACCGCGCCGCAGACCGCCAGCGCCAGATTCAGCCGGTCCGGGATGGTCTGCGTCTCGGCATCAATGAGCGAAACGCTCAGCAAGATCCCGCAGACCGCCAGCGCCAGCAGCGCGGCCCAGCTCATGCCGAACAGACCGCCCGGCAGGGCGTAGGCAGCGCCGTACCGCCAAGTGCAGCCCAGCGCCAGCACGCCGCCCAGAAGCTCCACCAGCAGGTACCGCGCCGGAATGTGCGCACCGCAGTGGCGGCACCGCCCGCGCAAGAATAACCAGCTGAACACAGGCACTAAGTCCGGCGCACCCAGCGTGTGGCCGCACTGCGGGCATACGCTGCGGCCCTTCAGCGGGTCCATGCCCCGCGGCAGCCGCCACGCGACGACGTTCATAAAGCTGAACAGCGCCGCGCCCAGCAGAAAACGAATGAGTCCCAGCAGAAGCTCAAGCAGCAGCATGGCCCACCCCCGCGCCGTATTGCAGCCGGTCCTCCGCGCGGAAAACGCGGTAACCGCCGTCGGCATCATAGATGGCGTACATGCCGTTCTCCTGATACAGGAGCCGCTGCACGGTGTAGCCGTTCGGGTCGATCTGCAAAAGCGTCACGGTGCCGGGCAGTGAGCCCAGCGTGCGGATTTCCTCGGCGATGCCGTCCGCAAAGCCGTCCGCGCTTGTCTGGTCGGCGAACGTCTGCCCGGCGGAGTAGCACTGGGCAGACACGGCACTGGCCGCCAGCCGCGCAGCCTTGACCTGAGCCAGGGCCTCCCGCGCACGGGCCTGATAGCGCAGCTCCGCCGCGCCGGTCACAATAGTATACAGGACAGCGCCCAGCGCCAGCAGTACGGCGAGCTTTTCCGCAAACGCAGCTTTGGCCCAGCGTTCCCCGGTATGGCGCAGCCATGCGCCCAGTCGTGCTGCCAGCATTGTTACACATCCTCTACCATATAATAACGCACTATTTAGTATAGCGTGCCGGGCCTGTATTTGCAAGAAATTTCGCGAAAAAAACTCTGTTTTTTGTTCAAAGCTAACGGAAATTATGGCGAAATCGTGCACAACTTGCCGCTGACCCACTATATTTGGTGTAAATTTGCTGAAATCTCGCGGAGTTTCTTGCGAAAACGTCACATTCCGAGTATAATGACAATATATATAATCTGATATTGTGTCTAATTGTAACCTTTCACCGGAGAAACGACGGGAGCATCTATGGTGCAGTACAATAAAATTATAAAAAACAAAAAGAAAGGCTTTACGCTGGTGGAGCTGATGGTCGTTCTGGCTATCACGGCCATTCTGGCGGCGCTGGTCGGCGGCGGGCTGATCGCCTACACGCGGCTGGCCTGGTTTGAAAAGAACGAGGCCAACGCCCGCACGCTGTTCCAGACGGCGCAGATCTCCCTGACCCGGATGGAGACGGCGGGGGAGTTGGATGCGTTCCGCCGGCAGGTCATGGAGGAGGGCGACACGGGCGACCACTTCCAGAACGACGTCACCGTGACCGACGCGGGCGGCAATACCCTTGTGAGCCGCACCAAGACCGAACTGAACCAGAACGTGGCCGCGCTCTACTATGACCGCACGGGCGCTGCCGCGGGCAACCATAACGCGCTGGTGGAGCGGCTGCTGGGCGATTACATCTACGACGCCTCGCTGCTGAATGCCTCGATCTGTGTCGAGATCGACGTACAGAGCGGGCAGGTCTACTCGGTCTTTTACGATACCAAATCCGATAAGCTCCGCTTCAATCAGGACGGTGCTACGAATATTTATGACCGCAGCTATGACCACCGCCGCAATGACAGCCTTGTCGGCTACTACTCTGCCGAGGACCGCGTCAACGTTGTGCAGCTGGTGCAGACGAAGCTGAAGGTCAAGAATCCACGCCTGACGAACGGCGAGACGCTGACCCTGAGCTGGAGCGGCAACTCCAGCCTCGGCGATCTGGACACCTCCTACACGGCCACGGCCTACGCCGCCGGGGACATCGGCGGCAATCGGAAGCCGCTGTTTACCATCACGATCAAGCGCGACACCGCGGGTGCGGCGGATGATAACAAGCAGGTCATCACAGAGATGCCTGTTGTTATCTACCAATACAACGACAAAGGCCAGCAGACCGGCACCGAGGAGAAGAAACTCTACTTCCCGCTAAGCTACAACAAGGGCAGCTTTGTGCTGACGCTGGACGCCATGGCGGACGCGGCGCTGCTGCGTGCGTGTGAGAACGACGAGGTTGCCGCCACGAGCCTGTACAGCATCACCCGTCTGCTGAACGACCCGAAGGACATCTACATTGCCATGCGCGCCGAGCCGCGGGAGAACTACAGCGATACCTACACAGCCAGCAAAGAGGAAACGACGAACGAGGAAAACACCCTGCTGGCCAAGGGCGGCACGGCGGATAAAGCAGAACTGAAATATTTCCGCCATCTGTACAACCTGCGCTGGTCTGCCGATTGGAAGATTGCCGGCGAGGGCACCTACACGCTGACCCCCCAGGCCAGCAACAGCACCGGCCTGAACTGGACGGGCGGCGGCGTCACGGTCTACTGCGCGTCGGGTGAGCGGTACCCGGCGGCCAAGGTGCCGTCCCTCAATGACCCTGTCGCCTGGCCGACGATCCCGGAACTGGGCGAAAAAATCGTACTTACGAGCAAAACAACGGGCCTTGCCAACAACAAGACGACCCGTGTGCCCATCCTCAATCTGCAATTGAGCAGCAAGTCCGTTGCAAAAACCGGCAAGGCAGGGAAGGACGAGCTGGTCGACCACTATGTCGGCCTTATCGGCGAGAACAAGGGCAAAATTTCTTACATCACACTGCGCGACCCGGACATTCAGGTCAACGTCAAGACCGAGACCGTCGACGCCGGTACGCTGCCGAAGGCAGACCAGCTCAAGCTGACCGCGACCAAATTCGTCACGGCGCTGGCGAAGGAAGACGAGAACTGGCGCGATGTGCGTGCTGTCGGCGCACTCTGCGGCGTCAACACCGGCACGCTGGAAAACTGCGCCCTGACCCGCGGCACGAACTCCTCGGCCAGTGCGCTGGTGGCCGCGGCGCTGGTGTTTGACAACACTACCACCGCAACGCAGCGCATAGAGCAGACGCCGGACGCTGGCAGCAACAGCTATACCTATTATACAGACGAGCCGCGCGGCATTGGCGGTCTCGTCGGCGTTGCCATACCCAAAACGGATTCCGTCATGCAGGACCTGACCGTTGCGTCGGACGTGACGGTGGCGGGTCTGCTTGTGGGCAAGGGTACGCAATCCGTTACAAAGACCACAGCGCCAGACCAGCAGGCCGAGAAGGCCCGCTACGCCGCTGCGGCAGCCGAACCGAATGACAAGAACTCCCTCTGGCGCAGCGTCGGCGTGGGCGGCGTGTTCGGCACGGTGGACGCTACCCAGATGAAAACGAACGTCGATACGAACATCGTCAACAACGGCTTTGTGACCGGCAACGGCTTTACGGGCGGCATCGTCGGCAACCTGTTTACGTCAGGCGCAAATACCAGCACGCCGAGCCTGACGGGCCTGAGGAACAACGGCACGGTCAGCGCGGGTGCCAACTATAAGGGCGATACCGCGGGCGATGCGCGCAGCCTGGTGCTGGGGCAGTTCTTTGGCGGCATTGCGGGCTACGGCAGGGGCGTGACCCTGAAAGGGTGCGAAAGCGTGACCCGCAGCGACCTGACCGAGACCCAGCTCAAGGAGCAGGTCAAGGCGGGCTTCGACGAAACCGGCACATTGACCGACGCCAGCCCCCTCAAGGGTGATTTCGTCGGCGGCCTTGTCGGCTACGGTAAGGATATTGTGCTGGAGGACTGCAAGACCGGCAAGGGCTACGTGCTCGGCAGCCGGTTTGTGGGCGGTCTGGCCGGTGGCTTTACCGGCAGCGGCGTAAAACAGAACGATACGAACAGCAGTGACGTCTTTGGCAGCCGCTACGTCGGCGGCATCGTGTCGGTCAACGGCAGCAACAGCATAATCAACGGCATGACCAATACGGGTCTGGTCGCGGCCTTTGGAAAGAACGCGGCCTACGTCGGCGGCATCGTCGGCGTCAATGATGCCGGCTGGGGCGGCAGTGAAGACAAGACTGCCAAAGCCACCGTGCAGAACTGCGCCAACCGTATGTCCGGCGACAACGCCACCGACACCCGCCGCATCAACCTGCTAAAGGAGCTGAACGGCTGCGCCGACTACGTCGGCGGCATCGCGGGCAGCAACGGCAAAAACAGCGTTGTGACGTGGGATAAGAGCGGCACCCCGACGCTGGGTGCCATCCTGTACGGCAACAACTACGTGGGCGGCGTGGCCGGTTATAACGATGAAAAGGCGATAATCTCCAACACCTCCGGCCAGGACCTGACCATCAGCGGCCAGATCGTGGCGGCGGGCAAGGCTGTCGGCGGCATGATCGGCCTGAACTGCGCCTCCACGCTGCCCTCTGCCACTGTGAAGGTCAGCCGCGTGGCGGGTCAGCAGCTTGTCGGCGGCGTCATCGGCGCCAACCTGCCGGTGGGCAACTTCACCATGGCGGACGGCGGCGCGTTTATAACAGATGTGGCCTCGGGCCGCGTCGAGGCCGACGCCGTCGCGGGCGGCATCATCGGCTACAACCGTCTGCTGGCGGCCAAGCGCGCGGGCGTCACGCTGGCGGCGCTGCTGCCGACGATTGACAAGAGCACCGGCGTGCTGACCGACAGCACCGACGCGGAAACGGCGGGCGGCGAGGTCACCCTTGCCAACTTCCAGAACATGCTCAACCTGCAGGCCGACATCTACGTCGGCGGCATCGTCGGCGCAAACGACGCCAATACGAAGCTGACGATTCAAAAGGCAACCAACGGCGCAATGCAGAATGCCCTGTCCGTCGGCGGCCTGAACCCGTCCAACAACGGCGCGTTTAAAGGCGGCGTATCGCTGAACGCGCTGGCCGGTGACCGCTATGACTTTGGCCCCGTGCACGGCGCACTGGCGGGCGGTATCATCGGCTATGCCACGCCCAACACGAAGCTGGAAAACTGCATAAACTACGGCACAGTGGCTCACAAGTGCGCCGCGGGCGGCTTTGCGGGCTGGAACGAGGGCACGATCACCGGCGGCAGCATGGCGGCGTCCCTCGGCAACCGTGAAACCGGGTATACCTATCTGGGCGGCGTTGCGGGCGTCAACGGCGGTCTTATTCAGTCTGCCTACCCGGCTGAAGACTGCGCCGTGCGCGGCGACAGCTATGTCGGCGGCATTGCGGGCGTCAACCTGGGCGTTGACGCTGCGGCAAGCAAGGGCCTCATCATCTGCACGGGGGACAACAGCAGCACTGGCACGGTGGAGGCCAACCAGTACGCGGGCGGCGTGGCCGGTGCCAACGTCGGCAGCATTTCGCTGTCCGGCAAGCTGCAAAGCAGTGTCACCGCCACCGGCTATGCGGGCGGCGTGGCCGGTATCAATACGAAGAACGGCATATATACAGGCCGCATTTGCGGCGCTGAAAACGCCACCGGCGCGGTCAGTGGCAGCGTCACTGCCGCCAACTACGCGGGCGGCGTGGCCGGTACGAACCGTGCCGAAATCACCCGTGTGGATAACCGTGCCTCGGTGCGCGCCAGCACAAAATATGCGGGCGGTATTGCGGGCGTGAACGACGCGGGCGGCAAAATCAGCGCCTGCGTCCATGCCCAGAATCAGGTCTACGCCACCAACGGCGAGGCGGGCGGCATCGCGGGCAATAATAATAAAGACGCGCTGATTGAGAATGTGCAGGTCCGCGCCGACGTCACCGCAGCCAACGGCACGGCGGGCGGCGTCACGGCCACGAACTTCGGCACCATCGGCCAGGAGACCGGACTGGAAAACAACAGCAGCGTAAGCGGCTGCATGATCACCGGCACGTCGGAGAGCATCGGCGCTGTTGCGGCGTACAACAGCGTGGACGCGACCATCCGCAACGTGAAGCTGGCGGAGAACGCCAACGTGCGGTTCAGCACCCCGGCGGTCACCATCGGCGGCCTTGCGGGCATGAACGATGGTGCCGTCACCGGCTGCCGCGTTGAGAACGGCGCGCTGGCGCTGGACGACGGCCTGCGCGCGGGCACCAACACCGTCACGCTGGGCGGCGCGGTGGGCCGCACCACGGAGCACGGCAAGGTCAGCAGCACCAACGTTCTGCTGGACCTTACACAAAATCTTGATAAATATACAAATTTGGGCGGCGTCGCAGGCCGGAACGACGGTACCCTGGAGCAGTGTACCTATTCCGGCACGATGGGCGGCAACGCGGGCGCGGACGGCCTTGTCTCCGTCGGTGCACGCAGCACCGGCAGCACGGTGGGCGGCATTGCCGGTCTGAACAACAGCACAATCACCGGCTGTGAGGTCAAATACATCAAACTGCAGGTCAGCGGTATCAGCAACATCACCACGACCCAGACCGCAGACGAAAAGCTCGCCAGTGCCAGCCATGTGGGCGGCATTGCGGGCCGCAACAATGTCGAAATCGTCAACAGCTATGTCGCCACCGAGCGCAGCGGCAGCGCGGGCAGCATCATCACGGCGCGTTACGGCTTTGTGGGCGGCGTTGCGGGCTCCAACAACGGCACTATCAAGGGCAGCGGCAGCAAAACTGTGCAGACCGATTTGATGCCCGAGTTGAAAAAGTGGATCGCTGACGGAGACACCAATGCAATTGTCGCTGCGCTGCGCGGCAACCCGGTAAATGGGACGGGCGCTACAGTTAGCTATGTGTCCAACTTTGTGGATCTCAAGGGCGTTGACACTGTGACGAATAAGGGCTACACGAACGTTTACAGCGACACGGGTCTGGCCGCTAACGATCTGCTTGTCGGCTTGCGCGGCAGCAATAAGGATATGAACAACCTTGCCAGCGGTCACTTGGGCGGAATTACCGGATTCAACGGCCTGAACGGCAGCATCAGCAGCACGGCCAGCGGTAAGTGGTTCGTCTATGCGGATAACGCAGCCCGCGATGATACCACCGTTGGCGGCATCGTAGGACAGAACGAATCCAATGTGACCGGCACAAGTGCGCTGGATACTGTGGTAAACTGCGCTGCCGTGCGTCGATTCAGCCGCCGGACGTTCTGGAAAACGGGCAATAACGCGACCCAAAGGGGTGATATTTCCCAAAGCGATGCCAATGACCGCGATGATGTTAATTACTATGATTCCACAAACCGCTTCAATGTGCAGGTTGGCGGCATCATCTGCAACCAGAACAACCGCAGTGGTGACCGGTGGACGCTGACAAACTGTATTAACTTCGGCTCTGTCTATAACAGTCGTTCCGGCAATGCGGGCGGCGTCATTTCGCTTTGGACGAACTACGGCGGCACGCTTCAAAACTGCTACAACTTCGGCGACCTGAAGACGAACTTCAACGACGGCGGCAGTGACTGCGGTACAATGGGCGGTATTGTGGCTTACTATGATGCGCCTGTCTCCAACACGTCGGTCAACGTCCTGTCCTGTCAGAACCATGGCTCGATGAAGTCGTCTATTGATGGCTGGAGCAGCGCAAACGACATCGGCGGCATCTTTGGCAAAGTGCAGATGAAGAACGCCACCGACATTATGACAATCGATCTGTATGACTGTGTCAACGGCAGCACTGTAAGCATTCAAGCCAGATCGATGGCTGTCGGCATTTTTGCTTACTTGGGCCCGTGGGATGGCGTGGACAATCCGAATGTCAGCAGCGTAAAAAAAGGTAACGGCTACAATGGGAATGCCCAGTTTAAAACCATCCCGTATGTTACCATCAATATTGACCGGTGCCGCAACTTTACCACCAATATGACGACCCAAACCGGAAAAGGCGATAATGACAGCACTAATAATGGTAAATATTACTGGATTGCCGGTATTGTCGGCAGCCGGTCCATGGGCGGCTACAGTGTAGCCCCCACAACAATCACAAACAGCTTCTCTGTCGTTAAGGACGATTGGCACCCTGTTGCCTATGACAAGCGTTCGTCCACAGAATTGACAATGAAAGACGGTACGGTTGTTTATGGCGAACACATCGAGGGTCATAACAACTACTATATCGATTCCGGCGCGGCCTTTGCCAATAGCTACAAGAAAATACAAGGTCAATCCCAAACCGCTACGGGCGTAACCGACAGAACCCTGACGCGCATCACAACCGGCTTGTCCACAAGCATCAACTGGGGCACGCAGAACAGTAACTTTACCGAGCGGCAGGAAAACACCAAGTCCGGCAGCCGCAGACTCTTCATCGGTAAGGATACAGGTGGTGGAACGGACGATGCCTATTTTGCTATGCTGCCCACAAGCAGCGACGGCAAACAAATCAGCTACGACATTACAAAACTAACAGGCAGCACGGGCTATATTGGTGTCAAGACCGGGCAGTCTTTTGGTGAAAAATCGACGCGGCGTTATATCTACGATGCCAACGGCGGTGAGCGCGGGCAGCTGCTACTGGTCTACGGTGAAAACGCACAGACGACCAAGGACAACCGCAAGGGCGAACCGGACAATGAGGACATCACCGACGAGGTCATCCAGAACTACTATAAGTACGTGCTGGACAGCACCAAGCCCGCCCAGCCGGGAAAAATCGACGTCAAGGCCAGCCAGGTGCAGGACGCGGACAACAACGTCTATGGCCGTTATGAAGTGACGTGGGACGAACCGAACGACAAGACAGCCAGCCCCGCCGCTTACTACCGTGTTGAAATTCTGCCCTGCGACGCTGAGGGGAATGTCGCAGAGGATGCAGTTCCCTATCTCAAAGTGGACGTCTACCAGCGCAGCTATACCTTTGTGGCAGATAAAGCGTGGACGGGTAACTTCGTCGTGCGTGTAACGCCCTACAACACCAACGACGACCCGAATCAGCCTGATAACCCCAACACCAGCGGCGTGCAGACCTTTATGCACGCCCTGCCGAAACCGGAACTGGAAGTTCGCCTTGTAAAGCGCTCGGAATTTAACTGGAACGAATGCACGAAGGTCGATGGTAACGAAGAATTTAAATATGAGCAAATTCTTGTGTTGAAAAACTATGAGGACTACCCCAAGGATGAAAACTGGACAGTAACCGTAACAAGAAACGGTGTAACGAACCCTTATACGTTCAGCAGGCAGAATGGGAAGAAGTATATCCGCATAGCGTGGAGTATTGGGGTGACCAAGACCTTTACAGCGCTGGCAACTCCGGCAGCGGGCAGCACCAGCTATTTACGCTCGGCGGAGTACAAGGTCGAAACCTACGTCCCATCCCAATGGCGTGATGTTAACAAAGAAGATGCCAAGAAGAATGAAGACGGTCTGCCTGCGGGCACGCTGACCAAAGCAGAAAACGCGACAGAGTACGTGACCTGCACCGGCCAATCGGCGGAAAACTTTACCGCAACGGTGACTTTCGGCTTCACGCCAACGTTGGCAGACCCGACCCACGGCAGCCCGACCTACCGCGTCATGCTGCTGGCAAAATATCTGGGCAATGACACGGTCAACGGGCAGTCTCTGAACGGCCAGTACATCACGCTGGCCGCGCGGGAGGGCATCGTCACCGAGACACCCGTCACCTTCAACCTGAACAGTCTGCCGTCGGATGCTATGTCCAACTACACGGACTTCCTTGTCATTGCGGTGCCCATCACCAGCGGTAAGGGCGATGTGACCACACGCTGGGATGCCACGGCGGACGAAGTGTCCGCAGCTATCGCCAGCCATGCGAACGAGTCAAACGACACCAACAAAGAAATCTGGTGGAAGAACGGCTATGAGATCGTCCGCACGGGCGAGCACAGCTATACCTATGCCCATCTGACGCCGCTCTGCTTCTCCGACGTGAGCCGCACCGATGACCCGGAATGGGCTAAACAGGCCACGGTGACGACCCCGCAGATCATCTTCAAGCAGCTGAACCTGAATGTCCTGAAAGCCCCGACGCTGGACAAAAACACCGAAGGAACAGTTGACAAGGCAACCAACGAGTTGACCTATACGTTCAACTGGACGCAAGAGAACATAGGTACGGAAACGCCGACCTACAGCATCAAGCTCTACGGCTTGTTGACGGACGCGGACGGCAAGGTGACCGGTCAGGAGCAAATTGCGCTGAAGGACACCCTGACGCCGACACAAAATGGCAGCAGCTTTACCCTGCCTGTCAACGTGGATACCATGCTGGCCAACGGCAGCGACAGCTGGCGCTATGACAAGGTCCGGCTCGAGGTCACCCGCGTGGCGGCAGCCAACACCACCGAAATCGGCGCGTCCGCTGTGGCGGATTACAGCGTTAAGCAGCGCCTGCCCGGCATCAGCGCGCCGAGCTCCATCACCCGCGTCAACGGCGAGACCGACAACGCGGATGCCCTGCTCTACACGGTCAGCTGGTCGCCGTCCGACGACGCGCGCATTGGCCACTATGACCTGTGCGTCGTCGATGCCGGCGGCAAAACTGTGCTGACGCTGCCCACCACGGGCAACGTCGGCAGCCTGACGCTGGATCTGGAGCAGTATCAGGACGCCGAGATGCGCTTCCGCGTCATTGCCCGCCGCAAGGCTGATAACAATACCTGCTTTGACGGCCCGGACGGCGCGTTGAGCCAGTCCGAGACCATCGTCCGCCGCGCCGCTGCACCCACGGTTACGGCCAGCAGCTTTGCGACCGCCAGCCCGAATCAGGAGACGTTCCTGAACGACCTCAAGCTCAACATGACGCTGGAGAAAGCCGCACAGGGCAATGTCTACTTTACCGGCTATATCTTCAGCAACGAGAACAATTACAATACAATTGCCGATTTGGCCAGGACATGGCAGAATACCCCCACCGGGCAGGCCAAGTACACGGCCCAGCAGAAGTTGACCCAAGCACTGGACGAGATGCTGAAAAGTCGCGACGCCGAGCTGGTCATCCCGAAGGACAGCCGCACGGTGGGCGGGAGCGCCAGCGCCGACGGCATCACCGCCAGCTATACCTTTGTGCCCGACGGCAACGGCTTTACGCTGACGCCCGACCATGCAAAACAATACCTGCTGCCCGCGGTGCGCGTTATGCCCACCGACGGCACGACAGCGTCGAACTGGTTCTACATCCTGCAGAAGGATACCGAAGCGGCACAGCTGCCGGCCATCACGCTGGACGCCCCCGTGGACGCTGCCGAACCGGAACGCGCACTTGGCAATGCCGTTTACAAGCAGGAAGTCAACCTGTACAGCGACCCCAAGTTTACCGTCGAGCGCGATAAGACCCCGCTGGAGCTGCGCCGCTTTACGGTGGAGTGGACCGCGGTGAACAAGTACACCCAGGCCGAAGGCACGGTGCGCAACCTGACCGACAGCTATACCTTTACCGTCACGCCGCTGGATAGTAAGACGAAACAGCCCTACAGCATTACGGTGACGACCTACGACAGGGACGTGAAGGACGCAGACGGCAATGTCACGCATAAGCGCGGGGAAATCAAAACCGTTACCAAGACCTATAACGACATAACGACGCCGCTTGACAAGCAGACCACCGTTGTGGACAAGGAGACCGACGAGACCCGCATCTGGTACGACCTGAGCGTTGAGCCTGTGACCGACGAGAACGGCAACGTGACATGGAAATCGCAACCCTATGACGTCACCGGCACGGTGGAAAAGGACGGCGGTACGCTATACTACAAGGCACAGACGGTTCCCATGCTGGAGCTGGTGCAGGAGGACGGTGCCGAGCCTGTTTACCGCATCACCCTGCCCGAGCTGCAGGAAAAGGTGCAGGACGACTCGCTCGCTCTGCAAAAGTTCACCGCAAGTGTGACGCTGCAGACGCTGGCGCACTCGATTGGCGACGATAAGACCGTTGCGTCCGATTCGGTCAAGGTCACCGTCAACGAGACGAACACCGCCGATGCGACGGAGGATGCCCAGAGTATGGACTCCGCGGAGAGCGTCGAGCCTGCCGAGACTGCAGAAAGCACGGCGGCGGAAAGCGCCCCCGCAAGTGTGCCCCCGGTCCTGATGCGGGCCCGTGCGGCACTGCCCATGGCGACCCCGGAGACCGCCGCTGCCCCGGATGAGACGGACGCGGCGGAAACCGCGCCCCCGAAACGGACGGAAACAAGCGACGAGTCGTAATTTTATTTCAGGAAAGAAGGTGGCATTATGCACCGCAGGGCACGCAGCATTCTGCGCGGGGAGCAGGGACTTTCGATGATACTGGTCCTCTGCATCGGCGCGCTGTTTGTGGCGCTGTCGGCAGCGCTGGTCTATGCGGCCTCCGTGCTGACGGCCAATGCCAACCGCCAGCTGCTGGAACAGGAAGCCTACCAGCTGGCAACCAGCTTTTCCGACGTGCTGGAAGGGGAGCTGAACAATAAGGACAGCAGCTTTGCCAAGTTCGTCAATGAGCAGTTCATGTTCTCCCAAAGCTACGGCAAGGACATCTATGACTTGGAATCCCAGCCCAAGGAGTTCGCCTGGAAACCGAACGGCAGCCAGCCTGATGGCGGGGCCGAGGCCATCACGGTAACACTGCGCCGCCGCCCGGGCGACGGTGCCGACAAGCTGAACCAGACGGCGAACAGTGACACAGCCAGCGCATTGCTTAGTGAGATTACGCCTTGGGAGGGCGGCGAAGGCCGTGGAGGTATGGCAATCGTCGATTTACAGCTGGACATTACGGTGACAGTCACGAAAAACGGCGAGAGCTTTGCCTTTACGCGGACCTATGACCGCACAGTGAAGTACGACAGCGACGGCAGCCAGGCAAAAAACAATACATTCCCCAAGGTGTATTACACAATAAACGACGGTCCAACAAAGTATTACCGCATTAAAGCCCTGACGTTCTACGCCCCCGGCAGTGGTGACCTGACCATTACTGACGGCAACATCAGCAGCAACCGCCTGACGTTCCACTGCGACACCAGCCAGCAGCCCGATTCCATCACCTACACCCGCGGTGCCAAACAGAGCACCGGCACAACACAGGAGTGACCCGCTATGAAACATACTTTACAAAATCAGCGCGGCGAGACCATTGTGGAAGTGCTTGTGTCGTTCCTGCTGCTGATGATTTTTACGTCGATGTTCGTCGTTTCGCTGCGGTACGCCCGCGCCATGTCCCAAAAGGCCGAGTCGCTGCGGGAGACAGCCTATGCCTTCTGCGCCGGGCTGTACCCGGCCAATAACGCGGCCCCCAAATGGGAGAAGGAACAGGATGGGCTGGCGTTCTCCTTTGGCGATTACGGTGAATTTACGGTGAACGGCGTCAAGCTGGACAGCGTGGAGACAAGCGCGGAAGTTACGGAAAACGGCCAAAAAACGACGGAACAGCACAAGTTTTACCGCTACAGCAAGAGCACGGCAGAAGGGACGACCAACCCATGAAGCAGCGTTTGAAAAACCAGAACGGCACAACGCTGGTGGAGCTGATCGTCTGCATGGTGCTGCTGGCGATCTTTACGCTGGCGGCGGTCACGCTGATACAGCCCAGCGCACAGGCGTACATGGACATCCAGCAGCAGACCCGCGCGCAAAATCTGGCCGATGCGCTCATTGAGACGATCCGCGGCGAGGTGCTCGAGGCGAACGGCTATATCCGCTTCACCGACGGCGCAACGGACCCTAATAATTTGGACAGCGTTTTTTTGTCCAAGGGTAACGACTACAGCAAGGGCACGGCATTGGAATTCAGCGTCTACCCCAACCACATTGAGCTGATCGACAAGGACTGTGTGCCGCCGCTGACAAAGACAGACGGCACAGCGCTGCTGACACCGGAACAGGCCAATGCGCTGAACGGCTACCTGCACATGCGCTTTTACCGCGATGAACTGAATGACGCCGGGCACTACGGCAACCCGCAGCATACAAAAAAGGACAAGGCCGAGGACGGTACCGAGACGGTCACACGGCCCTACGTTGCCTACGGCTACACAACGGCCTATCCCCGGGATGCCTATATGGGGCTGTTCATCAGCGAACTGCATTTCTACGCCCGCAGCTGGACGCAGGACGGCGACGAAACCAAGACCCCGCGCATTACGGCTATGACGGTGGTGCTGACTGTGGCCAAGCGGGACGCCAAAAACCAGATCGTGCCGCTGTGCACCCAAAAAGCCATTGTGCAGTTGCCCGGTGAGCCGGTCATCCTGTATGAACCCGGCACCTGGGACGGCAAGGCATCGTCGGAGTCGTGAGCGGTGCCCTCCGGGACGATTTTTGAAAAGTATATTACAATCCCGGCGGATGTACTGGACAAATTCAAATGGACTTGTTATACTTTAAAACATGAATACCTGTGTGCCGGACAAAATGCAGGAACGTCATGGACATCAGAGCAGAGAGGATGACTAGGATGGCAACAATTGAAATCAAAATGCTGGGCGGCTTTGAGATCCGTGTGAACGGCAAGCCCGTGCTGGCACAGCTGGCGCAGTCCCGCAAGGCAACGGCGCTGGTGCAGTATCTCGTTTTGCGGCGCGGGGAACGCGTCTCCCACAAGGTACTGACCGATACCCTGTGGGCAGGGGAGCGGTCCACCAACCCGGACATGGCCCTGCGCGCCATCTTGCATCGCTTCCGCCTTATGATCGACGCGGAGGGTCTGGATGAGATGAAGGGCTGCATCGTGACCAGCCGCGGCTACTACCAGTGGAACCCCCATCTGGACTGCAGCGTGGATGTGTTTGAGGTCAACGACCTGTCGGAGCTGGCCCGCAAGGAGAGCGACGCCGAGAAGCGCAGCCGCATTTATGAACAGATCGTCAACCTGTACGACGGGCGGCTGCTGCCGCAGTCTGCGTCCGAGCCGTGGGTCGAAAGCGTCAGCGTGCGTCTGCACGGGCAGTACCGCACAGCCATTTTAAACCTGCTGGAGCTCTGCAAAAAATGGGGCGAGAGCACCCGCATCGTTACGCTGTGTACCCGTGCGCTGGAGCTGGACCCCTACGAGGAGCGCCTTTATCTGGAAAAGATCGTCGCGCTGGAGACGCTGGGCCGCCACGAGGAGGCAGAGGATCTGGCACGCCGCGGCAGCGCCATGGGCTGCCTGCATCATGCCATTGAGCCGGGCCGCGCAGGCTCTGCCTACCGCCAGATGCGCCAGGCAGACCGCAATATGGAGAGTGAGGTCTCCAAGCTGATCTCTGCCCTGCCGGATACCGACAACACGGGGGCCTGTATCTGCGACTTTGAGACGTTCAAGGAAATTTACCGCGTACAGCGCGGCGTGCAGGTCCGCTACGGTCTGCAGGTATTCCTGGCGATCCTGACCGTGGCTCCCAGCCAGAACACCGATGCTGCCGAGACCGCTCTGATGGTGGAGCAGCTGGGCGATCTGATCCGCACGAATCTGCGCCAGTGCGATGTGGGCGCCCGCTACACCGATATGCAGTATGTTGTTATGCTGAGCGGCAGCACCGCCGAGAGCGGCACCAGCCCGCTGGAGCGCATCAAGGCCGCATTCTACCGCATCCCTGCCCATGGCCGCTACCTGTTGAGCTATAGCCTCTATGTTCCCGAGGCCAAGGCCGACAGCGGGCGCGCCCGCCGCCGCAAAAAGACGGCGAAGAAGGAAAAATAAGCGAGCCGTTAAGCCGTACAGTGAAAGCTGTGCGGCTTTTTTTGCTGCACGGACCGGCAAAGAAACGATTGGTAGGGGCGGGCATTGCCCGCCCGTGCCCGTTTGCCCTGTGATATATTTTCCCGAAAAGACGATGCTGCGCCAAGTTGGCGGGCGAGCAATGCTCGCCCCCTACACTCGCTGTATGTCGAGGAACGATTTTTTACACTTTCCACAATCTTTTGCCTAAAAATTTTTACAAAAAATCCGAAAAAACTGTTTAAATTTCCACAACAATGTGGTAAAGTAGTATCAAACAGGCGGGAGTGTTCAAAAATCACTGCGCCGCAATGAAATTCTACGCCGCAGGGCTGCCGGAAGCAGCCCCGGCGCGAAAAGAGGTTTGACGATCCATGGGCTACGCAAGCAAAGACATCCGCAACATTCTGGTGGCCGGCCACGCCGGCTGCGGCAAAACGACGCTGACCGAGGCACTGCTGTACATGAGCGGCGCTTCCGAGCGTATGGGCCGTGTCGAGGACGGCACCACCGCCAGCGACTTTGACCCCGAGGAGATCCGCCGCAAGGCATCGCTCAACTCGAGCGTTGTCCCCGTCGAGTACGAGGGCATCAAGTACAACCTGATCGACGCACCGGGTCTGTTTGATTTTGAGACCGGCGCTGCCGAGGGCATCATGGCCGCCGAGAGCGTGCTGATCTGTGTGTCCGGGCGTTCCGGCGTGACCGTCGGTGCCGAGAAGGCGTACCAGCTGGCGCTGAAAAACAACAAGGCGCGGATGATCTTTGTCACCAAGGCTGATTTGGAAAACGCCGACTACTTTAAGATCCTGGAGCAGATGAAAATTAAATTCGGCCCCAGTGTCTGCCCCTGCGTCGTGCCCGTCCGTCTGGACGACGGCACCGTCGCCTACATCAACCTGTTCAGCCAGAAGGCCTTCAAATACGAAGGCGGCAAGCAGGTCCAGATCGACCTGCCCGACATCGGCCACCGCTTTGAGGGCCTGATCCAGGCCATGAGCGAGGCCATCGCCGAGACCGACGAGGCTTTGATGGAGAAGTTCTTCGAGGGTGAGGCTTTCACCACAGAGGAGATCGTCCAGGGCATGGCCTCCGGCGTGCGCAGCGGCCAGATCACGCCCGTGTTCTGCGGCTCCGCGGTCAACGCGCAGGCGCTGGATATGCTGCTCTACAACATGAACGTGCTGCTGCCCGGCGCGGACACCGCGTCCGCCGTGGGCGAGTCTGGCGGCGAGCCGGTGGAGATCACCGCCGACCCCGCCGCCCCGCTGTGCGCCTACGTCTTTAAGACTGTGGCCGACCCGTTTGTCGGCAAACTGAGCTTTATTAAGGTGCTGTCCGGCAGGCTGACCGCGACGAGCAACGCCGTCAACGCCCGCACCGGCCAGCCGGAGCGCCTGGGCAAGACGCTGACCGTCTGCGGCAAAAAGCAGACCGACACGCCCGAAATCGCCGCCGGTGACATCGGCGCAGTTGCCAAGCTGGCCACCGCCAAGACCGGCGATACCCTGTGTGACCCCGCCCGCGTTGTGGCGCTGCCCGCACCTGTGTACCCCATCAGCAGCTACCGCATGGCCGTCAAGGTCGCCAAGAAGGGCGACGAGGGTAAGGTCGGCAGCGCACTGGCCCGCCTGATCGAGGAGGACCCCGCCATCCGGTTCGTGGTCGACCCCGAGACGAAGCAGCAGATCATCAGCGGTCTGGGCACCCAGCATCTGGAGGTCGCGCTGGCCAAGCTGAAGAATAAGTTCGGCGTCGAGATCACGCTCGAGAATCCGCGCGTGCCGTACCGTGAGTCCATCCGCAAGAGCTGCAAGGCGCAGGGCCGCCACAAGAAGCAGACCGGCGGCCACGGCCAGTTCGGCGACGTCTGGATCCAGTTCGAGCCCATCGAGGGCGAGGGCATCGAGTTTGCCGAGAACGTGTTCGGCGGCAGCGTGCCGAAGAACTTCTTCCCGGCAGTCGAGAAGGGCGTCCGTCAGGCCGCCGAGCACGGCGTGCTGGCCGGTTACCCGATGGTCGGCATGAAGGCCACGCTGCTGGACGGCAGCTACCACCCTGTTGATTCCAGCGAAATGGCGTTCATTATGGCCGCCAAACTCGCGTATAAGGCAGCCATCCCCGAGGCCGGCCCCGTCCTGCTTGAGCCCATCGGCGCATTGAAAGCCCACGTCCCCGCCGACAACACCGGCGATATTATGGGCGAGGTCACGAAGCGCCGCGGCCGCGTGCTGGGCATGAACCCCGATGACGACGGCCTGCAGGTCGTCGAGGCCGAGGTCCCCGTGGCCGAGATGCAGGACTTCACCACCTTCCTGCGCCAGCTGACCCAGGGCCGCGGCTACTTCACGTTCGAGTTCGTCCGGTATGAGACCCTGCCGCAGATGCTCGAGAACAAGGTCATCGAGCAGGCAAAGGCATTGGGCAACTTTGCGGATGAGGATTAAACGAGAGATGTTCTTTCTTTGCAAAGAAAGAACCAAAGAAATTCTAAACAAGTAAAATAAAAGCACCTGCTGACCGGTATGCGTGTGACCGGTCAGCAGGTGCTTTTTGGTTGAGATATTGAAAGCTTCTTTGCTTACTTTCTTCTCGAAGAAAGTAAGAGAAAAGGGAGTCAGCGGGAAACTGCCCGGCCCCTACAGCGCAGCAAAATGAAAGGCAAGGCTCCCATTACGTGATCTTCAACGCCCGCTGCACGCGGTACACAATGTACTTGAACAGCCCGGCAATCAGACTGAACTCCACCCAGACATAATTGGGCAGGTTCCGCCACTTGAATTTCGGTTTGTTTATCTTCGGCAGCGCCGCCCACGCCTCGCGGAAGCCCTTCGCGTAATCCCCGCCGAAGCCGCGCAGCCGGAACATAAGCACTTTGAGCAGATACCCCAGCAGCATCGGGATAAAATTCAAAACCAACATCAAAATCGGCTGGTTCTTGTAGGGCAGCAGAATGCTGTTGCGCCCGCTCTGGATGCTCTTAAACGGGTTGTAGCGCACCGCGCCGGTGGTCGCGCCGCAGATGTGGCGGCAGCGGGCCGTGGGGCAATAGACGTTCCTGTAGCCGAAATTGTTCGCACGCCAGCTCAAATCGACGTCCTCGTAATACGCGAAAAACAGCTCGTCAAACACGCCGATCTCGTCCAGAATCGACTTGCGGTAGAGCGCCGCGCCGCCGCACGCGCTGAACACACGGCAGGGCTTTGTATAGCGGCTGGCCTTTAAGCCGTCGCCGCGCTTGCAGGCAAAGCCCAGGATCGTCACGTAGTCGCCCGCGTCGTCGGCCAGCTCCGGCTCATAGTAGCGCAGCATCAGGCTGCTGACCGCAAAAATTTTCGGGTCGGCGTCGGCGGTTTTGATCAGCTCCGCCAGCCAATCCGGCTCCGCAAAGGCGTCGTTGTTGAACAGCGCCATGTATTCGCCTTTGGCAATCGCAATGCCCTGGTTCACCGCATGGGAAAAGCCGGTGTTCCCGGCGTTCTCAATTAAAGTGTAGCGGTCCCGCCCGCAGTAGCTGCGGGCGATGTCCAGGCTCTCGTCGGTGGAGCCGTTGTCAATGACGATCAGCTCAAAATCCTGCTCGGTCTGCGCCCAGACGGACTCGATGGAGTCCCGCAGCCAGCCCGCGCCGTTCAGGTTCGGGATGATGACAGATGCTTTCATGGCGCCTCCTCAACGGTAATAGTAGTAGGCCAGCTGGCTGTGCAGCGCGGCAGTAAACACCATCGCGGCCACAGCCACAAACAGGATGACCAGCCCCGCCACGACCAGCGCACGGATCAGGTACGCCCGGGCCAGCCGCCTGCGGGCCGGGTCCTGCGTGCCGCCAAAGCTCCACACCACCGCCAGCACGAACCCGGCGATGGGGATGGCGAACAGGAGCATGGCCGCCGTCGTTGCGCCCTGGCTCATGGCGTCGATGCGGTCCTCCTCCAGATCCTGCTCGTACAGCGGCTCGCCGGTCTCAGCGGTACCCTCCGGGGACTGACGCATGCCCTCCGGCAGGGTCTCGCCCATCGGGATATGCGGCAGCGGTGCGCCGCACTTGGGGCACCGCTCGTCGTACGGGGCAGTCAGCAGACCGCAGTTTTTGCAAAAATGTGCCATAAAAACCTCGCTTATTCGTCGAATGCCAGACCGCGGTCCAGCTGGGTGTTCAGGATGATCTGGGTGTTGGTGGAGCCCATCTTCTGCATCTTGGTCAGCAGGTGCTCCAGCGCGTCAATGTCGGTGCAGCTTACCTTAATTATAAAGTTGTAGCTGCCTGTCACACGGAAGCACTGCAAGACCTGCGGCTCCTGCTCGATCATGGTCAGAAAGCTCGCGCGGGTCGCTGCGTCCACCAGTACCGAGATCAGCGCCTCGACCCGGGCGGGCGCGTCGGGGTGGCGCAGCACGACAGTGTACCCGCCGATGACACCCTCCTGCTCCAGACGGTGGATGCGGCTGGATACGGCGGGACTGGTCAGGCTGACCCGCTGGGCGATGTCCTTAACGGGCATACGCGCATTTTCCGCCAGCAGTTGTAGGATTTTGTGGTCCAAATCGTCCATGGATTGACTCCTTGTCGTCGTTTTGTGTAATGCGCACAAAAAAATAAAGTGAAGTATACAATCACTGTTATCTTTAACAAAATTGGAAAAGTATGCTTTTTTGTGCGCTTGCTAAATAAAATTAAGTGGGAACGACTTTATTATAATCTTTTGAAAACCAAAATGCAAGTCTGACATTTGACATTTTAAGAAAACTTGCTATAATAATATTCGTAATCAATCAAGACATTCACTGACCTTTATATACTTTCCCACCCCTCTATGCACAGAGCCCCGCAGGTATCCCCTGCGGGGTTTTGTGTTTGTGTTGGCAGGACACAACGCGGGAAAGTGTGCAAGAATTGGGGGCCTTTTTGCCTTCCCCCGCGGGGGAAGGTGGCCCGCAGGGCCGGATGAGGGGCGTGTGCACGGCAGCAGCCTGTAAACGGGCAGCATCTGCAAGGTCGACCCTCATCAGTCAGTGGTCGGGGCCGCTGACAGCTTCCCCCTCCGGGGGGAAGCCATGCGCGCGAAAGGCTGCATTTTTACAATTTAAACCCCGCCCCGTTTGACGGCGCCCGGACTGCTGTGGTATAATATAATTTCCCACACATAACGTGCATTTTTAACGGAGGAATCAATATGCTCATCCCTGTGCTGCTTTTTATTGTCGGTCTGTTGTTCCTGATCAAGGGCGGCGACTGGTTTGTTGACGGCGCGTCCGCACTGGCCCGCCGCTTCCACCTGCCGGAGCTGCTCATCGGCGCGACGGTGGTCTCCATCGGCACGACGCTGCCGGAGGTCATGGTCTCCACGATGTCCGCGCTGTCCGGCCATGGCGAGATCGCCTACGGCAACGCCATCGGCTCGGTCATCTGCAACGCGGCACTGATCGCGGCCATCACGATTGCGGTGCGCCCCGGCAGGGTAGACCCCAAAACGCTGAAAACCCCCGTCGCCTTCTTCTTCGCGGCGGCGGCCATCTACTGCATTGCGGCCTATGTTTTCGGCAGATTCACCCGCGTCATGGGCATCATCATGCTGGCAACGTTTGTGGCGTACATGGCCGTCAACGTGCTGCAGATGAAAAACACTCCCGCCGGTGCGCAAGAGGCGTCCGAGGAGGAGGAAATGCCCCTCGCCAAGACGCTGATCCTGCTTGTGCTGGGCGCGGTGCTGATCGCCGCGGGCGCAAACCTGCTCGTGGACAACGGCACCCTGATCGCGCAGGCCCTCGGCGTGCCCGAGAGCGTCATCGCCCTGACGTTTGTCGCACTCGGCACCTCGCTGCCCGAGCTGGTCACGGCCGTCACCTCGCTGGTCAAGGGCCACAGCGACCTGTCGCTGGGCAACGTCGTCGGTGCGAATGTCTTTAACCTTGTGCTGGTCAGCGGCATGTCGATCACGCTGGCACCCTTCACCATCCCGCAGAGCGCCACGCTGTTCGGCATCAATTCCAGCCTTGTGCTGGATCTGCCGGTCATGCTGGCCGTCATGCTGATCCTGACGGTCCCCGCCCTCGTCAAGGGCAAGCTGAACCGCGCCCAGGGTATCCTGCTCCTGGCGATCTACGCCGCCTTCTGCGCGGTGCAGTTTGCGCTGTAAAGAAAAAGGCGTCATTGCCCATGTGGACGTCCCCGCCGACGTGCGCCGCGCCTTTGCACAGCGCCAAACCGTCTACGGCAAGGAGACTCGCGCCGCCAACCCGGCGTTCGCCACCCAAAAGACAGAATAAAATTTCCATGCCCGGCATACACTTCCGCGAGGTGGTGTGTATGCTGGGCATTTTTGGTTTGTTTTTGCAGGCGGCGGCAGGGCATATTCTGTATCTGGCGCTGCATCTCGAAAGCGGGTCCTTCCCGCGTCCGCTCCCGCCGGACAGGGAGCGCGCGGCCTTTGCCGATCTGCAAAAGGGCGGGGCAGCCGCCGCACAGGCGCGGGATACGCTGATCCGCCACAATCTGCGGCTCGTCGCGCATATCTGCAAAAAATACTATGCCGGGAACAGCGCACAGGACGACATGATCTCCATCGGCACGATTGGGCTTATCAAGGCGGTGGATACCTTCGACCCCGCCAAGGGCAAGCGCTTTGCCAGCTATGCGAGCAGATGTATTGAGAATGAGCTCCGCATGGACCTGCGGCGGGGGCGGCGGACGGGAGTGACGCTGTCGCTGCAGGAGCCGCTCGAGGCGGACGGGCAGCTGACACTGGCGGACACCCTGCCCGATGAAGCCGACATGGAGGCCGGCTGCGAGAGCCGCGCCGACGCCGCCCGGCTGCGTGCGCTGGTGGACGCTCTGCCCGCCCGGGAACGCGCTATTATGCGGCAGCGGTATGGATTTGACGGTGCGCCCAAGACCCAGCAGCAGACGGCGCAGGCGCTGCACATCAGCCGCAGTTATGTTTCGCGGCTGGAAAAGCGCGCGCTCGAGTACCTGCGCGGCCGGTGGCCGGCGGAATGACAGGAACGGCGCAAAGAGAATGCAATCAACTAAAAAATGACGGGGGGGGGGGTACACAAATACCATTTGCGGCAAAAGTGTGGCATGATGCGGCAGAACGTGCCACATATATGCCACACTTTTGTAAACTGTCGAATCTATGACATAAATCGGGAAATGCACGAAGCTGCCCGCTAAATGTGTCAGATTTGTAAAACCGTTATAAAATAACACGAAAAACTTGAAAAAATTTTCGGAAACTCATTGACATTTCGCTGACAAGCGGATACTATAGAAGTGTAGACAATTTTTAAAGCGAGGTATACCAACGTGCATCTGACAAAAAGCGAACAACAGATCATGGAAATTTTTTGGCAGGCGGATCACGCGATGGCACAGACGGAAGTCGTGAAAACCTGTGTTGACCGTAAATGGAAGGAACGCTCGATTTTTTCGATGCTGAACAGCCTGATGGAGAAGGGTGTTCTGCGGGAGGTTGGCTTCGTGCGCAGCGGTAAGACCTATGCCCGCACGTTTGAGCCTGCCATGTCCCACGCTGAGTACCTGGCCTCGGTCATTGCAGAGCAGCTGCCCGCAAAGCAGCTGCCCGAGCTGATCGCAGCCCTGATGCAGAAGGTGGAAACGACCCCTGCCATCCAGAAGGAAATGCGTGCCGCCCTGCGTGAAAACGCACAGTAATCAATGATTTGTTCAAAAAAGCACCGCCGACCCGTGACCCGGATCGGCGGTGTTCTTTATTAGGAGGGATGGCTCTGCCGGGGCGAACTTTTCGTTCGCCCGCTGGCCGTATGTAGTAGGGGCAAGGTGTCAGGGCGGATATGGAATCCGCCCCTACGCTGTAGGGACGATGCCTGCATCGGTTCGGAGGGTCTGCGGCTGCCGCGTGTGCCCGGCGGGCAAACACAGCGCACCCCCCAGCCGCCTTAAAAAGCGGGCAAATTACCCCAGGATCCCGCTGTTTTTGATCGCCTGTACGGCCTCGCCGATCTTCTCAACGGGCATCGTCAGGGCAAAACGGACGTAGCCCTCGCCGCTCGGGCCAAAGCTCGAGCCGGGGGTGCAGATGACGCCGGCCTTGTCGATCAGGGCCAGGCAGAATTCCATGCTCGTCTTGTACCCGGCGGGCACCGGGGCCCAGACAAACATGCTGCCGTGGCTGTCGGGCACATTCCAGCCGATGCCGCGCAGACCGCCGCACAGGGCGTCGCGGCGGCGCTGGTACTCGCCGCACTGGCGCTGCACGCCGTCCAGCGGGCCGGTCAGGGCAGCAATGGCGACCTTCTGAATGGGCAGGAACATACCGAAATCGATCTGGGTGCGCAGCTTTTTGCAGGCGGCGATGACATCGCGCCGCCCCACCAAAAAGCTGATGCGCGCGCCCGTGACGTTGAAGCTCTTGCTCAAAGAGAAGAACTCCACCGCGCATTCCCCGGCACCCGGCGTGTTGAAGATGCTGCCGCCGTGGGCACCGTCAAAGATAATATCGCTGTAGGCGTTGTCATGTACCAGCAGAATGTCGTACTTACGGCAGAAATCAACGATTTCGGCGTAGAGCTCCGGCGTGCCGATGCTGCCCACGGGGTTGGCGGGCAGGCTGACCAGCATGAGCTTGGCCCTGCGGGCCACGTCCTCCGGGATGGAGGTGACGTCGGGCAGGAAGTGGTTCTCCTTCGTCAGCTTGTAGTACCACGGCTCGGCACCGCCCAGCTTGGAGCCGGTCATAAAGACGGGGTAGCAGGGGTCGGGCAGCAGCACCAGATCGCCGTCGTTGCAGAGCGCCAGGCCCAGATGGCCGATGCCGTCCTGGCTGCCGGAGAAGCTCATGACCTCGTCGGGGGTGATGGTCTCCACGTTAAAGCGGCGCTTGTAGTAGCCGCAGACAGCCTCCAGCATCTCGGGCAGGTCGCGCAGGCTGTACTTCCAGTTTTCGTTGTCCTGCGCGGCGTCGATGAGCGCCTGCTTCAGGTAGTCCGCCGGTGCGAAATCCGGCGTGCCGACGCTTAAATTGTAAAGATGACGGCCCTCGGCCTCCAACGCGACCTTTTTGTCGTTGAGCGCCGCGAAAATCTCCGGCCCGAACAGGTCCAGACGACGAGAAAACTCCATATCCCAAAACCTCGCTTATTGATGTAGCTTTATACAAAAAACGCACATTTTCTTGTATAAACATCCTCATTATACGCCGCCGCGCCAGCGCTTGCAAGGGGGCTATAAAAGAGGTATAATAAAAATTATATTGAAATACGGTAGGGGCCGCATATATGCGGCCCGCAGCTGTATGGCGGGCGGACGCCTGCGGGAAGGCCGCGGGCCGGGCATGCCCGGCCCCTACCGGTGCATTACGATCAGGAGTATTATCACTATGGACAAACGCAATAAAACCGCTCTGGCTTACCTGCTTGTCGGTGTGTCGGCGGCGGGGCGCGCCCTGCTGGCTGTGCCGGAAAATGCCGCCATACAGGAGGTCTCGCTCACCGTGCTGGCCCTTGTGGGCTATCTGCTGCTGGCCTCCAAAACCAGGCTGCCTACCGTGTTCGGCGCGGCGGGGCTTGTGCTGGAGCTGATCCTCTGCGGCAGCCAGACCGGCGGGGCGTGGGCACGGCTGGCCCCGGCGCTGCGCGCGGCAGACCTGTGGCTGTTCTGGGGCGCGGCGCTCGTGCTGGTGCGGCTTGCAGGGCGGCAGCAAAGCAAAATGCCGTACATTGCCGCCGTGCCGCTGGCCGTCTACACCGTCACGCACTTTATCCCGTCGCTGACCTCTGTCGCCGCTGTCAGCTTCGTGGTGTTCAGCGTCGTCATGCTCTGGTTTGCGGCCATTATGATCCGCGCCTACAACGACGCGCGCATAAAAAAATAAGGCGATTTTGCGCAAATCTGTTCCGCGATAAAGTGACAAATACCGCAAACTGTGTTATACTAAATACAATTATAAAAATCCAGCCGGAAGGAAGGCTTTTACTATGATCCCTTTTAACGTACCGCCCTGCGTGGGCGACGAGCTCGACTACGTCAAGCAGGCCATCGACTCTCATAAAATCTGCGGCGACGGCGCCTTTACCAAGCAGTGCAACGCCTGGTTGGAGGAGCGCTTCCACGCCCAGAAGGTCCTGCTGACCACCAGCGGCACTACGGCGCTGGACATGGCCATGCTGCTGTGCGATATTCACCCCGGTGACGAGGTCATTCTGCCCAGCTACACCTTCTCCAGCACCGCCACCGCCGCTGTGCTGGCCGGGGCGAAGCTCGTCTTTGTGGACATCCGCCCCGACACGATGAACATCGACGAGACGAAGATCGAGCAGGCCATCACCGATAAGACGCGGGTCATCATCGCCATGCACTACGCCGGTGTCGCCTGTGAGATGGACACCATCATGGACATTGCCCGCCGCCATGACCTCAAGGTCGTCGAGGACGCGGCGCAGGGCGTTATGAGCAGCTACAAGGGCAAGGCACTGGGCACCATCGGTGATTTCGGCTGCTACTCCTTCCACGAGACAAAGAACTACTCGATGGGCGAGGGCGGCGCACTCGTCATCAACAATCCCGCGTACAATGAGCGCGCGGAGATCCTGCGCGAGAAGGGCACGAACCGCGCCAAGTTCTTCCGCGGTCAGGTGGACAAGTACACATGGGTCGATTTTGGCGACAGCTACCTGCCCAGTGAGCTGAACGCCGCCTATCTGTGGGCGCAGCTGCTCCACGCCGACGAGATCAACGACAACCGCATGGCGACCTGGAACGCCTACCACGATGCCTTCCGGCCGCTGGCCGACGCGGGCAGGGTCGAGCTGCCCACCATCCCGGCGGACTGCGTGCATAACGCGCACATGTTCTACCTGAAATGCAGGGATCTGGAGGAGCGCACCGCGCTGATCCGCCACCTGAAGGCAAACGATATTCTGGCCGTGTTCCATTATATCCCGCTGCACTCCGCCCCGGCGGGCAAGAAGTTTGGCCGCTTTGACGGCGCGGACGTCTACACCACCGCCGAGAGCGAGCGCCTCGTCCGCCTGCCGATGTACTACGGCCTGACCGAGGCAGACCGCAATAAGGTCATTGCCAAGGTCCTGGAATTTTATGCGCAGTAAGGCCCTGCCCGGCTGGGCGAACACACTCTGCACCGCTTCCGCCGCGCTGGTGTTCCTGCTGGCGTATGAGCTGGTCGTCTACAGGGTGCCGGTGACGGAGATCTTCCTGCCGGTCAGCTCCTGGAGCGACGAGGTCATCTACAGCAAGCAGCTGGCCGCCGCCGTGCAGTACGGCGCACCGCAGGGGTACTTCGGCTTCAATGAGTCGCACGCCGCCGTCGGCACCTACGCCGCGTGGGGGCCGGCGGTTTTTCTGGTCTATGCGCTGCCGGGGCTGCTTTTGCGCGGGCAGAATGCCTTTTTGTGGTGCAACCTGCTGTTCGTCGTGCTGGGCTGGACGTTTTTCGCCCGGGCCGCACGGCTTGGCTGGAAGCGCCAGCTGGCCTTTGCCGCGGCGCTGGCCGCCATGAACGCGCCGATCCGCTATGTGTTCTCCGCCATGCAGGAGCCGCTGCACTATGCGCTCATGCTGGCGGTGCTGGGCTGCGGCATTCTGGCGCGGCGGGACAAAAGCCGCGCCGCGTGGGCGGGGCTGTGTGTGCTGTGCGCCGTGGCCACGCTCGTGCGCCCCTATGAGGCCGTGCTCTGGCTGTTCCCGCTGGCGCTGTGCCGGCAGGACCGCCGCCGCATCGCTGTCTGCGTGGCGGGCGGGGCGGTTTCCTTGGACGGCACACTCGTGCTGATGTCCAAATTCTACGCGCCCTACTTCTTTACCAATGTCGATTTAAGCCCGCTGCAGGGGCTGGCCCGCGGGCAGGTGGTCTCCGCCGTCAGGGACGTGGCACACAAGCTGCTGGACGCCCTGCGCACCGTGGCCGAAATGCTGGCCGACCAGCTGGCAAACCGCAGCGGGGGACAGTACCTGCTGTTTTTCCTGCTGCTGGGCGTGACGCTGGTCTGCCTGATCGTGGATGCCCGCGCCGGGCGGCCCGTGTTCTGGAAGGGCTGCGCCGCCGTGACTGCGGTCATCGTCTTTCTGGCGCTGCTGCTGATGTACCGCCCCGTTGAGGGCTCCCGCCATACGCTTGTACTGGATGTGCTGCTGCTGGCGGCGCTCCTTGTGGAGGACGCCCGCCCCGCCGCGGGCACGGCAGCCGCCGCGCTGGTGCTGGCCGCGCTCGGCGTACTGAATCTGGCGGACGGCTTCACCATGCCGCGCTACAGCGCCGAATGGGACGCCGCGGTGCAGCAAATCGAGGCCGTGCTGACCGAGAGCCGGTCCGCTGTGACGAGCGCCGACCCCTGGGACAGCACCGTGGCCTACGCCTTTGGCGACCCCGTACACTGCGGTCTGCTCTACGGCGTGCCGGACGGCATGGGCATCCAGTTTGACGAGGCCGCCTACCTGACCGACCCGGCTCATGAGATTTATTCCCGCTACGTCCTGACCGCCGCCGACACCCCCACCGCCGCCCGCTTACAAGCCGACGGCTGGACGGTGCTGTACGAGAGCGACAGGGGCGTGCTGTACGAACGGTAGTGCGCTGCCGTATTTTTCTTGGCCCCCTCTGCGAGGGGGCTCCCGCCGCAGCGGGTGGGGGAGAGAGCCTTGCCCCAAGCGCCCATCTGCCGTACACCTGCCGGGTCGATGGCAAGCATCGCCCCCCGCACCGTAGGGGCGGATTCCATATCCGCCCGGGCCGTCTGCCCAAAACAACGAGGTAAACCCATGAACACACCCACTCTCCCCGTCCTGACCGGCACAGCGGTCACGCTGCGCCCCATCACCGACGCCGACACGGACCTTATCGTCAAGTGGCGCAACACGCCGTCTGTCGTGCAGAACTTCATCTTCCGCCAGACCTTCACGCCGGAGATGCACCGCAGCTGGCTGGCGACGAAGGTCGCCACCGGCCAGGTCGTGCAGTATATCATCCTCGACAACGCCGACGGCAAGCCCGTCGGGTCGGTCTATTACCGCGATATTGACAACCACAACCGCAGCGCCGAGTACGGCATCTTCATCGGTGAGGAAAGCGCCCGCGGCAAGGGCCTTGGCACCGAGACGGCCCGCCTGTTCACCGATTTTGGCTTTGCGGGGCTGCACCTGCACCGCATCAGCCTGCGCGTGCTGGCCGAAAATGCCGCCGCCCGCCGCAGCTATGAAAAGGCCGGCTTTGTGCAGGAGGGTGTTTTCCGCGATATGGAGCTGCTGGACGGAGCCTACCGCGACGTCGTCTTTATGGCCAAGCTGGCGGAGAACTGACGTGAAAAAACCGATGCAGAAAATCCGAACCTGCCTGCAAAAGACCCCCAATGCGCTGCTCTGCGCGTTGGGGGCAGTCGTGTTCCTTGCGGGCTTTTACTTTTTGTGCTACCGCACGCCGCTGAATGAGGTCTGGCTGCCCACCACGATGAACAACGACGAGGCGCTCTATAACCGCCAGGTCGTCAGTGTGCTGACCCACGGCGGGCCGCAGGGGTACTTCGGCTATCAGGAATCCACCGCGGATATTGGCCGCTACGGTACCTGGGGTCCGCTGCTGATTTGGGCCTACGCGCTGCCGGGTCTGCTGTTCGGTGCCAGCGTAAACGTCGTGCTGTGGTGCAATTTACTGCTGATTGCCGTGGGTATCGCGGTGTTTGCCCGCTGCGCGCGGCTGAATTACTGGCAGTGCATCGCGCTGTGCGGCGCACTGTTCAGCATTATGCTGCCGCTTCGCTCCTGCGTCAGCGGCGCGTCGGAGGCCATGCACTATATGCTGGCGCTCCTCATCGTCGGCACGGCGGCGGCCCTGCACCGCAGCGGCAAGACTGGCTGGCTGATTGCCTGTGCCGCGGCCTGCGCGCTGGAAACGATCTTCCGCCCCTACGCGCTGCTGTTCTGGGTGTTCCCGCTCACGGCGGTCTGGCAGAATAAGCGCCGCCGCGCGGCCTGTTTGGGCGCGGCGGCGGGCGGGTTCGCGGTTTCGCTGTTCGCCATGGCCAAGCTCGCTGCGCCCTATTTCAGCGACGGCGGCATGGACTTTGACGGCATCCGTCTGTTATTGCAGCTCCATCCCGTGGCGGCGGCCCGCTATGAGTGCGCCCGCGCCGCGGCCCTGCTGCACGCGGCCTGGCGGGACGATATTCTGCCCACACTCCACGGTGAGACGACCTACATCGGCGGCGGCTGTGTGACGTTTTTGGCCGTTGCGCTCGTCGCGGTGGTCTGCCTTGTCAGGGATAAGCACAAAGGCCGCCCGCCGGTGCTCAAGGGCTGTGCGCTGTTTTGCAGCGCGGTCATTGCGCTGGTGCTGTTGTTCATGTACAACATCGACCCACGCCACATGATGCTGCTGGCCATCCTGCTGCTGGGTGCCGTCGTTGTCGAGGACGCCGCGCCCGCCGCCGTCTGGCTGCCGGTGCTCGTCGTCCTGCTGCTGCCGATGAACTTCCAGCGCGGCAGCCTGCCCGAGAAAAACGCCGAAATGGCCGCCCAGATGCAGGCCGTCGAGGCCGCCCTGACCGCCAGCGTGCAGGATGCCGGGGCCGACCCCTGGGACCATACGCTGGCCTACGCCTATGACGACGGGGTGTTCCACGGCTACCTCTACGCCGTGCCCGCGGGTATGGGCATTGAGTTTGACAAAAACAGCTACCTCTGGGACGAGGAAAACCCGATCTATTCCCGCTACGTGATGTGCGGCCACGACACCCGCGTTGCCGCCCGCCTGCTGGCCGAAAACTGGCAGCAGGTCGTCTCCACCGAGGATCTGGTGATCTATAAGCGCCCGTGAGCGCAGAAGGAAGTACACAGCTATGCAGAAAATTTCTTACGTGATCCCGTGCTACCGCTCCCAGCACACCGTGGGCGGCGTGGTGGCGGAGATCGCCGCCACCATGCAGACCCTGCCGCAGTATGACTACGAGGTCATTCTGGTGAACGACTGCTCGCCGGATGATACCTTCGGCACGATCCGCAGCCTTGTGGCGGCGGACAGCCATGTCGTGGGCGTCGATCTGGCGAAAAACTTCGGCCAGCATGCGGCGCTGATGGCGGGCTTTCACAAGTGCAGCGGCGACATCGTCGTCTGCCTCGACGACGACGGCCAGACCCCGGCGGACGAGGTCGGCAAGCTGCTGGCAAAAATTGACGAGGGCTATGACGTCGTCTACGCCAGCTATGACACGAAGCGTCAGGCCGGCTGGCGCAACCTGGGCAGCTGGGTCAACAGCAAAATGACCGAGATCATGCTGGGCAAGCCGCCGGAGCTCGTCGTCAACAGCTACTTTGCGGCGCGCCGCTTCATTGTGGACGAGATGCTGCGCTATGAGCACTGCTACCCCTACGTCATCGGGCTGGTGCTGCGCTCCACCAAGCGCATCTGCAACGTGCCGGTGCACCACCGCGCCCGTGAGGAGGGCCGCAGCGGCTACACGCTGAGCAAGCTGCTGAATCTATGGATGAACGGCTTTACGTCGTTTTCCGTCAAGCCGCTGCGCATTGCGACCTACATCGGCACGCTGTTTGCCGTGGCGGGCTTTCTCTACTTTATCTATATCATCATCGACCACTTTACCCGCGCGGCGGCCCCCATCGGGTGGGCGTCCACCACGGCGCTGCTGCTGCTGCTCGGCGGCATGATCCTGGTCGTACTGGGCATTATGGGTGAGTACGTGGGCCGCATCTACATGTGCGCCAACGCCGCGCCCCAGTACGTCGAGCGCGAGGTCATCCGGCATGAGGAGGACGACGCATGAAGCAGGCGAAATGGTTCCTGCTGCTGCATGTGATCCTGGGCATCTATGCGGGCAGCAGCGTGTGCAGCAAGCTGGCCGCGCAGCAGCCGTTTTTGAGCGCGGCGTTTATCGTGCTGTACGGCCTGATGCTGCTGGCGCTTGTCACCTATGCGGTGGGCTGGCAGCAAGTCATCAAGCATCTGCCGCTGACGACGGCCTACGCGAACAAGGCCGTCACCGTGGTGTGGGGCATTCTGCTGGGTCTGGCCGTTTTTGGTGAGGCCGTCACGCCGCGCCGGGTCATCGGTGCGGTCATCATTATATGCGGCATCGTGCTTTTTGTACGGGCCGACAATGAGGGGGAGGGCGGCAAATGAGTCAGGCACAACTGCCCTATGTGCTGCTGTATCTGTGCAGCACGTTCCTCTCCGCGGTCTCGCAGGTGCTTTTGAAGAAGGCCGCGCTGCGGGAGCACAAGTCGGTCTTGGCCGAGTACACCGACTGGCGGGTGATTTTAGGCTATGCCCTCTTTGTGGGCTGCACGCTCTTAACGATGCTGGCCTACAAGGGCGTACCGCTCAACGTCGGGCCTGTACTGGAAGCAACAGGCTATATTTACGTCACGATTTTCGGCGTTACGATCTTCCACGAGAAGATGAACCCTAAAAAGCTCGCCGCACTGGCGATGATTTTGGTCGGCATCCTTGTATATGCGCTGTAACGAAAAACGTCCTGCCTGCAACATTGCGCAGACAGGACGTTTTTTATTTGGGCATTTGGAATTTCTTTGGTTCTTTCTTTGCAAAGAAAGAAGATACGTACTCTCTATTACAGCCTTTCCGGTACGCGGCGCTCGCGGCGCTGCACCGGGCTTCTCTGCAAAACGGTGGCGGCATAATCCAGCAACAGCGCCAGCAGCAGGCCAAACACCACGTCAATGACACTGTGCTGCTTGAGCAGTATCGTGGACAGCGAGATCGACACACACAGCACCATGGCGGCGGGGCGCATCCAGCGGCGGCGCGGGGCATCAAAGATTGCACTGCGGTAGTACGCCAGCATCAGCGTGACCGAATTGAACACATGGATGGACGGGCAGACGTTCATCGGCGTGTCGCTGCGGTAGATCATCCGCACAAGCTGCGCAAAAATGTCGGTGCCCGGCACGTATTTCGGGCGCAGGGCAAGACCGTTAGGCACAATGGCATAGAACAGAAGCGTCATCGTCATGCCGGTGAACAGCGGAATGCACAGCCGCCAGAAATCCTCCCGCGGGGCCTTATACAGCAGGTAAAACAGCGTAAACGGGATCCACGGAAACCACAAAATATACGGTACAATGGCATATTTGCAGAACGGGATCAAATCGTCCAGCTGGCAGTGTACCCACAGATCCGGTGTCTGGATCGTGCGCTCCAGCAGCGCAAAAAACGATAAGTAAAACAAAGCATAGAGCGCCATGAACCAGACCGGATGGCGCGAACACCAGTTACGCATACATTTACACCCTTTCGATGATGTACTATTATACGCCGCACGCGGCGCACAAAACAAGCGACAATCTGCACAATTCGCAGCTGCATTTTCGACAGGATATTGTGGAGATTTTGTCTATGCCGCCTTCTGTATACTAATACGAATGGCCGCGCGGGAATAATGCGTTACAGATGTGAAAGAGTTGTAAACAAACAAATGGCGGAGCGGTAGCGGCCGGGCATGCCCGGCCCTACAGGGCAGCAAAAAGGAGCCCGTCACGAAGGGACGAGCTCCTCGGCTTATACTGTATTTTACTCTCCCAGTACCGCGGGATGGCCGGTCGGGGTGTGCTCGCTCTGGAATTTCAGCGCGGCGGCGATGAAGCCCTTGAACAGGGGGTGCGCACGGTTCGGGCGGCTCTTGAACTCGGGGTGGAACTGTGCGCCCAGATGGAAATCGCGGCCCGGGATCTCCACAGCCTCCACAAGGCGTCCGTCCGGGCTGGTACCGGCAATGACCAGACCCTTCTCCTCGAACTCGGCGCGGAACTCGTTGTTGAACTCATAGCGGTGGCGGTGGCGCTCGTCGATCTCCGTCGTGCCGTAGCAGTCGGCCATCTTCGTGCCCGGCGTGATGACGCAGGGGTACTTGCCCAGACGCATCGTGCCGCCCTTCGTCTCAACGCCCTGCTGGTCCGGCATCAGGTCAATGACGTTGTGCTGGCCCTCGGGCGTAAATTCGCTGGAGTTGGCGTCGGCGTAGCCCAGCACGTTGCGGGCGTACTCCATGACCATGATCTGCATGCCCAGGCAGATGCCGAAATAGGGCACGCGGTTCTCACGCGCGTACTGCGCAGCCTGGATCATGCCCTCGATGCCGCGGTCACCAAAGCCGCCCGGCACAATGATGCCGTCCACGTCGCTCAGCTCGTCGGCGCAGCAGTTCTGGTCGACGAGATGCTCACTGTCGACCCACTTGATCTCGACCTTGCTCTCGTTCTCAAAGCCCGCGTGGTACAGGCTCTCCATGACGCTCAAATAAGCGTCGTGCAGCTTGACATATTTGCCGACCAGCGCAATCGTGCAGGTCTTGCTGCGGGTCGCAATGCGGCTGATGAGCGCCTTCCACTCGGTCAGATCGCTCGGCGGGGTCTGCAGGTGCAGCTGGCGGGCCACGACGTTCGTCAGACCGGCGGATTCCAGCATCAGCGGGCACTCGTACAGGCTCGGCATCGTCAGGTTTTCAATGACGCAGTCGGGGCGCACGTTGCAGAACATGCTGATCTTGCGCTTGATGTCGTTGCCTACAGGGCCGTCGGCGCGCAGGACGATGATGTTCGGCGCAATGCCCATGCCCTGCAGCTCCTTGCAGGAGTGCTGCGCGGGCTTGGACTTGTATTCGTCGGAGCCGGAGATGTAGGGCACCAGTACGACATGGATATAGCAGCAGTTCTCGGGGCCCTGCTCCAGACCGACCTGACGGATGGCCTCCAGGAAGGGCTGGCTCTCGATGTCGCCGGTGGTGCCGCCGATCTCGGTGATGACGACGTCCGCCTCGGTGCTCTTGGCCAGATTATAGATGTAGCTCTTGATCTCGTTGGTGATGTGGGGGATGATCTGCACGGTCTGGCCCAGATAAGCGCCCTGACGCTCCTTGTTCAGGACGTTCCAGTAGACCTTGCCGGTGGTCAGGTTCGAGTATTTGTTCAGATTTTCGTCGATAAAGCGCTCATAATGGCCGAGGTCGAGGTCTGTCTCGGTGCCGTCGTCGGTCACGAACACCTCGCCGTGCTGCAGCGGGCTCATCGTGCCCGGGTCAACGTTGATGTAGGGGTCCAGCTTCTGGCTGGCCACCTTCAGTCCGCGGGTCTTGAGCAGACGTCCCAGGCTGGCCGCTGTGATGCCCTTGCCCAGGCCCGACACAACGCCGCCGGTCACAAAAATATACTTCGTTGCCATAATTCACCCTCCATGTCGGCGGATGCCAAACAACAGCGCCCGCCATATCCCAAAAAATTATCCTTTCCATTATACATCGGAAAAAACAGCTTTTGCAATATGGCGGGCATATTTTCTTTATTAAATTTGCAAAAAGTGGGTTTTACTTTGGATTCTTCAGCGCGCGTTCGTGTACTTCAGGATCTCGCCGATCAGCACCTTCATGTCCAGCGGCTTGCCCACGTGGCTGTTCATGCCCGCGTCCAGGCAGGCCTTCACGTCGTCGGCAAAGACATTGGCCGTCATGGCGATGATGGGCGTGCCCTCGCCGGGCCCCTTGCCCTCAAACGCCCGGATGCACCGGGTAGCCTCCAGTCCGTTCATCTCGGGCATCATGACGTCCATCAGAATCGCGTCATAGGTGCGCGGCGCTGCGTTCTGGATGGCCTCCAGCGCCAGTCTGCCGTTCTCAACGGCGGTGATGCTGGCACCCTGCTCCTCCAGCAGGGCTGTGGCGATCTCGCTGTTCAGCTCGTTATCCTCGGCCAGCAGCAGGTGCAGCCCGGCCAGCGGCAGCACCGTTTCCGCTGCAGCGGGGGCAGCCGCGGCAGTCTCTGCCCCCGCGGCGGGGGCATCGTCCCAACTGCTGCCGGATGCGGCTGCCGATGCGGCATGCCGCACGACCACGGACGGCTCGGCCTTGGTCGGTGTGCCCAAGGGCAGCGACAGCCGCACAATGAAGGTCGAACCCTTGCCGGGCTCACTCTCGACATCGAGCGAGCCGTGCATCTGGTCAACGAGCTTCTTTGTGATGGCCATGCCCAGACCCGTGCCCTTGTAGTGGGTGCGGCTCGAGCGCTGCTCCTGCGTGAACGGCTCAAAAATATGCTGCAGGAATTCCTCGCTCATACCGATGCCGTTGTCCTTGATCTCCATCCGCAGGTGGACAAGACCTTCTTCAAACAGCGTTTCCTTGGCGCGGAAGTTGATCTCGCCGCCGTCGGGCGTGTACTTGACGGCGTTGGAAAGAATGTTGATAAGCACCTGCCGGATATGCAGCTCACTACCGATCAGGTACGGGTGCCAGAACGGGCCGATCTGCTTTGTGAAGGTCATGTGCCGGTCCACGATCTGGCCCTCCACGATGGAGCAGCAGGAATCCAGCAGCGCCCGCAGATCAAACGATGTGTCCAGCATCTGCATATTGCCGGATTCGATTTTGGTCATGTCCAGCACGTCGTTGATGAGGGAGAACAGGTGGGACGCCGCACCGCGCATCTTGGTCATGCAGTCCCGCACGCGGGCCTTGTTGTCAAAGTTGTCCTCGGCAATGTCCAGCATACCCATAATGCCGTTGATGGGCGTGCGGATGTCGTGGGACATGTTGGACAGGAACTCCGTCTTGGCGACGCTGGCCTCCTCGGCCTTGCGCAGGGCTTTTTCAGTCTCGGCGCGGAACCGTTGGGCGCGGATGACCAGTGCGATGCAGACCGCGGTAACCAGAACGCACAGGCAGGTCAGCACGATAATAGCCGGATACTGATAGGCCAGCCGCGTCAGAGAGAACGGCTGCTGTCCCAGGTTGATGTAGGCGTTGGTGATGGTGCTGATCTCGGCGCGGGTCAGGCTGTCGATGCTCTTGTTCAGCACAGTGCGCAGCAGCACATCGTAGTCCTGCCGGACGCCGATGCAGAAATTGCGCTGCTCGTCGCTCAGCATCGAGCGCAGCTCGTTGTGCGTGTCGTCAAAGACCGTGCGCTCGGCCTGGTAGGTGTAGGTATAGTAAGCATCGACGGTCCCGTCGCGCACGGCGGCCAGACAGTCATCAAAGGAATTCAGGTACTCTATATGGGCCGTGTCGCTCAGGCCGGGCATTTCCAGCGAGGAGGGGGAAAAATCGTATGCGACAGCAACATTGTTCAGCGCGCCGTTGTGGCGGCGCAGCAGCACCCAGGAAAACTCCGCCGACAGATAGCTGTCGGTCAGCTTGTAGCCGTAGTCCTCCGCCTGGGACATGTCGTCGGTCAGGTCAATGACAAAATCCGCCTGCCCGTCCGCCAGCATGGCCTTGTACTCGCTGCGGTCCGCGGGCTTCAGGAATTTGTAGCGCAGCCGCGCCCGGCCTGCTGCCTTTTGGAAAATATCCACCATGATGCCGGTGGGCATGCCGTCCGGCGTCATGTAGGAGTAAGGGTAGCGGTCCGGGTTGACAAGCACCGTGAACGCCGTGTCTGCGTCGTTGCAGGCGGTGACATAGTTTTCCTCGGCGTCGGTCAGGTAAATTTTGCTGCTGGTATGGCTGCCGGTGTAGTATTTGTTGAACAGGGTCGTGCGCCAGCTGGGGTCGTTGCGGTTGATTTTGCTGATGGCATCGTTGACCAGCTGCTGGGTGACGGTGTCATCCTTGCGCATGGCCATGTAAATGCTCTGCTCGTCGAAGGTGTCAATGATCCATTCGTTCTTCGTCTCGCGCAGCCGGTTGGAGGCTGCGGCGGTGATATCCCCGGTGCGCAATGCACTGGACAGCTCCTCGTCGGTGTCATAGTACACCGGGGTGTAGCGGAAACCGTGCTCCTCGGCGTAGGCTAGAAAGCTCTCATTGCGGCCATTGCCGCTGCGGCTCATGCCGACAGTCATGCCGTCGAAGGTGTCGTAGTCGCCGGCCACAATGCTGCGGTTGCCGGCTTTGACGGTCAGCATCGTCGCCACCGTGCCGATGGGCTCGGCGGAAAAGGCAAACTGCTCGTCGCGCTCCGCGGTCCTTCGCAGCACCGGGATCAGGTCGATCTGCCCGGCGGCCAGCTGCTGCATGGCCTGCTGGGTGTTGCCGTTCAGGCAGGAGTATGTAAAGGTTACGTTCTCATGCTGGGCAATGTCCTGCAGCAGCTCATAGGCGTAGCCACTGCGGCTGCCGTCTGCAGCGGTGGCCATGTAGCCGGTGTAGGGGTAGAAGCCGACGCGCAGGGTGCGCAGGGTGGTCCGGCCATCGTCCGCGGCGTGCACGGGCATGGCAAAGCTAAGCAGAACGCTGACAGCCAGGCTGAACAACAGCAGCATGGCTGCCCCGCGTCTGCTTACGCCGGGATTCTCCTTCTTATTCATCGAAAACAGCTCCGGTCTTTTTAGCGCGGCAGCCGGGCAGGGATGCAAGGCCCGCGGCGCCGCACGTATATTTTGCAGGCATGGCCCGGGCAGCTTCGGTGTCGTCCGCCGCGGGCATCATCTCGAATATTTTTACAGCTCCCGGATCGCGGCCAGCACTTCCTCATGCGCGGCCACCACCGGCGGCCAGAGGCTGGCATCCTCCAGCGGCTTCGGGCCGCGGACTGCGTCGCAGAGCGTGGCGGCGGTCTTATACAGGCGGTCCATGCCAAGGTTCTGGGCCACGCCCTTCAGCGTGTGGCTGGCGCGGAAGGCCAGCTCCCAGTCCTGGGCGGCCAGCGCGTCCTTCAGCTGGTTGAAGCTGGGGTCGCCGGGGTATTTCAGCACAAACTTTTTGATGAGTGCCTCGCTGGGCAGTCGGCTGATGGTTGCCTTGTAATCGCCGCCGATGCGGTCATAAAATTCCTGCAATGTCATAGGGGACCTTCTTCTTTCTTACAATTTATCGGATTCCTGATTTGGCTTTGTTTTTTCTGCTTCTTCTGCGGAAAATGCTGCGGTGATACATTTGTTCCGGCACTCCTTGGCCTGATACAGCAGCTTGTCCGCCTGACGGATGCCGGGGTCAAGGGGGCAGACACCGTACACACCGCCGATGCTGACCGTCAGATGCAGGTCGGGGTATTCGATCATGTGCAGCGCCTGCACCGTCGCGCGGATCTGCTCAAGCCGCTTTATAAAGACATGCTCCGGGATATGCGGGAAAATCAGCAAAAACTCGTCGCCGCCGTACCGCACCAGTGCATCGTTGCGGTTGCGCACGCAGGCCGTTACCGCACTCACCAGAATGCGCAGCGCGTCGTCGCCGGCCTGATGGCCGTAGACGTCGTTGATCTGCTTGAACTGGTCAAGGTCCAGCATGGCTATGGCATCCACTTCCATGAGCTTCCGCAGCTGCTTCTCAAAGAAGCGGCGGTTATAGGCGTTGGTCAGGACATCATGGTAGAGGTCATGATGGTAGTCAAAAAACTGCTCTACAGGGTCGGCCTGCCCGGCAGCGCCGATATACGTGGGTACGCTGTCATCGCTCCACAGGGAGCACAGGCGCACGTGATGCCAGCGAAGCTCGCCGTCAACGGGCAGCAGCATCGAAAGCTCAGTGTAAGGGTGCTCTGCGCTGGTGGCGCGCAGCGCCTTCTGGATGCGCGCAATATCCGCAAGGGCAAACCCGGTTTCCTCGACTTCATCGGGCAGGAGCAGATCCTTGGGCACGCCCATGTGCTCTGCCGCCCACGCCGAGAAGGAAAGATGACCGGTGGCCACGTCATAGTCAAACTGTATGCAGCGGACGCTTTGGTTAAAGAACCGACCCTTCTGCTGCAGGCGGGACAGCGATTGCGCTATATGCTCCTGCCCGGGCAGTGCGTTCTCCCGCAGGAGGGCATCGGAAATATGCTGTGCGTCTGCCAGACGGTGCAGCTGGCTGCCGGTGTCCGAAGCAATACTCAGCTCGGCATGCAGCTGCGCGCCGCACTCGGTCAGGCATTCCAGCAGCAGCGGGTTAAACTGCCCGCACTCCCCGTTCAGGATCATCTTCACCGCGGTGTCGTGGTCGAACGCTTTTTTGTAGCAGCGCTCGCTTGTCAAGGCGTCGTACACATCGGCCATAGACACGACCTGCGCGGCGATGGGGATCTGCTCACCTTTAAGCCCGTCCGGGTAGCCGCGCCCGTCCCAGCGCTCATGATGCCAGCGGCATATAGCGTAGGCCGTCTTGACAAGGTCGGACTCCTGCTGGAACGGCAGCTTTTCCAGAATCTCCGAACCAATTGTGGTGTGGGTTTTCATGACCTCGAATTCTTCCTTCGTCAGCCTGCCGGGCTTGTTCAGGATGGATTCGGGAATGTTGATCTTGCCGATGTCATGCAGCGCCGAAGCGGTGCTGATGAGCGAAATATCCGCGGCGGTCAGGTGGTATTTGTCGGTTTTCTGCACAAGCGTGTGCAGAAGAATATCGGTGGCTGTCTGGATATGCAGCACATGCATACCGCTCTCCCCGTTGCGGAACTCCACAATATGGCTCAGTATGTTGATCATCGTGGAGTTGCTTTTCTCTTTTTCATAGACCTGCTCGGACACAAGGCGGACCAGCCGCTTTTGTTTGGCGTAGAGCATCAGGGTATTGATGACGCGGCGGCGCACGACGGCCATGTCAAACGGGCGGCTGATATAATCGGTAGCGCCCAGATCATAGGCACGCTCGACGTAGCTGGACGCATTCTCCGCCGAAATCATGATGACGGGGACCTCGTCGATCCAGTGGTATTTGTTCATCATGGCCAGCACTTCAAAGCCGTCCATCTCGGGCATCATAATATCGAGCAAAAGCAGGTCGATGTCCGTCGCGGACTGCAAAATGGCCACAGCCTGTCTGCCGTTTTCCGCCTCCAGAATCTCATAACCGTCACCCAGCATTTCCGTCAGGATGGCGCGGTTCATCGCGGAGTCGTCCGCAATCAGGATTTTCTCTTTATCACTCATGACTTCACCTATAATTACAAGCGGAGCAAACGCGCGGTAAAAATGTACATTCTCCAATACTTTATCATTATAGTATAATAGGAACCGGAAAAACAACCAATTTGTGCAAAACAATCGAAAAATATTCCAAAAGCGCAAAAAAGATGAAAAGGCGGGTGCTCCACCTGCGTGAAGCATCCGCCCGACCCCAAAATTATTTTCTCTTTCTCTTGGCAGCCACGGCCCCAACCATGCTCACCGCTGCGGCGGCCAGTGCGGGGTAGAGCACCAGACAAAACGCCTGATACCACGTCGGCACAAAATACTGCCATACGGCGGGCAGGGTGTCGGCGGCGTTCAGCGTGATGTCGCTCATTGTCAGCGCCACGGTCTTGTTTTCCTCGGGGCTGCAGGGGTCGAGCCGCAGTGCGGCCAGACTCGTGCGCGGCAGCGTGTAGACGTACTGCCCGCTTCCCAGACTCTGCGGGAACACCCGGCGGTCCGCAGAGTAATCCTCGCCGACCTTTGTCGTGTAGTACAGGCACATTTCCCGCGCCTCACCGTTAAATTCGGCGGTGTAAGAAATCGTGCGCACCACGCGGCTGCCCACGTCCTCCAAAATCATCTGCGGGTCGCCGTCCTGTGTCGTCAGCGTGCCGTCCGCGCCCTGCACAAGGCCCACCAGCTGCCAGTCGGTCACGGCCATCGTCTCCTCGGCCAGACGGCCCTGCGCCCGGGCGGCGGCGTCACTGCCAAAGTGCACCGCGCCCAGCACCAGCCAGACGGCCAGCGCCAACAGATACGCCGTCAGCGGCAGCGCGCCGCGGCGGGAGAACCAGTTTTTCAAAGCCTTCACTGCGCGCTCACCTCCATCGGCATCGGGGCAAAGCCCGCATCGGTCACGCGGTACAAAAGCGTCTCGCCGCTCTGTGCCGCCGCCAGCTTGTCGGTAAACAAATCGGCGTAGCTCTGCACAAAAATATCGTCCAGCGTCTGGATGTACAGCACCGTGCAGCCGTTGCCGCGCACGATGCTGTCCAGCTCCTCGGCTGTAAAAGCGTGGTAGTAGGTGTTTTTCACGCCCTCGCCGGGCTGCAATTCGGGCAGGCCCAGTTCGCCGCCGCCGCCGATCATCTTCGTCTCGCCGGTGTCGGGGTCGGTGGTAACGGTGCCGGAATAGTCCACCAGAATCGGGTAGAAGTCAAACACGGCGCTGAACCAGCCCTCGCCGTTGTCGCCCTGCCCGACGTAGAACACACGGTCATCGGGGGCGAGGTAGCTGCACACCAGCTCGGCCTCGGCGCGCTCGGCGCGGCGGTCTGTGAACTCGCTGTCCGCAAAGCCCAGCACGCTCAGCTGCGGCAAAATCAGCTGGTTCTGGCGGAACAGCATTCCGCAGGCCAGCGCCAGCACAAACAACTCAAACACAGCGTGCGGCTGGCGGCGGACCGCAGTAAAAACTGCTGTCGGGCCATCGGCCCCGCCCTTGACTGTGATCTGCGGCAGCAGCGCTACCGACAGGCACCCCAGCGCAAGGATGAACCAGCCGATGTAATAGCTGTAAATGTAGCGGTTATAGTCAACCAGCTGTTCAGCTTGGAACGGCACAAAGATAAAGCCGTAGCTCAGCGCCAGCATGAGGTTGTAGCCCAGAAAGCAGACGCCGGACAGCGCACCGATGACCGCGATGCGTGCCTTGAGCCGCCGCGACGCTGCAGCCAGGATCGCCACGACAAGCACGATGGCAATCAGCGCGACCACATTACGGCCCTGCCCGATCATGCTCAGCTTGCCGTCGCTCGTCCAGAACTGGTGGCCCATGTCGGCCATCGCAGTGCGGAACTGGGCCTCACGCTCGGCGTAAAAGCCCTCCACCGGCTGCCCCAGCAGAATTTTAATGCCGTTGACCACGACGGCGGACAGCGGGGCGCTCGTCTCGCCGACGCCGGAATCACTGGCGCTGCGGCTGACCAGCCAGCCGACATAGCGCACATTCCACAGATAGTAAATTGCCATCGGCGCGGCAAAGCAGGCAACGCTGAACCCGGTGCGGGGGAGCAGACTGGCCTTGAAATCGCCGTCGTCGGCAAACAGCCACTCGTCCACAGCCACCAGCCCCGCCGCCACCAGCGCCAATACAAACGTATTGGCCTTGATGTTGGCAGACAGCGCCAGAATCGGCAGCACGGCCCACTTGGGGGCTGAATTTTGGCGCAGCGCCAGCCACGCGGCCACCGCCCCGCCGAACACAAGCCCCGCAGGCACGTCGCCGTAGCTGGTCATGTAGGTGGTCGTCAGGTAGATCGTGTGGTTGTAGTTCGTGAAGAAGAACGGCACGCACCACAGCACGGCGGCCATCGGCACGGCCACGCGCCATTTTTCCCGCGGGATAGCCCCCATAACGGCGGCAAACACGGAAAAATACAAAATGTCATAACCGACGTAAATTTTCCAATCTGCATAATCGCCGAAAAACTGGAAGAAATACGCCAGCAGCGGCAGGCCGGGGTTCTGGGTCGCGGCCCAGGGCGTGCCCAGCTCGGCGGTGGCGTACAGGCTGTCGTTGACCTTCGTGATCTTGACCGCCGTTGCCCACAGGCTCAGCTCGTCAAAGTCCGTCGCCATAGGCTGCCGCACAAAAAAGTAGACTGTGAACGCCAGCGCCATGCCCCAGAACAGCACGCTGCCCGGGGTGAAAAGGCGCTGCGCCGCGCCGGTGCTGCCCCTGCAGGACACCGCGACCCAGACGCCGCCCGCCAGACAGAGAAGATACAGCAGCCACGCGGCGGGGTAGAGAACGCCCGCCATTGCGGCCAGTGTCAGCACCGCGACGATGGCGGACAGTGCCGTCAGTGGTGCGACGGATGCCGGGACGCGGCATTTCAGCGTCAGCACCGCGCAGCCGCAGAACAGCGCCGCCACCGCCGCCAGTACGCAGAGTAGTTCCATAGGGTCAGCTCCTTTACGGGGAAATAGTAGGGGAGGGATTCATCCCTCCCGTGAAGTTTTCCATTGCCGCACACGGGCACGGAGCGGTCAAGACCGCTCCCTACAGGGCACCCGTAAACATTAGTCCGTAGGGAGGGGTCTTGACCCCTCCGGGGAGGTCTCCGCCAGCGCACACACCCCGGGAGGGATAAATCCCTCCCCTACGAATCCTTCTTTATAAAGAAGGAACAAACCGCGCTCGCCATCGCCGCCGCCACTGCCGGCACAAACGCCAGCACCAGCCACCAGCCAGCCGTCGGGATAAAGCGGGTGTACCATGGGCGCGGGGGGTTCAGATCAATGCCGGTAAACAGCGTCGGCACGCCGCCCACGCTGTCCGGGTCAATGCGCAGCCCCGTGACCCACTGCCCGCCTAAATCAAACGTGTAGACGCCGGGGGCCGTGACCTTGGCGTAGACCTTCTGTGCCTCGCTGTAGTCGGTCTGGCCGGGCTTCAAATAGTACAGCGCCACGCCGCCCGGGGGCAGTCGGTGCGCCGCGTCCAGCACGGCGGTCTCGACATACCCCTGGCCCTGCCAGTAAATATGCGGGTCGCTGTCGGTGGAAAGATACCACGCCGGGTCTTCGTCCGGCGGCGTCCACCATTCGTTGGACGAATAGGGCGCAAAGCTCTCGGTCACCAGCTCGGCGGCGTCCACGTGCGTCTGGGGCATTTTGCCCTGCAGCTTGTAGTTCAGCATGACGCCGCAGCCGACGAGACACCGCACCACCCAGAGCACCGCCGCCAGCAGATACGCCAGCAAAAGCAGCTGCCGCGCCTTCAAAAGCGGTTTACGCATTTACTCCACCCCGCTTTCTGCCACAGCTGCCAGCGTGAACGGCACTGCCGCGTCCGCGCCCTCAAAATGATAGAGCGCTGCGGGCATGTCGTTGGTCAGCCCGCCCTCAAACAGGGGGCTGAATTCCCGCTGCAGATAGTCGTCCGCGCGGTCGATCAGGATATAATCGCAGTCCTTCTCGGCCATGTAGGCGACCAGCGTGTCCGGCACGCAGACGGCCTTGTAGTCGTAGAGCGTCCAGTTTTCGCTCTCGACCAGATTCATAAAATCGCTGTCCCAGCGGTCCTGCGTCTCGCCCAGGCGGCCATAGAAGCCGCCAAAGCCGTTCACGATCTGCGCGGTCAGCTCGTACCGATAATAATACCATCGCGTGGCGTCGTCGCCCTGGCTGATGACCAGCACGCGGTCCGGCCAGCCCAGCACGGTGTTCATCGTGTCGGCGCGGTTCTGCACGTCGGCGCGCAGCGTGTACAGGCTGTCGGCACCGGACCAGAAGCCCGCCGCGGGCACACCGCGCCAGCAGAATACGGCAAAAATCACCGCCGCCGCGCCGCCCGTCGCCAGCTGCGCCAGCCGCTCCCGCGCGCCGCGCGCCAGCAGGCAGAGCATCGCCAGCATCCACGCCTGATAGTAGGGGGCTAGATAGCGGTCATAGTCCTTGAGCGCCAGTCCCTCCAGGTCGGAGAAGTTGTAGTTGTACAGAATCAGATGGAACAGATACAGCGCCGCAAAGCAGAACGCAAACCCCAGATGCGCGGCCAGCACGCGGCGGCGCGGTGCGCCCCTGTCGGCGGCCAGCCACGCCGCGGCGGCGACCATTGTAATGGCAGCCACAGCCATGATGCCGCCGCCCAAAAGGCAGATGCGCCGCGTAAAGAACGCGCTGCCCATGGCGGCCATGATCTGCGCGAACTTTTCGGTGCGGCCCATGCCCAGCAGCTGCTTTACGCCGCCGATCAATACCGCGCCGTAGCTCAGGCCCTCACTGCCGACGCTCGCGGCGGTGTCCGCCGTGGGGGTGACAGCCGCCGTGTAGCGGCCCCAGCTTGAAAACGCCGCCAGCACGATAACAGCCAGTGCGCCCGCCCGGAGCAGAGCCTTGGGAAACGCCTTTCTGCAGGGCTCGTCTGCGGCCAGCCACAGATCCAGCCCGATCAGGAATGCCGTGATCAGCCCGTAGGCAAAGCAGATGTCCTTGGTCAGCGTCAGCACGGCCAGCGGCAGCGCAACAAGCCAGTAGGCGATTTTGCGGCGTCCCACCGCAAAATACAGGCAGAGCGTGCCGCCGAACAGCATCGCGAGCGGCAGGTCTGCCATGGCGTTGACGTACTGCGCTGCGTAGCTGCCCGTGGGCGTAGCCGAGAAGAAAAACGGCAGCAGGAACCCCGCCGCAAACACGAGCACGCCGCCCGCCCAGCGCTCCCGCGGCAGGGCGGACGCAGCGGCCAGACAGGCCAGCGCCAGCGTGTCAATGGCGGCCAGACAGGCCCACTCGGCCCAAGGGCCGAAGGGCTGGAACAAAAATGTGATCAGACTCGTTGCCGGGTAGGTGAAGGACGCCTTCAGGTTGACCGGGTCGGCCACATAGAATGCGCCGCGCTCCACGACCATCTTGGGGGCCAGGCCCCACGCCGTGAACTCATCCCACTGGGTAAACATCGGCTGCTGTACACAGAACAGCAGCCAGATAAACGCAGCACCGCCTAAAAACAGCGTGAAACCGGGGACGGAGGCCGCTCTTTTCCAGGCAGCGGCCACCCCGGCGGGGCGGTATTGCACAAGCCCGACGACCCACACGGCGGCCAGCGCCAGCAGTACAGCCACAGCGCCAACGCGCAGGAAACCCGCGACCCCGCAGAGATACAGTACGACCACCGCGCCGCTCAATACCGGCAGCGGCAGCAAGGCGGGGGAGAGGGTAAACCGCTCCGCCAGAATCGCACAGGCCCCGCAGAGCAGAAGCAGCAGCGCAAGGGCGTAGAGTAGATGCAGCATGGGCGTGAGCCTCCTTTCGTGTTGTGGTAAGCCTTCCCCCGTGGGGGAAGGTGGCCCGTAGGGCCGGATGAGGGGCAGCCTTGCTATAATTGCCCGTGAACGGCGTGCCGGAGCACACCCGCCCCTCATCAGTCACCTTCGGTGACAGCTTCTCCCCCCGAGGGGAGAAGCCTTTTCTTTACTTATAAATCGTATACACCGGTCCCACAAAGTAATGCTGGAACAAAAGCACGGCCCCGGCAAACGCATACCAGCCGCACAGCGTTACCGCCAGCGTCTCGCCCTTGGCCGCGGTCAGCCGCGGGGCCAGCACCCGCCGCAGCACAGCCGCCGCTGCCAGCACCAGCAGCAGCCAGACCGGCAGGAAATACCGCGTCTGCAAGCCGACGATGCGCACCATGCCCACCGGTGTGTAGGTGATGTACATGGCGGTCATCGCACCCACGGCGTAGACCAGGCCGAACGCGCCCAGCCAGCCCATGCGGCGCCGGCCCAGCGTGTCGGTCTGCGCGGTGCAGAGCATCGCCGCCGCCAGCAGCACCGGCGGTGCGGTGATGCTGATAAACGCAATCGGCATATCCTTCCAGCCGAACAGCCCCAGTTGGCCGAGGAACCCGTCGTTCTCATACAGTGTGCCCAGCAAAACCGCGATGTAACGCAGCGGATTTTTCAAAACAAACAGCAGCTGCGCACCGCCGTTCACGGTGGTGCCGCCCTGGCGGGCAATCGCGCCGTAGTTGTGGCGCAAAAGCGTGCCGTACTGCTCCACACCGAGGGTCAGCGCCAGTGCGCCCACAGCGGTCAGTACGGCGTACACGGCGCGGCTGAGACGCACCTTCCACTCGGATTTCCGTAAAATCAGCGGCAGCACGACCCACAGCAGATTGATATACGGCTTGGTGCCGTTGGCGAACACGCAGGCCAGCGCATAAAAAAGCGCCGTCTTATCGTTCCATTCGTCCCGCGTCAGCAGGGCCAGCATGAGGTAATAGCAGCCCAAAAGCGTCGCGTCGTAGCTCAGCGACGCACCCATGTAGAGCGACATCGGCATAAGCATAATGCACAAAAACGCAGGTCTGCATTTGTGCGCACTGCGCAGCGCTGCATAGCACAGCGCCGTGTAGGCCAGCAGGTTCACGAGCCGCCCGCCGTACAGGCAGCCCAGTGCGCCAAGCCCAAACAGCCGCGCCAGTGCCATGCCCAGCGCGCCGGGCAAAAACGGCAAAATCAAAAAGCTGACCGGCTCGGTCACGCGCTGCGGCACAGAGTCCCTATACAACCAGGTAAGATATTGTTCAAAACTGTCCCGGATGCTCTCCACCCGGCCATCCTTGCCGTACTGCTTCAGCGCGTACCCGGCGGAGTTGAACGGCTGTTCGGCGTGGGTGTCGGGGTCGGTGCCCAGCCCTGCCGAGGTGTGCGCGTTGACCCACGCGCCGGGGAACGCCGCAACAAGCTCGTCCACGTCCTCGGGGTAGCCGCGCTGGGCATCAAAATCGAACCGGCCCATGGATATAGCGTAGGTGCGAAGATAATGGTCGGTCTCGTCGGGGGTCTGCATCGGCGGGTTGGCAAAGGCGAACAGCACGCCGCACAGCAGAATGCACGCCGCGCCCTTTTTGGCAAAGTCCCTGACCCGCCGCAGCGCCAGCGCCGCCGCACCGGCCAGCACGGCCAGCCCCACGCAAAGGCCGGTCACGCCCGCCGCAGATACGCCGCGGGCGTCCAGCCCGTAGAACACGCGCCAGTAGTAGCTGACGACGACGCCCAGCGAGGCGCAGACCGCCAACACGAAAGCCCACCGGGCGGCGGGCTGCTGCACGGTGGGTAGGGACAACTTCTTTTTGGAAACGTTTGACATAAAATCAGATTCCTGTAGGGGCGAGGCGTGCCTCGCCCGGCTGTTCGCCGCGCCGCAAGGTATCCGGCTTGGCAAGGTCGGGGGCCGGGCGTACCCGGCCCCTACAGTGCATGAAAAATCTGCGGTGTTACAGAATATACTGCCCGACCTTGTACTGATCCAGGTTGCCGCGCAGGAACTCGATGGTCGCAGCCAGGCCCTGCTCAAAGGTGTACTGGGGCGCCCAGCCGGTCAGCTCACGCAGCTTGGTGGAATCGCCCAGCAGGCGGTTGACCTCGCTCTTTTCGGGGCGCAGACGCTCGGCCTCGCAGACGATCTTGGCGTTCGGGTTGATCTGGGCGATCAGCTCGTTGGCCAGATCACCGATGGAATGCTCAATGCCCGTCGCAATGTTCAGCTCCTGGCCAATCGCGGCGTCGCAGTCGGCAATCGTCATAAAGCCGTTGGCCGTGTCCTTGACATAGTTGAAGTCGCGGGTCGGGGTCAGGCTGCCGAGCTTGATCTCGGTCTGACCGGCCAGCAGCTGGGTGATGATGGTCGGGATAATGGCGCGTCCGCTCTGGCGCGGGCCGTAGGTGTTGAACGGGCGCACGATGGTGACGGGCAGGTCAAAGCTGCGGTAGAAGCTCTCGGCCAGGCGGTCCGCGCCGATTTTGGTGGCGGAGTAGGGGCTCTGGCCCTGGAACGGGTGCTTCTCGTCGATGGGCACGTACTGCGCCGTGCCGTAGACCTCACTGGTGGAGGTGACGAGCACGCGCTGGGTGTCCAGCTCACGCGCGGCGTTCAGCACATTCAGCGTGCCCTTGATGTTGGTGTCCACGTAGCTGTCCGGGCTGTGGTAGGAGAAGGGGATCGCGATGAGCGCGGCCAGATGGAACACGCGCTCCTGCCCGCGCATGGCGGTGCGCACGCCGTTGGGGTCGCGCACGTCGCCCATGAAGATGTCGATTTCGCTGCGGATCTCCGGCGGCAGGGTGTCGATCCAGCCCAGCGAGCCAAAGGAATTGTACAGACAGAACGCGCGGACCTTTTCGCCGCGCTTGACGAGTTCTTCGGTCAGGTGGCTGCCAATAAAGCCGTCTGCGCCGGTGACCATAACGGTGTGTGCCATTGCTTGCTCCTTTTTAAAAAGGGGACAGTGCCCCATATTTCAACTTTATTACAAAACAGTATAACCGATTTCGGGGAAGATTTCAACTGTAAGTTATGAATAGTGAATAGTGAATGGACGGCTGCACGAACGCGGCCCTCATCCGGCCTCGGGCGGAGCCTCGGCCACCTTCAGTCTCCGCGCTAAGAGCCGCCTCCGGCGGTTGCGCTCCGACACGCGCCTGCGGGCGCAGCCCCGCAGGGGAAGGCTCACGGCGGAAAGGCTTCTCCCTCGGGAGAAGCTGTCAGCGGCCCCGTCCGCTGACGGATGAGGGCAAACCTCGCCTTACAGCCCGTTTACAGTTTTTGCAAAAAATCCCTATTTTCCTATTGACATACGGTTAATTCCGTGTTATCATACAGTCAACCTACAAATCACATAGGTTTATTACAAAAAAGCAAGGAGGTGCAAAGTATATGGCTCACGTTTTCGGTGATCTGCTGCGTCAGAACTTCCGCTGTGGCCGAATGCCTAACTCCCGGGCTAATGCAGTCCGGGCGCGGGGCAATGCTTTGCACTGCCTGTAAAACCGGCGCCGCACTGCATATTCTGCCCGGGAGTTGTACCAAAACGACCCCCGGCTTTTCTTTTACAAAAAAACAGAAAAAAACAGAAATGAGGATTTTATCATGAGCGAGCGTAAACTGCATTTTGAGACCCTTCAGCTGCACGTCGGCCAGGAGCAGGCCGATCCCGTCACCGATTCCCGTGCGGTGCCCATCTACCAGACCACCTCCTATGTGTTCCCCAATTCCCAGAATGCCGCTGACCGCTTTGCCCTGAGGGCCGAGGGCAACATCTACGGCCGCCTGACCAACTCCACCGAGGATGTTTTTGAAAAGCGCATCGCGGCTCTGGAGGGCGGCGTTGCCGCGCTGGCCGTTGCCTCCGGCGCCGCTGCCATCGACTACACCCTTCAGGCACTGGCCCAGAACGGCGGGCACATTGTGGCGCAAAAAACCATCTACGGCGGCACCTCCAACCTGCTGGCCCACACGCTGCCCGCGTTCGGTGTGCAGACGACCTTTGTCAACGCCCATGATCTGGCCGAGGTCGAGGCTGCCATTCAGGACAACACCCGCGCTGTCTATATTGAAACGCTTGGCAACCCCAACGCCGACATCCCCGACATTGACGCCATTGCCGCTATCGCCCACAAGCACAGCATTCCGCTGGTCATCGACAACACCTTCGGCACGCCCTACCTGATCCGCCCGATCGAGCATGGTGCCGACATCGTTGTCCATTCCGCCACCAAGTTCATCGGCGGCCACGGCACCTCTCTGGGCGGCATCATCGTTGACTCCGGCAAGTTCGACTGGAAGGCCAGCGGCAAATTCCCCGCCTTCTCGGAGCCGAACCCCAGTTACCACGGCGTCTGCTTTGCCGAGGCTGCCGGCCCTGCCGCCTTTGTGACCTATGTGCGCGCCGTGATCCTGCGCGATCTGGGCGGCTGCATCAGCCCGTTCAACGCATGGGTGCTGCTGCAGGGTACCGAGACGCTCTCCCTGCGTCTGGACCGCCACAATGAAAACACCAAAAAGGTCGTCGAGTTCCTGACCCACCACCCCAAGGTGGAGAAGGTCAACCACCCCAGCCTGCCCGATCACCCCGACCACGCCCTGTATGAGAAGTACTTCCCCAACGGCGGCGCGTCGATCTTCACCTTCAACATCAAGGGCGGCCAGAAGGAGGCCTTCGAGTTCATTGATCATCTGCAGATCTTCTCTCTGCTGGCCAATGTTGCCGATGTCAAGAGCCTTGTAATCCACCCGGCCACCACGACCCACGGCCAACTCTCCGATGCGGAGCTTGCCGATGTAGGCATCGGCCGCAACACGATCCGCCTGTCCATCGGCACCGAGCACGTCGACGACATCATCGCCGATCTCGATCAGGCGCTGAACGCAGTCGAGTAATTTGTAAAGACTTTTAGAGGGAACAGGGATTATATAGAACACCGCCGCCCGTGGGTTGCAAGCCCCATGGGCGGCGGGTTTTGTTTACGTAGAGAGCCTTCCCCCTGGGGGGAAGGTGTCTGCGGCTCTGCCCGCAGACGGATGAGGGGCGACCTGCCGCAATTGCCCGTTTACGGATAGTTCCCCCACATACCCGCCCCTCATCCGGCCCTGCGGGGCCACCTTCAGTCTCCGCGCTAAGAGCCGCCTTCGGCGGTTGCGCTCCGACACGCGCCTGCGGGCGCAGCCCCAAGGGGGAAGGCTTGGGGCTTGCACTGCGTCAATGTTTGTTGTATCATTTATATACAAATTCTCCCACAAAGGAGCTATCCCCATGCCCCATATCATCGAAATTACAGATTTATCCGCCCCCGAGCTGGCTCCTTACACCAGGCTCACCGAGGCCCAGCTGCGCAATAAGCTGGAGCCCGAAAAGGGTATCTTCATCGCCGAAAGCCCCAAGGTCATCGGCACGGCGCTGGACGCCGGGTGCGAACCGCTCTCCTTTTTGATGGAGCGCCGCCAGATCGACGGCCCCGCCGCGGGCGTGCTGGCCCGCTGCCCCGACGTTGCCGTCTACACCGCGGACCGCAGCGTGCTGCAGGCCCTGACCGGCTACGCGCTGACCCGGGGGGTGCTCTGCGCCATGCGCCGTCCGCAGCCGCGCAGCGTCGAGGCGCTGTGCAAAGACGCCCGCCGCGTCGCGGTGCTGGAGGGTATCGTGGATTCCACCAACATCGGGGCCATCTTCCGCGGGGCCGCCGCACTGGGCATGGACGCGGTGCTGCTCTCACCGTCCTGCTGCGACCCGCTCTGCCGCCGTGCCGTCCGCGTCAGCATGGGCACGGTGTTCCAGGTGCCGTGGGCAACGCTGGGTGACAGCCCTGCCGACTGGCCCGAGGCCGGGATGGCCCGCCTGCACGCGCTCGGCTTTAAAACTGCCGCCATGGCGCTGGACAGCCGCGCCGTCAGCATCGATGACCCCGCGCTGCGCGCCGAGCCGCGCCTTGCCATCGTGCTGGGCACAGAGGGCGACGGCCTGGCCCGCACCACGATTGCCCACTGTGACTATACCGTCATGATCCCCATGCAGCACGGCGTAGACTCACTGAACGTGGCCGCGGCAGGAGCCGTGGCGTTCTGGGAGCTGCGGGCAAGATAATATAGTGTGCCTTCCCCCGTGGGGGAAGGTGTCTGCGGCCCCGCCCGCAGACGGATGAGGGAAAACCTTGCCTTGATTGCCCGCGAACGGGTTGCTATGGGAAGGCCGCCCCTCATCCGACCTCGCTCCGCTCGGCCACCTTCCCCCACTGGGGAAGGCTTTTGTGCGCTCCGTCAATCTGCCACAAAAACATTACAAAACTTTTACGCCCTGCTGACCGAAACGTCGGCGGGGCTTGTTGTTTTTGACGGAGCAAAATGTTACAATAATTATACAAGCACGCAAAAAGCGTGCAATAACAAATGCGGAGGTTTTCTTCCATGGGCTTCCTGAAAAAATTCACCAAGCAGGAGATCAGCTGGATGATGTACGACTGGGCCAACAGCGCCCACTCGGTCATCGTCGTGACCATCCTGCCCATCTTCTTCGACACCGTTGCGGGCTACACCGCCGACAGCGTGTCCAGCATGTCCACCTGGGGCTTTGCCACCAGCCTGGCTATGGCCATCGTCGCCCTCAGCGCGCCGTTCCTGGGCGTATTCGGCGACATCCGAGGTATGCGCAAAAAGCTGTTCACGGCATTTATGCTCATCGGTGTTGTCTCGGTAGCAGGGCTTTCCTTCACGCCGTTCATGGACTTCACCGCCTCGCCGGATGCGGCGGGCAGGGTCGCGGCGATAGTGCTGGTGCTCTACATCACAAGCACCATCGGCTTTGATGCGTCCTGCATCTACTACGACGCTTTCCTGACCGACGTCACGACGGAGGACCGCATGGACTCGGTCTCGACGCTGGGCTACGGCCTCGGCTACATCGGCGGCTCGACGATCCCCTTGCTGATCTTCCTCATCATGAACGCTGTCGGCGTGCCGATGCTGACCTGCCTCGGGTTCATCTTTGGCCTGACCGCCGTGTGGTGGCTCGTGTTCAGTGTCCCGCTGGTCAAAAACTGTGAGCAGACCTCCGGCAAGCACTATAAGAAGGGCGACGTGGGGGCCAGCATTAAAAACGTGTTCACGACCATGAAGGAGATCGGCGCGGATAAGCCCATGCTGATCTACATTATATCGTACTTTTTCTACATCGACGGTGTGCATACCATCATCAGCATGTCTACAAGCTACGGCACCAACCTGGGGCTGGACTCCGCCGGTATGCTGCTGGCGCTGCTGCTGGTGCAGGTGCTGGGCCTGCCGTTCTGCCTGCTCTACATGAAGCTGGCCGAGAAGTTCGGCGCACGCACGATGGTCGGCGTCGGCATCTGCGTCTACATGTTTATCTGCGTATTTGCGTTCTTTATGAACAGCCTATGGCAGTTCTGGATGCTGGCCGTGCTCTGCGCCACCAGCCAAGGCGGCATTCAGGCGCTGTCCCGCTCGATGTTCGGCAAGCTCATTCCCGACAAGGCCCGCAGCGGCGAATTCTTCGGCTTCTTTGACATCTTCGGCAAGTTCTCGTCCATCATGGGCCCGGCGCTCGTCGGCTTTGTCAGTGCCTTTACCGCCAACAAAATGCTGGCCGACCAGGGTCTGACCGCCGCCACAGCTACCGCCGAGCAGGTCGATGCCATCAATGCCGCCGCCGGACCGTTCGGCATTTTGTCCGTCATCCTCATCATCATTGTCGGTGCCGTGCTGTACTTTGGCGTGCTGCCGAAAGTTATGACGAATGACGAGAGGAAGATTTGAAGCAGAATGCCTTCCCCCTTGGGGGAAGGTGGCCGAGGCCCCGCCCGAGGTCGGATGAGGGGTAACCTTGCCACGATTGCCCGTGAGCGGAATGCTGTGGCAAACTTTGCCCGCATCCGTCACCTTCGGTGACAGCTTCAGTCTGCGCGCCAAGAGCCGCCTACGGCGGCTGCGCTCCGACACGCGCCTGCGGGCGCAGCCCCGCTGGGGAGGCCTTTTTGAAAATTTGACTTTTTCCCTTCCACGCAGTACAATTATACCTACGCTGATACGAAAGGGGACCCCACATGCCGGAAGGCTATACCCATGTGCGCACCGCAAGAAAAGCTGCGGAAACCATCCACTACAAAATTCAGTGCCCGGCGGCGTTTGCGGCGGGTGCCAACGGCCCGGACAGCTTTTTCTGCTTTGAAATCTGGAAAAAGCGTGCCAAGCGCCGCTATGACCTGCCCGGCCTCGGCAGCCGCATGCATGAGGAAAAGACCGGCGCGTTCCTGCGCAGTCTTTGCGCCAACGTCAAGACCCGCCCGCAGGTCGAGTACACGCTCGGCTTTTTGAGCCACTACGCCGCGGATACCGTCGTGCATCCGTTCATCTGTGCCATGTGCGCGCCCGGCCAGCCCTACGCGGGCAAGGGCGGGCACGGCTATCTCGAGATCGCGCTCGACTCGACGCTCCACGCCGAGGACACCGGCTCTGCGCTGGTTCCCGTCGATGACGTCAGCCCCCTGCCCACAGGGGAGGAGCTGGCCGACATTACGGCGCTGCTGCACACCTGTCTGCTGGAAACCTACGGCGAGGACATCCCCGTGGAGTACCTGGCCGATGCGTTCTGGCACACCTACAGGCTGCGCGGGCTGTTCCCCAGTAAGCACGGCGTGCGCCGGGTGTTTTTCTGGCTCGTGGAGCCGCTGTTCGGCGGGCGCGGATTCATCACGGGCCACGTCTCGCCGCGGCAGCTGGACAAGCGCCTGCCCGACGACTGGACCGACCCGTTTACCGGCGAGCATCACGACGGCGGCCTGTTTGCGCTGCTGCCAAAGGCAGTCTTTCGCAGTGAGCAGTTCATGGGGGCGGCGCTGCTGTACTGGATGAATCGGCTGCCCCCCGCAGAATTTGCCGAAAAGCTCGGCAGTATGAGCTATCTGCAGGGCATCGCCACCCCCGAGAGCGACCCTGACACAACAAATCAAACCGAAAAGGAGAACACCGTATGATTCGCATTACCATGCAGAACGGCAAGACCATCGACATTGAGCTGGACCACAGCGCAGCCCCCATCACCTGCGAGAACTTTGAGAAGCTCGTCAAGGACGGCTTTTACAACGGCCTGACCTTCCACCGCATTATTCCCGGCTTCATGATCCAGGGCGGTGACCCGCAGGGCACCGGCATGGGCGGCCCCGGCTGGCACATCAAGGGCGAGTTCCTGCAGAACGGCGTTGCCAACCCCATCAAGCACACCCGCGGTGTCATCAGCATGGCCCGCTCGATGGACCCGAACTCTGCCGGCAGCCAGTTCTTCATCATGCACCAGGATGCCCCGCATCTGGACGGCAGCTACGCCGCCTTTGGCCATGTTGTGAACGGCATTGAGGTCGTCGATGAGATCGCCAACGTTGCCACCGACTGGAACGACAAGCCCCGCACGCCGGTTGTCATGGAAAAGGTCGAGATCGTCTGACAGTAATAAAGAGAGCTATGCCCACGGGCATAGCTCCTTTTTATTATAAGGCTTCCCCCACAGGGGAAGGCGTTTGATTTTAAATCACATAATCATTCCCCGGCTGGCTGGTGTTCACCAGGTCCGCCAGAGTGATGCCGTCGAAATAGTCGTTGATCATCGTATTCAGCTTGCGCCACATCGGCAGGGTGCGGCACTCGGCCATGCGGCGGCACTCCACGGGGTTCTGCTCCAGGCAGGCCACCGGGGCCAGGCTGCCCTCGCTCAGGCGCAGGATGCTGCCGACGGTGTACTCCTCGGGCGCTTTGGTCAGGCGATAGCCGCCGGACTTGCCGCGCAGACCGGTCAGGTAGCGCTCCTTGACAAGGCTCTTCACGATGGCCTCCAGATACTTTTCGGAAATTTCCTGCCGTGCGGCGATCTCCTTCAGGGGGATATAGCCGTCGTGCTGGTGCTCGGCAATATCGATCATAACACGCAGCGCATAACGGCCCTTCGTTGAAATCATCATAGTGGTATGCTCCTTACTGTTCTTATAACCTATTATACAGGTTGGTAAATAGGATGGCAACACCTTTTTGCAAAATAATTTTGGAAAATTCCCTATTACCCTATTGACAAACGGGAAAATATGTTGTACAATCCTATTAACCTACAAGAAAGGTATGAATTGATATGCGAAAGGGATTTGTGCCATACGCGCGATGTCGCCGTCATGAGCTGTAAAACCGCGACCGATTTACAAATAAACAGAAATGACGATGGAGGAAACTACCATGAGCAAGATTTATACTTCCGCAGACCAGCTGATCGGCCACACCCCGCTGCTGGAACTCACCCATATTGAAAACGCCGAGAACCTTGAGGCAAAAATTCTCGCTAAACTGGAATATTTCAACCCCGCCGGCTCCGTCAAGGACCGTATCGCCAGGGCCATGATCGACGACGCCGAGGCCACCGGCAAGCTGAAGCCCGGCTCCGTCATCATCGAGCCGACCTCCGGCAACACCGGTATCGGTCTGGCGTCCGTCGCCGCCGCCCGCGGCTACCGCATCATCATCGTCATGCCCGAGACGATGAGCGTCGAGCGCCGCCAGCTGATGAAGGCCTACGGCGCCGAGCTGGTGCTGACCGACGGTGCCAAGGGCATGAAGGGCGCCATTGCCAAGGCCGACGAGCTGGCGAAGGAGATCCCCAACAGCTTTGTACCCGGCCAGTTTGTAAACCCGGCCAACCCCGATGCCCACAAGCGCACCACCGGCCCCGAGATCTGGGAGGACACCGATGGCAAGGTCGACATCTTCGTGGCCGGTGTCGGCACGGGCGGTACTGTGACCGGTGTCGGCGAGTACCTGAAGAGCCAGAACCCCAACGTCAAGGTCGTGGCCGTTGAGCCGGCTTCCTCCCCCGTGCTGAGCAAGGGCACTGCGGGCGCGCACAAGATTCAGGGCATCGGTGCCGGCTTTGTGCCCGACGTGCTGAACACCAAGGTCTACGATGAGATCATCCCCGTCACCAACGAGGACGCCTTTGCCACCGGCAAGCAGGTCGGCCACAAGGAGGGCGTGCTGGTCGGCATCTCCTCCGGCGCTGCGATCTGGGCCGCCATCCAGCTGGCCAAGCGCCCCGAGAACAAGGGCAAGACCATCGTGGCCCTGCTGCCCGACACCGGTGACCGTTATCTGTCCACCCCGCTGTTCGCGGACTGATTGCAATAACAGGAAACCTTTGCTATAATAAAGGTACTGTTGCATACGAAGTGAAGGCCGTAGGGGCCGGACATGTCCGGCCCGCAGCTTTCCCGGCAATGCCCTGATAAGGCGAGGCCGCGGGCGAGGCATGCCTCGCCCCTACAACTCAAAAGCAAAAATGTGCAGCACGAAAGAACCGTGCTGCACATTTTCTTAACCAAGGAGGCCCCTATGTCAAATACCCCCGGCGCGTTGATCGCCATGAGCGGCGGCGTGGACAGCACCGTCGCCGCCTACCTGATGAAGCAGGCTGGCTGCCGCTGCATGGGCGCGACCATGCGCCTGTACCAGAATGAGGATCTGGGCCAGAGCGGGTTCCACACCTGCTGCTCGGCGAAGGACGTCGAGGACGCCGCCGAGGTCGCGTTCCAGCTCGACATCCCGTTTGAGGTCGTGAACTACACCGAGGAATTCCGTGAAAAGGTCATTGCCAAGTTCATCGAGACCTACGAGGCGGGCGGCACGCCGAACCCCTGCATCGACTGCAACCGCACGATGAAATTTGACAAAATGCTGGACTTTGCCCGGGAGCACGGCCTGGACTATGTGGTCACAGGCCACTACGCCCGCATCGAGCAGGACCCCGCCACGGGCCGCTGGCTGCTGAAAAAAGCACTGTACACCGATAAAGACCAGAGCTATGTGCTCTACGTCCTGACCCAGGATCAGCTGGCGCACACGAAGTTCCCGCTGGGCGGCATGGACAAACCGTCCATCCGCAAGATCGCCGAGGAGCAGGGCTTCTGCAACGCGCGCAAGCACGACAGCCAAGACATCTGCTTTGTGCCCGACGGCGACTACGTCGGCTTTATGGAGCGCTACACCGGCAAATATTACCCGGACGGCGACTTTTTGGACGTGAACGGCAATGTTGTGGGCCGCCACCACGGCGCGGTGCGCTACACCTGCGGCCAGCGCAAGGGGCTGGGGCTGGCGTTGGGCGCGCCGGTCTACGTCTGCGGCAAGGATATGGAGAAGAACACCGTCACCGTCGGCCCCGAGAGCGAGCTGTTCAAGACGACGCTGATCGCTGGGGACTTCAACTGGATTTCGGTCCCCGAGCTGACCGCCCCCATGCGCGTCAAGGCCAAGGCCCGCTACCGCCAGGCCGAGCAGCCCGCGACGGCCTACCCGCTGGAAAACAGCCTTGTGAAGGTCGTTTTTGACGAGCCCCAGCGCGCCATCACCCGCGGCCAGGCTGTGGTGTTGTATGACGGCGACGTGGTCGTCGGCGGGGGAACGATACTATAAAAATAGATTAAAAGTAATAAATATGGTGGAGTTTTCGCCCCGCGGGGCGAAAACAAAAATACGGTGCAGCTGCGATTTTGCGGCTGCACCGTTGTTTTTATAAAATTACAGCTTCTCCAGCGCCGCCTTCACGCGCTTAACGGTCTCCTCTTTCCCCATCATCGCGGCCAGGTCGGTGCCGCCGCCCGGGGTGCGGGACTTGCCGGAGAGGGCGATGCCCAGCGGGAACAGCAGCCAGCCGTTCTTATTCTCCATGCTCTCGGCCAGCGTCTTGCACGCCTCAAAGATCGCGTCGCGGGTCCAATCGGTCTGCGCCTCCAGCACGGGCAGCAGGGCGGTCAGGGCCTCCTTCGCGGACTCGGGGGTCGTTTTCTGCTTCTTGTTGCGGTACATCTCAGCGTCAATGGGCAGCACGGCGTCAAAGAAGTCGAGCTGCGGCGGGATGTCCTCCAGCACCTCGCAGCGGGGCTGCAGGTTAGCGCAGAGCAGGTCACGGTCAATGCTGCAGTGCACGGCGCTGTCAATGAACGGGTCGGCCAGACGGCGGAACTCCTCAGCGGGCAGGGCACGGATGTAGGCAGCGTTGATGGCACGCAGCTTCAGCGGGTCAAAGATAGCCGGGGACTTGGAAATGCGGGCCGGGTCCCAGATCTTGATCATCTCGTCCAGAGAGAAGATCTCCTGCTCGCCCTCGGGTGCCCAGCCCAGCAGCAGCAGATAGTTCAGCACGGCGGCGGGCAGATAGCCCTTCGCCACGAGGTCCTGATAGCTGGCATCGCCGTTGCGCTTCGACAGCTTGTTCTGCGCGTCCTTCATGACGGGCGGGCAGTGGATGTAGACGGGCTTCTCCCAGCCGAACGCATCGTACAGCAGGTTGTACTTCGGCGTCGAGGACAGATACTCGCTGCCGCGGATGACATGGGTAATGCCCATCAGGTGGTCGTCCACGACATTCGCAAAGTTGTAGGTCGGCATACCGTCGGTCTTGATCAAAATCTGGTCGTCCAGTTCCTTGACATCGACCTCGATATGACCGTAGACAACATCGTCAAAGCCCGCCACGCCGCTTTCGGGGATCTTCTGGCGGATGACATAGGGCTCGCCCACGGCCAGCTTGGCGGCAACTTCCTCGGCGGACAGGTGGCGGCAGTGGCCGTCGTAGTGGGTCATTTCGCCCGCAGCGCGCTGGGCCTCGTGCATTTCGTTCAGGCGCTCCTCGGTGCAGAAGCAGTAGTAGGCCTTGCCCGCCTTGACAAGCTGCTCGGCGTACTGCTTGAACATGCCCATGCGCTGGCTCTGCACGTAGGGGCCGACGGGACCGCCCACGTCGGGGCCCTCGTCCCAGGTCAGGCCGGTAGCCTTGAGCGTGCCGTAGATGATGTCGGTAGCGCCCTCGACCAGACGGCCCTGGTCGGTGTCCTCAATGCGCAGGATGAAGGTACCGCCGTTATGGCGGGCCTGCAGATAGGTGTACAGTGCGGTGCGCAGGTTGCCGACGTGCATATAGCCCGTGGGCGACGGCGCAAAACGGGTGCGGACGGTAGACATAGTTATTACCCCTTTATAAGACATTCAATGGTTTCATTATAGGCGGACGGAAAGGCGGTGTCAATGGGAGAAAAGGCTTCCCCCAAGGGGGGAAGCTGTCAGCGGCCCTGACCGCTGACTGATGAGGGGAAACCTTGCTACCGTGATTTGTTTACAGGCAGCAACGACAAGCTTTTCCCTCATCCGGCCCTGCGGGGCCACCTTCCCCCAAGGGGGGAAGGCAAAGCGCACGGGCAATCAAACCAAAAACTCCTCAAACCGATGCAAATCGTCAATTTTGACTGTGCCGCGGTAATACACGCCATCCTCGCGGTATTCCTCCGCGGCGACGCTGCCGCGGCTGCGGAGAATGTCCGCCAGCGCCAGCTTGTCATAGGGCAGCACGATCTCGATCGTGCGCACGCGGTGGTTCAGCACCTCGTCGAGCTTTGCCAGCAGTGCGGGCAGACCGTAGCCGGTTTTCGCGCTCGTCAGCAGGATATCCGGGTCAAAGGCCACGGCGTTGGCGGTGTCGCACTTGTTGTAGACGACCAGCTGGGGGATGTCCGTGCAGTCAAGGCTGCCCAGCACCTCGTCGGTCACGGCCAGCTGTTCGGCGGCCTGTGCGTCGCCCGCGTCGGCCACCTTGACGATGACATCCGCGAACGCGGCCTCCTCCAGCGTGGATTTGAACGCCTCCACCAGATGGTGCGGCAGGCGGCTGACAAAGCCGACGGTATCCACCAGAATGATTTGCAGACCGCTGGGCAGCACCAGCTTGCGGGCCGTCGGGTCCAGCGTCGCAAACAGCATGTCGGCTTCAAAAATCTGCTCGCCGCACAGCGCGTTCAGCAGGCTCGACTTGCCGACGTTCGTGTAGCCGACCAGCGCGACCACAGGCACATTGTTCTTCTGGCGGGCCCGGCGGGTCTCGCCGCGGCGCTTTTCCAGCTCCTTTAAGCGGCCCTCAAGATGCTCAATGCGGTGGTGCAGATGGCGGCGGTCCAGCTCGAGCTTTGTCTCACCGGCGCCGCGGCGGGCACCCCCGCCACCCCCGCCGCCGCCGCCCTGGCGGCTCAGGGCTTCGCCCAGCCCCTGCAGACGCGGCAGCTGATAGCGCAGCGTGGCAAGCTCGGTCTGCAGCTTGCCCTCGTTCGTCGTGGCGCGTGCGCGGAAAATCTCCAAAATCAGCATCGTGCGGTCCAGCACTTCGACTTGCAGCGCCGCCGACAGGTTGCGGATCTGGCTGCCGGTCAGCTCGCCGTCAAAGATGGCGGCCGCCGCGTTCACATTCTGGCAGACAAGCCGCGCCTCGGCGACCTTGCCCTCACCCAGCAGCGTTGCGGCCTCGGGCGTCGCACGCTTCTGCACGACCTCGGCCACGGCATCCATGCCGTTGGCGTCGGCCAGCGCGCGCAGCTCGTCCAGGCTGCGCGCCATATCGTACCTGCCCTGATCCAGCGCCAGCAGCACCACGGGCAGCTTCTCGGCGTCGGTGGCTTTCTGGGCAGTGGAGCCAAAGTCTAATTCTGTCGTATTATCGGTCATAATTCCTCTTTCAAAAGATGGTAGGCGCGGCAGGGGACCGGCGTGCCGTCAAACATGCGGTCCGTCACGTCATGGTCGTAGACAAAGCCTGCCTTCTGCAAAACTGCGCTGCTGGCAATGTTCTCATTGGCGTGGACGGCGGCCAGCCAGTCTGCGCCCACGGTGTCAAACCAGTAGTCCCGCACGGTACAGAGTGCCTCGGTGGCGTAGCCTTTATTCCACCACTTGCGGCCCAGCGCGTAGCCGACCTCCCAGGCGGGGCCAAGGCGTTCGGTGTTCAGGTGCCAGCCCATCTTCAGCGCCGGGGCGGGGAAGAGGCTGATCGTGCCAAACAGCACCCCGGTGTGCTTGTCGGTGATGCCCCACTGGTAAAAGGCCGGGTCATCATAGTGCTTTTCCCACTCGTTCAGCGTCTCGGCGGTCTCGCCCCAGCTGCGGTGGGCGTTCCAGCGCAGGTATTGGGTCACCTGCCTGTCGCTGGCCCAGTTGTTGTACATCATTTCGCTGTCGTCGATGGAGAGCCGCCGTAGGACCAGCCGCTCCGTTTCCAGCTCTTGTGTGCCGCAATGCTTCATGTTGTCGCCTTACTTTCTATGGAAGATGCCGCGCAGGATGCCAAGCCCCATGCTCCAGAGTCTGGCGAGCTGTGCGCGGTAGAGGGTGCAGTAGATAAACAAAATCACGCCTACCAGCGCAAATTTTATAAAGAAGTGCTGCCACAGCAGCGTGCCGATGGCCGTGACCGCGAACGCCAGCAGAAAGCCGGAGATCGTCTTGGGGTAGCTGGCCACCGTGCGGTAGTACATCTGCCCCGTGATGCTGCGGTACAAAAACGCAAGGCCGTTGCTGGCGGCCAGCGCCAGCGCCGCGCCGGTCAGCCCGAACGCGGGCACAAGCAGGGCGCAGAGCCCAAAGTTGGACAGCGCCCCCAGCCCGATGCCAATCGTGTCATGCCACGGCTTGCGGGCAATCGAGTTGCCGTAGACCGTGCCCTCGCACAGAATGTTGAACACAACGGCCAGCATCAGCAGCGGGAAAATGGCAAGGCAGCCGCGCTTGTCCGGGAAGATGACAAAGACGATGTCCTCGAACATGACCAGCACGCAGAAGAAGCCGAAGATCAGCAAATTCAGCACGTCATGCACGCGGCAGATGCGCTCCTGCTCGTCGCGGTAATGGCTGTAGACGTAGGGCCCCCAGTAGGTGGAAAAGCCCGCCTGAATGGCCGTGACGAGCTGCGCCAGGCTGTAGCCGAAGGCAAACAGGCCCTGGGCGTTCTCGCCGCTGGCGTTGCCGACGAACGAAAGGCAGATGCCGCTGGACAGGCTGAACAAAATCTGCGCCGGGGCCAGCGCCACGCCGTAGGGCACGGTCTGGCGCGCGATGCCGCCCAGCTGTGCGCCGGGCAGCGGCGCAAACACGGCGGCGCGGTATTTATACCCAAACGCAATCGCCACAACACCAAAACTTAGAATCGCCGCAACCGCCAGAACAAAGACGTTGGATGTAAAAAAGCCCGGCAGCAGGTAAAACAGGTTGTAGCAGCCCTGCATCCAGAGCGTCTCCGCCGTGTAGGCGCGCAGGTCGTTTTCCAAGCGCAGCAGCACGTTTAAGTAGCGCACCAGCATATACAGCGCCGCGTTGAGGAACAGCAGCGGCACAATGCCCGGCCCGGCGCTTCCCAGACCGAACGCCGCTGCCAGCGGCTGCGCAAAGAACACACTGCCCGCTACGCCCAGCAGCATCATAAACGCCGCCGAAATGCGCGTGCAGGCCGCGAACAGCTGCCGCGGCTCGGCCCCGGCGGGCGGCTCATGGTAAAAGCGCAGCAGCGCCTGATCCAGCCCCAGAATGCCGATGTTCATGATCGTGGCCGTGTAAGTCATGAAGGTGACCGGTGCGCCCAGCACCTCAGCGGGCAGCAGCCCCTTGACGATGAGCGCCAGCCCCGTGATGGCAAAGCCCAGATAGGTCGCCACCGAATATTTCATCACATTCCCGGCGAAGGATTCACCGGAGGATCTCTTTTGATCTGACATAGTTGCTTGTCCTGTCGTAACGTTGTAGGGGCCGGGCATGCCCGGCCCGCGGCCTTGCCTTTGCCGCGCGTTTGCCGTACAGTGCAGGGCCGGGCATGCCCGGCCCCTACGCGGTGGTCGTTATTTCACAAACGGCTTGATCCTTGCTTCCATCGCCGCGACCTGCTCCGGCGTCACATGCGCCTTGTCCACGTAGCCGTAGATGCGCTGGGCAAAATTGGCCAGCGGCGGGCAGAAGGCAAAGAGCTTCTTCGGCTCCCAGCCGCGGCGGTAGAGGAAGTGTACCCCCGCCAGCGCGCAGAATTTCAGCTTGTTGAAGTGCGGCGTAAAGCCGTCGCCCATCGGCTCGTCCCGTGGGGGGTTCTTGTACACGTCCTCCAGCAGGTCGGCCATCCGCTTGTAGGCGGGCGTCTCGCCGGGGTCAAAATAGCCCTCGATGACGTCCTTCGCAATCGGGAACGGCGGCTCCGGCTCGGCCATGGCGGCGGCGAACTCGTCGTAGCGCGTCACGTAATGGGCGTCCTTGTAAATGACCGGGTCGTACTCATGTTCAATGGGGACGGGGCGCAGGATGTGGCAGCTCTTGCCGGCCATGTAGACCTCGGCGATGGCGGTGCTCATCCAGATCGAGATCGAGTCCGCCGCGACGATCCACTGCTTGACCGAGTCCGCAAAGATCACGTGGAAGTTGGGGCGCTTCTTCGCCAGCTCCTCCAGCGCGGGGCTGTTCCACTCGCTGGGATGGCGGCGGTAGACAAGCTCCACCTCCGGGTGTGCGCCCAGATATTCATCGAACCAACGCAGTGTTTCCTGCATCGAAACGCGGTTGGTTTTGGCAAAGCCCGTAAAATCGGTGCCCGCCATTTTGGAAAGCTCGGCGACCTCGTCGTCGTTCATGCTGGCATAGCCGAAGCTGGAAATGTACAGGTGCAGCTGCTTGGCCGGGTCAAGGCCGAACTCCCTGCAGAGCGTTTCCTTGTCCTTAAAGTAGCCGTCAAACTCCGGACGCAGAAAGTCCATCATGACCGCGCCGGTCACGGGCGTGTTTTTGGCGTCCATGCCGTGGGCCTGCAGGCGGGCGGCGGTGCGCTTGCCCCAGCAGGTCTGCACGCAGCGCTTGGCGTTGCCGTTCATGTTGAACCAGTCGCCCTCCTCCTGCGTGTCGGAGAGCATCTGCTCCCAGTGCAGGTTGACGATTTTGTTGCAGCGGCCAATATTGTTGTACACATGGCTGTTGATGGCCTCGTTGTCATACATGCAGCTGGCGACGAGCACCTCGGGCTTGTCTTTGCCGAACAGCCGCAGATGCTTGGGGTCCAGCAGCTGGCGGATCTCCGCCGTGTAGCCGCGCCGCTCGAGCTCGAGCTTCAGCAAAAGGTCGCTCTCATACTCGCGGACGGTGTGCTCATACAAAATCAGAAAGTCTAAAGCCATGTGTACCTCCTAAAAAGCCTTCCCCCGAAGGGGAAGCCTCAGACTGTCGAAAAAGGTGTGCTCACCCCTTGGCCCCCTCTGCGAGGGGGCTCCGCCCGCAGGCGGTGGGGGAGAGAACTGTACGGCTGTCCGAAATATTTCGGGCTATGGCAAGGTTCTCTCCCTCCGCCCCTTCGGGGCACCGCTCCCCCTCTGGCGCAAGCGCCACCTCCCCCGTATCGGGGGAGTCTGTCCCCGAGGGAAAAGGCAAAGAACGGCGGTCAGGAAGCTGGCCGCCGCTTTTTTATTCTGTAAAATTCCCCAATATCCCGCGTTTCCGATTGTAATTTCTTCGACAAAATGCTACACTAATAGTATCTATCCACAGCATAAAATCTGCCCAAGAGAGGTAACGCACCGTGCCAGAAGAACGCAAAGTCTACCGCCGCCCTGCCCGGACGGCTGCGCCCGCCCCGCAGGCCGGGCAAGCGGCCCCGCGCCCCGACGCGCCCCCGCCGCCGAAGAAAAAGAAACGTCCCGGCGCCAAACGCCGCCGCAGCCGCCTTGTGCTGGGGCTGTGTTTGCTCTGCCTGCTGGTCGTGGTCATTGTGTCGGTGGTGCTGGTGCGCTGCTCGGCAGAGGAGAAAGGCCCCGCCGAGGCGGACTTCGGCACGCCCGCCGCGGCCTGGCAGAAGAACGATCTGGGCTACTACTTCAACACAAGCGGCCGGGCCATGCCCGCCGCGGTGCTCAAAGGCATGGACGTATCCAAGTTCCAGGGCGAGATCGACTGGGAAAAGGCAAAGGCTGCCGGCATCGACTTTGCCATCATCCGCTGCGGTTTCGGCGGCGAGTGGGACGGCCAGGAGGAAAACTGGGCGCAGGATGACCCCCAGTGGCGGCGCAACGCCGACGAATGCACCCGGCTGGGCATCCCGTTCGGCGCGTACCTTTATTCCTACGCTACGACGGTGGAGGAGGCCCGCAGCGAGGCCGACCACGTCGCGCGGCTGCTGGGCCTGACCGCCCCGCCGCAGGAAGGGCTGGACGACTACACCGCCGCGCCCTACCGGCTGAGCTACCCGGTCTACTACGACCTCGAGGATAAGTACATCAGCGGCGTTTTCCCCTCCGAGATGGCCGAGATCACGCAGGCGTTCTTTGACCGCCTGACCGAGTACGGCTACACCGGTGCGCAGGGGCTGTATGCCTCCCGCAACTGGGTACGTGCCCGCATGACGGATCCCGCCTTTGACAAATGGCGCGACAACCTCTGGATCGCGCGGTTCTCCGACGATTTGGACTACGCGGGCAACTACGATATGTGGCAGTGCACCTTCAGCGCCCCGGGCGCGGACTACGGCGTCCAGAGTGAGACGGTGGATCTGGATTTTGTCATGAGACCGTTCAAATTTACCGGTGTGTCCGCCTGCAACGGCAAGACCGCCGCGCCGGTGCTCCTGAACGATACCTACACTGACGAGCTGCACATGGACGGCAAGGACGCCTACGCCACGCTGGCGACGAACGAGCCGGGCGAGAAGGACGGCGGACGCAGGGTCTACTGGACGACGAGCGACAAGACCGTGGCCACCGTGGACAAAAACGGCACGGTCCGCGCCCGCACCGACAGCGGGGAATGCACGATCACGGCCACGCTGGCCGACGGCACCGAGAGCCTGACCTGCCGCGTGCGGGTCGGGGACATCACGGTCCCAATCTTTGCCACGGCGGGCCTGCGCGGGGACCGCGCCACGCTGGCGGACGCCGCCGCGCTCAAGGGCGCGGCCCCGGATTCCATCCTGCTGGACGCGGGCGACAGCCTGCACGGCACCGAGAGCGCCAGCCTGACCGGCGGCATGGATATGTTGTCGGCGTTCTCGGCAGCGGGGTACGACCTGCACGCCATGGCGCTGACCGACTTTGCCTACGGCACGACCCGCCTGGTCAGCGATGCCAACATGGGCAGCGGCCCGTCGCTGGCGTCCAACCTGCTGAACAACGAGGGCACCGCTGTGTTCTACCGCTCCACAAGCTGGAGCCGCAACCGTGTGACCAATGGCCGCTACACCGTCGTGGAGCGCGCAGGGTATAAAATCGGCTTCTTTGTGCTGAACGACCCGGCGCAGGCTGCGGTCATCTCGGCGTCCAACGGGGAGTTCATCACGGCCCGCGACTGGAACGACACCGCCGCCGAGCAGATCACCGCCCTGCAGAACGCCGGGTGCGATGCCATCCTTGCGATTGTCTCCACCGCCCCGGCGGGCGACTGGCAGAAGGCCCTGCTGAGCCAGGGCGTGACGGCTATTATTGACGGCACAACGGCGGAAAACGGCACGAACGTGCTGGGCGCGGACCTGGGGTTGACCGGCGTGGCGCAGCTGGACCTGGTCTTTACCCAGGGCGGCGGCTGCCGCGTCGAGCTTCGGCAGCCTGTGGCGGCTGCCGAGATGGAGAGCCGCCGCGCCACCTGGCTGGCGATGAGCACCGCCGACGCCGCGCAGGCCGACACCGCCGCTGATGCCGCCGACCCCGGCAAGGACACCGAGGCCGTGGGCGGCAGTGACACCACCGCCCCCACCGAGACGGCAGACGAGGCCCAGCAGGCCGGTGCGGACGCCTATACCAGCGCCGCGGCGGAGATCGCCACGCTGGACGCCGACGACCAGAGCATCCTCTACACGCCGCTGTTCACCTACGCGGCGAACCCCGACGCCAACAAAACCATCAGCTTCGGCAACTATCTGGCGGCGCTCTACGCCGAGATCGTCACAAATGACCCGGCCACGGGTCTGCCGGAGGGGGCGTCCGTCGAGGCGTTCGCGGGCGGCGTGACCGAGCCGGAATACGGCGAGATCACCCGCGGGGATTTGATGGCCGCCCTGCCCGCGACAGCGCGCATTCAGCTGGTCAGCACCACCGCAGAAGCCGCCCGGGCGCTGGCCGACGGCGGCACGGTCAGCCGCGTCTACCAGAACAGTCTGACCGAGTACGCCCCCGAGGGGGATGTAGTCTACATCGTCACCGACACGGCGACTCTGGCCGGTCTGGGTGCGGAGTACACGGTCCTGCGCGATTACGGCGATGTCTTTTGGAGTGTTCGGATGAACATCAACGACCTGACCGCCAACTTTACCACAGAGTTTGTGCTGCCGGAGGCCCCGCAGTACGGGGTCGGGAGACGCGGCTAAACGGACGCAGTATTACTGTCCGTTCTTAACGCCGCCGAGCCTTCCTCCACTTTTGAGTCGGGTGTTCCCCCGAACCCCCGATGCTTTTAACGGCTGCTGTTCCCGCGATGGCCTCTGCTTTAAATCACTGTTCTGTAGGGGCGGCATATATGCCGCCCGCAACTGACCGTGGCCTCTCATTCCCGGTCCACCCGCAACATCCCCAAATAAAGGAGGTTCTCCCACATGAAGCTCACATTCTTAGGCGCTGACCGGGAAGTGACCGGCAGCTGCACACAGCTGGAGGCGGCGGGACACCGCTTTCTGATCGACTGCGGCATGGAGCAGGGCCGCGACGTGTATGAGAACGCCGACCTGCCCTGCGCGCCCGGCACCTATGAGGCACTGCTGCTGACCCATGCGCACATCGACCACTCGGGCCGCATCCCGTACCTGTACAAAAACGGCTACCGCGGCCCCATCTATACCACCGATGCGACCCGCGACCTCTGCGCCATCATGCTGGAGGATTCCGCCCACATTCAGGAGCAGGAGGCCGAGTGGAAAAACCGCAAGGCCATGCGCAGCGGCGCCGAGATGATCGAGCCGGACTACACCGTCGAGGACGCGCAGAACGTCATGAAGCAGTTTGTGCCCTGCCCCTATGAGGCGTGGCAGACGCTGTTCGACGGGCCAACCGGCAAAATCGAGATGCGCTTTACCGATGTGGGGCACCTGCTGGGCAGCGCGTCCGTCTCGCTGCGCATTGCGGAGCCGGGCCGCACGCCGGAGATCATCGTTTTCTCGGGCGACATCGGCAACACCCATCAGCCGCTCATCAAGGATCCGTCCAACCCGGGCCACGCGGATTACCTTGTCATGGAATCCACCTACGGGGACCGCAGCCACGGCCCGAAACCGGATTATATCGGCGATTTGAGCGCCGTGCTGCAATCGACGTTCGACAAGGGCGGCAATGTCGTCATCCCCAGCTTTGCCGTGGGCCGCACGCAGGAGCTTCTGTATTTTATCCGTCAGATCAAGGCCGAGGGCCGTATCAAGGGCCACGAAAACTTCCCGGTCTTTGTGGACAGCCCGCTGGCGAGCAAATCCACCACGATCTTCCGGGAAAACTTTGCCGAGTGCTACGACGACGAAGCCCTCGCCCTGGTGCAGAGCGGCCGGAACCCCCTGCAGTTCCCGGGTCTGCACGTCAGCGAGACGAAAGAGGAATCCATGGCCATCAACGGCGACCCGACGCCCAAGGTCATCATCTCCGCCGCCGGCATGTGCGACGCGGGCCGCATCCGCCACCACTTAAAATATAACCTCTGGCGGCCCGAGTGTACGGTGCTGTTCGTGGGCTACCAAAGCCCCGGCACCTTAGGCAACGCGCTGGTCAACGGTGCGCAGGAGGTCAAGCTCTTTGGCGAGCCGGTGCAGGTCAGGGCCCGCATTGCGCAGCTGGGCGGGCTTTCGGGTCACGCCGATAAGGACGGGCTGGAAGCCTGGCTCCGCGCCTTTGACGAAAAGCCGAAGTTCGTCTTTGTCAACCACGGCGAGGACGCCGTCGCCGAGCACTGGGCCAACCATCTGAAGGAGGAGGGCTACGAGGCCGATGCCCCCTACAACGGCTCGATCTGGATCGCCGCCGAGGGCCGCGTCGCCTGCGCCGAGGTCGGCAACACCCGGAAGATCATCAAGACGAAATCCGCCGAGACCGTGCGCACCAGCGCGGCCTATGACCGTCTGGCCAACATGGGCCAGCGCCTGCTGGAGGTCATCCGCCACAACCGGGGCGGGGCCAACAAGGACCTTGCAAAATTTGCCAGCCAGATCGCTGCGCTGTGCGACAAATGGGATCGATAACATTGACAAAAGCAAAAGGAATATGGCAGATGCTGCCCGCACCCCTGCGCGGCGCGGCGACCCTGCTGGCAGTGCTGGCGCTGGCCGCGCTGCTGACCACGGTGCGGCACAATGCCAGCGCCTACCTGACCGGCGTGTGGGATACAGGCTCCCAGACGCTCGTCTATGGCCGCATCCACCAGATGGAGCAGGGGCAGTACGCCCCCGGCGGCTTTCTGGGTGTTTACACCGACGATTGGAGCGACGACACGAACCGCGCACTGTTCCGGGACGACACCCCCACCGACGCGGCGGCGTTCCACCCCTACACCCACCAGTCGGGCTTGCAGGGCTGGCTGTTCGGCAGGGTCAACCGTCTGCTGCGGCACCGTCTGCCCGACGGTCTGGCGCGGGAGACCGCCCTCTACTGGCTGAACAGCACGCTGTTCTACGCGGCGGAGCTGCTTGTGGCGCTGGCCGTGTGGGAAGAATTCGGCCCGCTGGCGGCAGCGTTCGGGTTTGCGTCGGTGCTGCTGGCCCCCTGGCTGCAGCGCGGCATGAAGGACCTGTACTGGTGCCTCTGGACCTGGCTGCTGCCGCTGCTGGCGGCGCTTTGGCTCTGCCATTGCACCCGCGTGCGCGGCAAAACGCCCCGCGGGTGCTGGCCGCTGGTGGCTGCCGCCTGCATGGTGCGCTGCATGTGCGGGTTTGAATTTATCACAACATTTTTGATCCTGTGTGAGATCCCGCTCTGCTATGCTGCCGCCAAGGCGTATTTTGTGCGGCGCGACCCGCACGGCGCGCTCGTCTGGCTGGGCCGCACCGTCGGGGCGGGTGTCTCGGCGCTGGGCGGTGTGGCTGCGGCGCTGGCGCTCTGGTTCGCACAGGAATGGCTCTGCTTCGGCAGCGCGGCGGACGCCTGGCAGAACATGACCCGGGCCGTCACGGACCGCGTCAGCCTGACGGACGGCGCGGTGCGGGACGTGAACGTGCCGCAGGTGCTCGCGCAGTATTTCCGTGAGAGTACGGAGCCGCTTTTGCAGCTCGGGCCCGTCAGCGTCACGGCATGGCAGCTGCTGCTGCTTGCGCTGCTGGTCGGCGCGGTGTGCGTTGTTGTCTGCCTGCGCCGCGGCACGGCGGCGCAGCTGGTGCCGCCGTGCATCGTCTGGGGGCTGGGGCTGGCGGCCCCGGCGTCCTGGATGGTGCTGTCCAAGGCGCACGCTGCGATCCATGCCCACCTTGTACCGATGCTGTGGCACTTTGCGTTTGTGCCGATCAGCTGTATGCTGCTGCCGGTGCTGGCAAAACTCATGATCCCGGGGAGGAAAAAAGACCTTGTGGCATCCCATTAAACACTACAAAACAATCCGCCATCACAAAATGCTGGTGATGAAAAACTGCTTCCGCTGCGGGCTGTACTGGCAGGGCCTGACCCACGATTTAAGCAAGCTGGCCCCCGTGGAGTTCTGGGCCGGGGCCAAATACTGGCAGGGGACGTGCAGCCCCAACAACGCCCAGCGCCAGGCCGAGGGCTACAGCGCCGCCTGGCTGCACCATAAGGGCCGCAATAAGCACCATCTGGAATACTGGATCGACTACGCGCCGGACGGCGACCACGCCATGGCCGGTATGCGGATGCCCGCCCGCTACGTGGCCGAGATGGTCTGTGACCGCATTGCCGCCAGCAAGAACTATAAGGGCGACAAGTACACCGACGCAGCGGCGTGGGAGTACTATGACCGCAGCAGGGACCACTACATCCTGCACCCCGAGACCCGCAAGGAGCTGGAGACCTGCCTGCTGATCCTGCGCGACGAGGGCGAGGATGCCTGCTTCCGGTATATCCGCACCGAGCTGCTCGGCAGGAAAAAGTAAATACAGAGCGCCGCCCCTGTGCAGTTTTCCACTGCGCAGGGGCGGCGTTGTTTAGAACTTATGAGAGACCGTCACTCCGTTGTTGTCTCGGTGGGCGTGTCGTCGGTGGGGGGCGGTTCTACGGTCGGCGTCGGGGGCGGCTCCTCTATGTACGGCGTGGGGGACGGGGTGGCTGTCACCTCGGGTGTCGGGGACGGGGCGGCCGTGACCTCGGGTGTCGGCGTCGGCGTGGTCTCCACATAGCTGTCACTCGTGCTCTCGCTGCCGGCGGGCTCCTCCGTCGGCTCGGGCGTGGCCGTCGCCGCGGCGGTGCTGGAGGAGCTGACCACCGGCACCGTGTAGACCACGGCGTCCTTGTCGCCGGTGTGCTTCGGGATCGTCGTCAGCGCGGGGCGGTCATCCTCGGTAATGTAGCTGTGGGTGCGGATGTAGGTGAACAGCGCGTCCATCGCCGTGCGGGTCAGATGGATGCCGTCGCTCGTCTCTACATAGCCGCTCTTGGCGTAGCCGGTGACGGAATCCTTCAGCACCTCGGCGCTGTTCAGGAACTTCCAGTCCTTCTCCTGGCACATTTCGACGAGCGCTTTGTTGTACTCGTCCACCTGGGTCTGGGTCAGGCTCTGGTTGGAGTGCTGCTGCCCGATGGGCGGGATGGCGTTGACGATGATGTCCACGCTGGGGTAGGCGGTGACGATGGCCTCGATGCCGGTCCGGTAGTTTTTGACGAAGTCCGCGGCCTTATAGCCGGGGTTCAGGTCGTTTGTGCCGAAGGTCAGGATGACCCGGCGCGGCTGCAATTTCGCCACGGCCTGGGGCATCGTGATGTAGCCGGACGAAGTGCTTACCTGCACGCAGGCAAAGGTCACCAGGCTCTTGGCGGTCATGCCCACCGAGCCGATGGCGTTGTCGTAGCTGCAATAGTCGAACATACGGTACATGCGGGCCGTGTTGCTGTCGCCCAGAAACAGCGTCTCGTCCACATAGCTGTCGCCCGCGTCGGAGGTCTGCTCAAGGATCGTGGAGGTGTAGGCCTGGGTATCGATGGTGTTTTCCTCTTTATTATAGCCGCTCTCGACGACCATGGACGCGCTGTCCACGGTGGACACGCTCTGGGCGTCCGCGCCGCCGAGGTCGATGCCGCCGATGAGCACCAGCGAGATGCCGACGCTGACCAGCAGCATGACGCTGCACAAAGCCAGCACCAGATACATCTTGCTGCGCATATCCAGCGCTTTTTTCTTTTGTGATTTGGTTTTGCCTGCCATGAAAGGCTCCTTTCGCGTGGGAGCATGGAGTGTTTACACAATATATAAATTCATTTTACACCATTTTCCACCGGAACGCCAGTCTTTTCGCAATTTTTACATAATTTGCCGCAAACAAAAACCCCGCCGAAGCGGGGGTAAACAGAAATGAGGATAGCTGTGTAAAAGGCTTCCCTCTCATCCGGCCCTGCGGGGCCACCTTCAGTCTACGCGCTAAGAGCCGCCTACGGCGGTTGCGCTCCGACACGCGCCTGCGGGCGCAGCCCCTCGGGGGAAGGCTTTGGGAGAATCACTCCTTCGGCAGCAGATGTGCCTTCTCCAGGGCGGGGCGCAGGGCGATGTACAGGACAACGGCGCAGACGGTGGAGAGCAGGGAGTTGACCAGCGTCACACCGCTGGCGATCTTGGTCACGACGGAGACGAACTCCGCGGGCTGGCCAAAGATGTACAGGTTGCGGAAATAGCCGATGAACGGGTCGGTAAACACGTTGACCAGCAGGCCGCTGAAGGCCGACGCCGTGACGGCGGCCACGTACTTGAGCTTGTTGCCGGTGGGGAAGGTCCTGAGGTGGATGACCTTGTGGGACACCGCGCCGCAGACCAGACCGATGATGAATTTCAGAATAAAGGTCGTGATGGCGTAGCCCGGGTCACCGGCGACAACGTCGGCCAGCGCCAGGCCGATGGCACCGGCCAGACCGCCGGACACACCGTCCAGCAGCATGGCGGTCAGCGCCGTGAAGGTGTTGCCCAGATGGAAGCTGGACCCCGTGCCAAAGACGTTCGGGATGCGGAAGAACTCATACGCGACAAAGCTCAGCGCGGCCATGATGCCGATGATGCTGATTTTCTGCACGGTGAATTTCGTTTTAGTCAGCGCTGCGATCAGCAGTGCCAGGGCTGCTACGACGAACAGCAGCAGCCACATCGTTGCGGTAGACATAGTTTCGTACACCTCTATTGACATTTTCCTTCCGGGAAGGTATGTTTTTATTATACTGATTTCTGGCTCTGAATAAATGCTCAGTTTTTAAATTTTTTATGGGGCCAGTATGGAGGACTGTCATGATAGAGTTGGATGCCGACCAAAAAACGCCGCTGTATGAGCAGCTGTACGCCGCCCTGGCGGATGAGATCCGCACCGGCCAGCGCGCACCCGGAACGCCGCTGCCGGGCCGCCGCACGATGGCTGCGCAGCAGGGCGTCAGCGTCAACACGGTGGACGCCGCCTACCAGATGCTGGCCGCCGAGGGTCTGGCCGAGCCGCGCCCCCGCAGCGGCTTTTATGTGCAAAAGACCTACGGCATGCTGCACAGCCGCGCCCGCCGCGCACCCGCCGCCCCTGCACCGCAGCCGCCCGCCGCGCCGCAGCCGGTCTACGACCTGTCCACCGGCAGCGTGGACACGGCGCTGTTCCCGGCGCGCAGCTGGGGACGCATCCAGAAGGAGCTGCTCTACCAGCGGCCCGAGCTTTTGCAGCGCGGCGAGATGCAGGGCGACGCCCCGCTGCGCACACAGATCGCGGAATATTTGTCGGTGTACCGCGGTGTGGAATGCACGCCGGAGCAGATCGTCGTCGGCGCGGGCATTGAGTATCTGCTCGGGTGCCTGGCGCACCTGTTCAGCGACGGCATGGCGGCCATCGAGAACCCCGGCTATTTCCGCACGCGGACGGTCCTGCAGAACAGCGGCATTCCCTGCACGCTGGTGGACATTGACCGCGAGGGCCTGCCCGCCGACGCGCTGGAAAAAAGCGGCGCAAACCTCTGCTATCTGACGCCCAGTCATCACTTTCCGACGGGTGTTACGATGCCTGCGACCCGCCGCGCCCAGCTGCTGGCCTGGGCAGCGGCCCGGCCCGGGCGGTACATTTTGGAGGACGACTACGACTCGGAGTTCCGCTTTGATACGCGCCCGCTGCCCAGTTTGCAGGGCATGGCGGGCCCGGACGGCCCGGTGGTCTACCTGACGACGTTTTCAAAAAGTCTGGCCCCGGGCATCCGCATTGCCTGCATGGTGCTGCCGCAAAGCCTGCTGGCGCGCTATCGCCGGGATTTTGCGACCTACGCCAACACGGTCAGCCGCTTTGAGCAGCAGACGCTTTGCGAGTTCATGGCGGGCGGGTATTTCACGCGGCATCTTGCCCGGATGCGCCTTGCCTACAAGCGCCGCATGGAGGCATTTGCGGCAGCGCTGCGCGCGGCGCTGCCGGGCGTGGAGCTGGACGGCGTACACAGCGGGCTGCATTTTCTGCTGACGCTGCCGGGGGCCGGCGGCGAGCGTGCCATGGTCGCCGCCGCGGCACAGCAGGGCGTGCGGCTGCGCGGCCTGAGTGAGTATTATCTCGCCCGGCCCGAGCGCTGCCGGGCGGATACCGTGGTAGCGGGGTACTCGGCCCTGAAGGAGGACGATGTGGAGAAGGTGGCGCAGGCGCTGGCGAGGGCGTGGCTATCATGAATGCCCCTGTAGGGGCCGGGCATGCCTGGCCCGCAGCCTAACGGTTGAATCCCCCTTAACGGTTTGCTTTGTAGGGAGGGGTCTTGACCCCTCCGCCACCTCCCGGGAAACTGCCGTCAACGGTATATCCGTAGGGGAGGAATTCATCCCTCCCGTGTACCTCCCGTCGCCGCTCACCTCCGCGGGGCGTCGGGGACGCCGCCCCCTACAGCGGCGATCCGTAAACCTTCCGCCGCCGCCAACTCTGCGCACAAACAAAAACCGCTGCCCATGTGTAACCACAGGCAGCGGTATTTTTCAATCAAGGCTTATTCATACAGCGGGAACTTCTTCGTCAGCTCCTCGACCTTGCTGGCGACCTCGTCCTTCTTGTTCGCAAAGTCAAACACGCAGTCTGCAATGCAGTCGGCGATCACCTTCATCTCGTCGGGACCCATGCCGCGGGTCGTGACGGCGGGGGTGCCGATGCGCACGCCGCTCGTCACAAACGGGCTGCGCTTCTCGCCGGGGACGGTGTTCTTGTTCGCGGTGATGTGCACCTCGTCCAGATTGTGCTCCAGCTCCTTGCCGGTGCAGTCCTCGTCGGTCAGGTCGATCAGCAGCAGGTGGTTGTCCGTGCCGCCGGAGACCAGCTTCACGCCGCGGGCGGTCAGCTCGGCTTCAAGCGCCTTCGCGTTCTCAACGATTTTGCGGGCATACTCCTTGAACTCCGGCCTCAGCGCCTCGCCAAAGCAGACGGCCTTCGCGGCGATGACGTGCTCCAGCGGGCCGCCCTGCGTGCCGGGGAAGATGGCGGAGTTGATGCGCTTGATGATATACTCGTTGTTCGTCAAAATCAGGCCGCCGCGGGGGCCGCGCAGCGTCTTGTGGGTCGTGGTGGTGACCACGTCGGCGTAGGGCACGGGGCTCTGGTGCTGGCCGCCTGCAACAAGACCCGCAATGTGCGCCATATCGACCATCAGCATCGCGCCGTAGCCGTGGGCGATCTCGGCCAGCTTCTCAAAGTCGATGGCGCGGGGATAGGCCGACGCACCGGCGACCAGCAGCTTGGGGCGGACCTTCGCGACCTGCTTGGCCAGTGCGGCGTAGTCGATGCGGCCATCCTCGGCGGAGACGCCGTAGGAGACAAAGTTGTAGTTCTTGCCGCTCATGTTCACGGGGGAGCCGTGGGTCAGGTGGCCGCCCTGGGACAGGTCCATGCCCATGACGGTGTCGCCGACGTTCAGCAGCGCAAAGTAGACAGCCAGGTTGGCCTGTGCGCCGGAGTGCGGCTGGACGTTGGCATACTTCGCGCCGAACAGCTTGCAGGCGCGGTCAATGGCGATCTGCTCGACCTGATCGACGTACTGGCAGCCGCCGTAATAACGGTGGCCGGGGTACCCTTCCGCGTACTTGTTCGTCAGCACGCTGCCCATGGCCGCCATGACGGCAGGGGAAACGATGTTCTCGCTGGCGATCAGCTCAATGTTCTGCCGCTGGCGGCCCAGCTCACGCTGCATAGCCGCGCCCAGCTCGGGGTCGTAGCTCTCCACAAAGCCGATGGTGTCGATGATGTCCTTGTACATACTGCTTTCCCTCCTAATGTATATGCTGTCCACGGCGGGAAACGGCCGCGGGCGGATTCTTTATGCGCCCGTCGTTCCCGCCGCCGAGCATCTCCCTTACAGCGTCCCCTTGGTGGACAAAACGCCGTCGATCCGCGCATCTCTGCGTGTCGCGGCGTCCAGCGCCTTGGCAAACGCCTTGAACATGGCCTCCAGCTTATGGTGGTCATTCTCCCCGTAGAGCACCTTCAGATGCAGATTCATCATGGCGCTGTACGATACGGCGTAGAAAAATTCCCGCGCCATCTGGGTGTCCATGCCGCCGCAGCTCTGGCCTGCAAAGCTGGCGTCGTACACAAAGTAGGGCCGCCCGCCCAGATCGACGGCGCAGAGTGCCAGCGTCTCATCCATCGGCAGCATACAGCTGCCGTACCGCACCAGCCCGGCCTTGTCGCCCAGCGCTTCTTTTATGGCCGTGCCCAGCGCAATGCCGATGTCCTCAATGGTGTGGTGGCAGTCTACGTCCAGGTCGCCGCGGCAGGTGACGCTTACATCAAACAGGCCGTGGCGGGCGAAGCCGTCCAGCATGTGGTCAAAAAAGCCGATGCCCGTGTGCAGGTCGGCCCTGCCGGTGCCGTCCAGGTCAATCGTCAGCGTGATCTGTGTCTCCCGCGTATTGCGGGTGACCGTCGCAGTGCGTGCCATAGGAATCCCCCTCTTTAGTGCTTTAAACTAACTATAGCACGTTGGGGCGTGTGCGTCAACATTTTCTTAGCCTTCCCCCTGGGGGGAAGGTGGCCCCGCAGGTTTATAAAATTCTCCTCAATTTATTTACGAAATCGCAACACTTTTCCCGGCGGCAGGCGCTACAATAGAATTATGATTCAAAAGTGTCTTTTTTGAAAGGACAAGCACCACCATGGCAAAAATAATCGGAATTGACCTGGGGACTACCAACAGCTGTGTGGCGGTGGTCGAGGGCGGCAAGCCCGTCGTCATCCCCAACGCCGAGGGGCAGCGCACGACGCCCTCTGTCGTCGCGTTCACCAAGGTGGGAGAACGGCTGGTGGGCGAGCCCGCCAAGCGCCAGGCCGTGACGAACGCCCCCCGCACCGTGTCCAGCGTCAAGCGGCTGATGGGCAGTGAGACCCGCGTGCCCATCGACGGAAAATGCTACACGCCGCAGGAGCTGAGCGCCCTCATCCTGCAAAAACTGAAGGCCGATGCCGAGGCGTATCTCGGTGAGCCTGTCACCGAGGCGGTCATCACCGTGCCCGCCTACTTTAACGATGCCCAGCGCCAGGCCACGAAGGACGCCGGGCGCATTGCCGGGCTGGACGTGCGCCGCATCATCAACGAGCCGACAGCCGCGGCGCTGGCCTACGGGCTGGACAATGGCCGCACCCAGACCGTCATGGTCTACGACCTCGGCGGCGGCACATTTGACGTGTCGCTCATCCGCATCGGCGACGGCATCGTGCAGGTGCTCTCGACCTGCGGCGATAACTTTCTGGGCGGCGACGACTTTGACGAGCGCATCGTCAACTGGCTGGCAGACCGGTGCAGGGCCGAACACGGCGTGGACCTGACGAATGACCGCGTGGCGATGCAGCGCCTGCGCGAGGAGGCCGAAAAGGCGAAAAAAGAGCTTTCCAGCGCGAAGCAGACCGACATCAATCTGCCGTTCCTCACGATGGCGGCAGACGGTGCGCTGCACCTGCAAACTACGCTGACACGCGCTAAATTTGAGGAGCTCTGCGCCGATTTGATCGAGCGCACCGCCTTGCCCGTGCGCAACGCCCTGAGCGACGCACGCCTTTCGGCCAGCGACCTGGATCAGGTTTTGCTGGTCGGCGGCTCGACCCGCATCCCGGCGGTGCAGGCCAAGGTCGTGCGGATGACCGGTCTGGAGCCGTCCAAATCGCTGAACCCCGACGAGTGCGTTGCACTGGGCGCGGCGGTGCAGGCCGGACGTCTGGGCGGCGAGATGCTCTCCGGCCCCGGCGAGGATCTGCTGCTGATGGACGTGACCCCGCTGACCCTTTCCATCGAGACCGTCGGCGGCGTGGCAACGCATTTGATCGAGCGCAACTCCACGATCCCGACGCGGTTCAGCAAGGTATTCACCACCGCCGCGCCGTTCCAGAACACGGTGCAAATTAAAGTGCTGCAGGGCGAGCGCGAGTTTGCCAGGGACAATAAGCTGCTGGGCACCTTCACGCTGCGCGGCATCAAGCGCGCCTGGGCGGGCGTGCCAAAGATCGAGGTCACGTTTGACATCGACGCCAACGGCATTGTCAAGGTCAAGGCGCGCGACATGGACACCGGCAAGCAGCAGAGCATCACGATCTCGGGCACATCGAACCTGACCGAGGATGAGATCAAACGCGCCAAGGAGAACGCAGCCGCCTTTGCCGGGCAGGACAAGGAGCGCAAGGCCGCGCTGGAGGCGCTGAACGCCGGCAAGGCCGCGCTTTACCGCGTGAACACCGCGCTGGGCAGCAAGGCCGGCAAGGCGCTGGACCGCGAGACCCGTACTAAAATCAAAGAAGCAGAAAGAACGCTGGAGCGCGTTCTGAAGCACAAAAAGGCCGACAAGCTGACCCCCGTGGACGTGAATGCCATCAACACCGCACGGGAGGCGCTTTCCGCTGTGGCCGCCCCGCTGGTGGCCCGGTGGGAGAGCGAGAAGGCGTAAAACGAGGCGGCAGCCGCAGGACCCCCGGGGCGATGCTTAAGCCGTAAGGCGGGAATTATGCGGTATTGCCCAAACAAAAAATCCCGGTGCACACTTGCACCGGGAAAATACCGATCTTATCGTTTCTCCAGCGGAACGTACTCCTGCGGCTTGCCGAGGTACTTGTAGGCGGGGCGGATGATGCGGTTCGCGAACTCGACCTCCTCGACGCGGTGGGCACACCAGCCGGGCACACGGGCAATCGCAAACAGCGGGGTGTACAGGTCCTCGCTGATGCCGAGCATACGGTAGATCAGGCCGCTGAACAGGTCCACGTTGGCGCAGACCTTCTTCGGGCCGTGCTTTTCCTCGGCAAAGACCTGCGGGGCCAGGCGCTCAATGCTGCACAGCAGCTCGTACTCCTCGTCGTAGCCCTTCTTGTAGGCCAGGCTCTTGGCGTGGGTTTTCAAAATCTGCGCACGGGGGTCGCTCATCGTGTAGACGGCGTGGCCCATGCCGTAGATCAGGCCGCTGCCGTCGCCGCGCTCCTTGCGGAGGATCTTGCGCAGGAACTCGCGGACCTCGTCGTCGTTGGACGGGTCCTCGACATTTTCCAGAATGTAATCCAGCTGGTGCATGACCTTCAGGTTCGCGCCGCCGTGCTTGGGGCCTTTCAGCGCACCGATGGCCGAGCTGATGGCCGCATAGGTGTCCGTGCCGGAGCTGGACAGCACGCGGCAGGTGAAGGTCGAGCAGTTGCCGCCGCCGTGGTCCGCGTGGACGAGCAGGCAGAGGTCGAGCAGACGCGCTTCCTCGTGGGTGAACTTCTGGTCGGCGCGGTAGGTGCTCAAAATATGCTCCGCCGTGCTCTGGCCCTCGGTGGGCAGGTGGAAGTACATGCTGGACCGGTCATAGACGCGGCGCTTGATCTGGTAGGCGTTGACCATCATCGTGGGCAGCTCGGCGATCAGGTTGATGCTCTGGCGCAGGATGTTGGGCAGGCTGTTGTCCTCGGCGTGCTCGTCGTAGCTGTACATGGCCAGCACGCTTCGTGCCATCTTGTTCATCAGGTTCGGCGACGGCGAATTTAAGATCATGTCGTCGGCAAAGCCCTGGGGCAGCTCGCGGTGGTGCTCCAGCAGCTTGCGGAACTTGGCGTACTGCTCCTGCGTGGGCAGGGAGCCGAACAGCAGCAGCCAGATGACCTCCTCAAACATGAAGCGGTCATGGGCGTCGGCCTCGGCGGCCAGCGTGTCAATGTCGATGCCGCGGTAGACCAGGCGGCCCGGAATGGGCACGATGGTGCCGTCCTCCTTCTTATCATAGCCGATAACGTTGGAAACGTTCGTGATGCCGGCCAGCACGCCGGTGCCGTCCAGATTGCGCAGGCCGCGCTTGACGCCCATCTGATCCGCCAGATGCGGGTCAAGGGTGGCGTTGTGTTCCAGATATTCGTGGCAGAGCAGCTCAAGCTCATCCGGCTCCAGGGCCGGGACGTCCGGGTAATACATCATGCGTACCCCTCTCTTTGACCAATTTTATATACTTTGCATACTTATACAGGCGCATATCACTGCTGGCTTCCCTTACCAATATGCCTGATAGATTGATTTTATAGCATTTCCGCAAATTCGTCAAGAAAAACTTAAAATTTTTCTAAATTTTTCGGGAGGATGCTTTAAAAAATTAAGCCGGCGGCCCAAAATGTGCCTATTGTGTAAAAATGCGGATTGACAACCGGCCCCAAAGCGGGTAGTATGTTAGGTATACCGCAGAAAATGCAGAGTAAGACAGGGAAAGGGGAAAAGTATTATTTATGAAAGCAGTTCTGATTCCGGGCGACGGCATTGGCCGTGAAATTGCCGAGAGCGTCCGCGAGGTATCCGCCGCACTGAACACCGGCATTGAATGGCAGGAGTTTGCTGCCGGTGCCGAGTACGCCGCCGAGAGCGGCGAGCTGATCGCCCCCGGCACGCTGGATGCGATCGAAGCGTGCGGCTGGGCACTCAAGGGCCCCACCGCCACCCCCATCGGCAAGGGCTTCCGCAGCATCAATGTGCAGCTGCGCCAGCGCTTTTCCACCTATGCAAACCTGCGCCCTGTGCACACGCTGCCGGGCGTACCGACCCGCTTTGACAATGTGGACCTTGTCATCGTGCGCGAGAACACCGAGGATCTCTACAAGGGCATCGAGTATATGCTGAACGACGAGATCGCCAACGGCGTCAAGCTCATCACCCGCCCCGCGTGCGAGAAGATCTGCCGCTTTGCATTTGACTATGCCCGCAAAAATGGCCGCAAAAAGGTCACGGCAGTCCACAAGGCCAACATCATGAAGCTGACCGACGGCCTGTTCCTGCGCACCTTCCGCGAGGTCGCCGCGGAGTACCCCGAAATCACCGCGGACGACTGCATCATCGACGCTTTGTGCATGAAGCTGGTGCAGAAGCCCGAGCAGTTCGACGTGCTCGTCGCGCCGAACCTCTACGGCGATATTATCAGTGACCTGTGCGCCGGTCTCGTCGGCGGCCTGGGCTTTGCGCCCAGCGCCAACATCGGCGACAGCACCCGCATCTATGAGGCCGTCCACGGCTCTGCCCCCGACATTGCCGGGCAGGACAAGGCTAACCCCAGCGCCATCCTGATGGCCTTTGCCATGATGCTGAACGACCTTGGCGAGACCGACAAGGCCGCCAAGCTCAATGCCGCCATCCTGGCCCAGGTCGAGGAGGGCAAGGTCGTCACTGCCGACATCGGCGGCACCGCGGGAACGAAGGAGTTTACCAGGGCAATCATCAGCCGACTGGCAGAGTGAGCGGTGCTCAAATAATAAAGAATAAATAAAAAATAATAAACGCGGTGGATCGCGTCGCTGGCGCTCCGCTCAAAAAATGTGCATCGTAGGGGCGCATTCTATATGCGCCCGCAAGGCGGCTGCCTGTGTCCGGGCGGATATGGAATCCGCCCCTACGTTTTTGTTTTCGACCAACGGGAGAAAACTCCACAATCTTTACTATTTATTATTTTTTATTTCTTATTTGCAAAAACGGAGGTTTTCTCATGAAGCTGCACGACACCGGCGTATACCTTGTAAACGGCGTGCCTCAGACTTCCGCCCCGGCGGGCGTCACCGAGGCAGACGCCAAAAAAGGCACCATCGCCTACGGCATTTTGAAGGCCCATAATACCGGTGACTCCATGCAGGACCTGCGCATGAAGTTCGACTCGATGACCAGCCACGACATCACCTATGTCGGCATCATCCAGACGGCCCGCGCGTCCGGCATGACGGAGTTCCCGCTGCCCTACGTCATGACGAACTGCCACAACAGCCTCTGCGCTGTCGGCGGCACCATCAACGAGGACGACCACCAGTTTGCCCTGTCCGCCGCCCACAAATACGGCGGCATCTATGTTCCGCCGAACATGGCCGTCATCCACAGCTACAACCGCGAGATGATGTCCGGCTGCGGGCGGATGATCCTGGGCTCTGACTCCCACACCCGCTACGGCGCCCTCGGCACAATGGCCGTCGGCGAGGGCGGCGGCGAGCTGGCCAAGCAGCTCGTGGGCCGCACCTATGATATGAGCTATCCCGGGGTCGTTGCCATCTACCTGACCGGCAAGCCCGCTCCGGGCGTCGGCCCGCACGACGTTGCGCTGGCGCTGGTTGCCGCGACCTACGCCAACGGCTATGTGAAGAACAAGGTCATGGAGTTCGTCGGCCCCGGCGTGGCAAACCTGAGTGCCGACTACCGCAACGGCATCGACGTCATGACCACCGAGACGACCTGCTGGTCCTCCATCTGGCAGACCGACGATACCACGAAGGAATATTTTGTACAGCATGGCCGCCCCGAGGCTTATAAGGAATTGAAGCCCGCCGACGTGGCCTACTACGACGGCTGCATTGAGCTGGACCTCTCCACCGTCGAGTGCATGATCGCGCTGCCGATGCACCCCAGCTACGCCTACCCGATCCGAGAACTGAAGGCCAACGCCAAAGAGATCCTGCAGGCGGCGCAGGACCAGGCCAACAGGCAGCTGGGCGGCAAGGTCGAGATGGACCTCGTCGGCAAGATCTGCGACGATGGCCGTATCTACGTTGACCAAGGCGTTGTGGCCGGCTGCTCCGGCGGCACGTATGAAAATATCTGCGCCGTGGCGGACATCATCAAAGGCAAGAGCTGCGGCAACGGTGAGTTCAAGTTCAGCGTCTACCCCGACAGCATGCCGACCTATCTGGAGTTGGTCAAAAACGGTGCTGTGGCGGACATTGTCTCCGCCGGCGGCATCTTCCGCGAGTGTTTCTGCGGCCCCTGCTTCGGCGCGGGCGACACCCCGGCCAACGGCGAGTTCTCCATCCGCCACACGACCCGCAACTTCCCGAACCGCGAGGGCTCCAAGCCCGGCGAGGGCCAGATCAGCGCCGTCGCCCTGATGGACGCCCGCTCCATTGCGGCCACCGCGGCCAACGGCGGCTACCTGACCGCCGCCAGCGAGCTGACCGACGTGGAGTACACCGTGCCCGACTACCACTTTGAGCAGGGTGTCTACGACAAGCGCGTCTACAACGGCTGGGGTCATCCGGAGCCGGACTACGCGCTGAAATTCGGCCCGAACATCAAGGACTGGCCCGAGCAGCCCGCCCTGACCGACGACCTGCTGGTCAAAATTGTCAGCTACATCACCGACCCCGTCACGACCACCGACGAGCTGATCCCGTCGGGCGAGACGTCGTCCTTCCGCTCCAACCCGCTGCGGCTGGCGGAGTTCACCCTCTCCCGCAAGGACCCGGCCTACGTGCCGAACGCCAAGGCCGTGAAGGCGCTGGACGAACAGCGCAAGGCAGGCGAGCTGCCCGCCGAGGTTGCGCGTGTCTACGAAGATTTGAAGAAGCTTGGCTACGCGCCCGACGCGGCCAACACCAACATTGGCTCGGCCATTTTTGCCAACAAGCCCGGCGACGGCTCCGCCCGTGAGCAGGCCGCCAGCTGCCAGCGCGTGCTGGGCGGCGCAGCCAACTTTGCCTGCGAGTATGCCACAAAGCGCTACCGCTCCAACTGCATTAACTGGGGCATGCTGCCGTTCCTGGTGGAGAACCCCGGCGCGTTGGACAACGGCGATTACGTCTACCTGCCCGGCGTCCGCAAGGCCCTGCTGGAGGCCGCGGACGAGCTGGACGCCGTGGCCGTCAAGCCGGACGGCGGTCTGGTGAAGTTCACCGTCAAGCTCGGCGCGATGACCGACGCCGAGCGCCGGATCCTGGCGGACGGCTGCCTGATCAATTATTACAAGAATAACTAAAGAAAAAGCTGTCCTGTAGGGGCCGCACATGTGCGGCCCGCGGCTTTCCGCAAGCACTTGTCTGCCTTATACGGCAGGGCCGGGCATGCCCGGCCCCTACAGACTCGATAAATTAAAAAGCTGTCCGCGGGGGAAGGTTCTCCTGCGGGCAGTTTTGCTTGCATACCGTCGAAATTTCTGCTATAATACAAAAGCCGCCTGTTTCACAACAGACGGCAAGGCGCTGCACACAACGGCAGGCGGTTGGCCACACTTCCGTAAAGGAGGTGAGGCCATGCGTTTTACATTGACTTTTTATGTTGGCCGCAAGACCATCACAATCAGCATTGTTGTAAAAAGCAAGAACCGCCACTCGGCAAAGTGACGGTTCTTAGGGTAAAAACCTAAAACCTCATTTTTGATCGGGCCAACCGCTTGTCGCAGCGCCTTTTCTATAGTTATTATACTCCACTGCCGCGGCCATGTCAAGCGTGCCTTGCACCCCGCGGCATTTCGTGCTACAATAGACGTACCATTAAAAAACAAAGGACGAAAAACAATGAGTGCGATTTTAGCAGTATGCGGTGATACCTTCTGCGCCATGGTCAGCGATGGCCGCTATGTCGAAGAACCCATCACCGGCGAAAAGCCCCATATCCTCAAAAACGATCTGCCCAAGGTCCGCAAGATCAACCGCAACGTCGTGGTCGGTTTTGCGGGCGACACGCTGGCCGCCGTGCAGATCATCAACGCGGTGGACGAGTACCAGACCCAGTACCTGACGCTGGAGAAGGTCGTCAAGATCCTGCGCGAGAAGGCCGCCACGGTCTCGGTGCAGCCGGTGGGCGTGCGGCTCATCGTGGGCGGGCGCAACCGCAAGGGTGTGTTCACCATGACGATGATGGGCAGCGTTGACGGCTACGAGCCGCAGACCCAGGCCGCCCGCAAGGGTGCCTACCTCATCGAGGGTGCCTGCTCCCACACCGACGTGGCCCCCTGGCTCGAGGAGGAGGTCAAGCCGCAGGCCGCCAACTGGCACAGCCTGGACGATGTGGCCCATACGCTGGACGGCTGCATTGCCAAGATGGCCAAACTCGACAAGAGCATCAACACCACGTATTTCCGTCAGCTTGTAATGTGAATTTGACGATAAAAGGAGAAAAAACATTATGAAAATCGCTCTGATCAATGAGAACAGCCAGGCCGCCAAGAACGCCCTGATCGAGGCCACCCTGCGCAAGGTCGTCGAGCCGATGGGCCATGAGGTCGTCAACTACGGCATGTATGCCGCCGACGATGCCGCCCAGCTGACCTACGTTCAGAACGGCATCCTGGCCGCTGTGCTGCTGAACTCCGGCGCTGCGGACTACGTCATCACCGGCTGCGGCACCGGTGAGGGCGCTATGCTGGCTCTGAACAGCTTCCCCGGCGTCATCTGCGGCCACGTCGAGGACCCCGTTGACGCTTACACCTTTGCCCACGTCAACGACGGCAACGCGGTGGCCCTGCCCTTCGCCAAGGGCTTCGGCTGGGGCGGCGAGCTGAACCTCGAGTACATTTTCGAGAAGCTGTTCGGCTTCGGCCACGGCCAGGGCTACCCCAAGGAGCGCGTTGTCCCCGAGCAGCGCAACAAGAAGGTCCTGGACGGCGTGCGCGCCATTGCTTTCCGCGACCTGTCCGACATCCTGAAGGATCTGGACCGCGACCTCGTCAAGGGCGCCTTCGCCGGTGAGCACTTCGCCGAGAACTTCTTCCCCGCCTGCAAGGACGAGAAGCTGGCCGCCACCGTCAAGGAACTGATGGCGTAAGCCCTGCCGTAAAATAAAAGAACTGCCGACTCCCGACAAGCTGTAGGGGTCGATGCTTGCATCGACCCGCCAGTTGCCGGGAGTTGGCTTTTTATTTGTGTTACCGCATATTCGTAGGGGGCGGCGTCCTCGACGCCCCGCCGGGTGCGGCCCAAAAGTGATGCAATGCTTTAAGCAAAAGTAATCTTCTGCGCAGCGACGTCTACCCAATGCCTCCTGTGAGCTGTTGTGGGAATGTACCCTAGTATACCACAGGTGGCAGAGACGTGCAAAATAAAAAGCAATGAGCGTTGATTTTGGGTCAAGGCTCATTGCTTTTTGATTTCATCGTTCAGTCCCAGAAAATAATCGCTGGAAACGTGATACAGCTCACACAACTTGATAAGATGGTGAATTGGCAGCTCATTGGCCCCGCGCTCATAGCGGGCGTACATTGTCTGGGATGTGCCCAATATAGCGGCGACCTGTGCCTGCGTCATGTCGGCATCCTCGCGCAGGTCGCGCATCCGGCGGATATAGTCCATGCCATACTCTCCCTTTCTTAAATGACTTTAGAATATGGTAGCATGAACAATTTTGACATCCTTGACATTAGTAAATATGTTTATTATAATGTGAACAAGAGCCAATATTTTAAATCAATGAGGTGAACTTTTATGAGCGGCTACATTACAAAAAAGAAGGACATGAGGTTCCAGAGCGTCGAGGCCCTGCAGCAGGTTGTTAATGTTGTAAATGAGGCTGCTGCTGCGCTGGATGATCCGAAGCGCACGATTCGTGAAAGTGCGATCCCGGAGGTGCTGGCAGGTGCTTTTGGCGCGGGAATTGGCGGTGCAGCTTCCTTTGCGGCGCTGTATGGTCTGGGAACGGTAGGACTGTCAGCGGCAGGCATTACCTCGGGGCTGGCAACGGCTGGGGCCGTTGTCGGCGGCGGCATGGTTGCAGGTGTTTTTGTGCTGGCTGCACCTGTTGCACTTTTGGCGGCGGGTGGTGTCGGCCTGACGGCACACTTGAAAAGCAAACAACTGCGCCAGGAAAAAGAGAGGCTGTATCAAGAGGTGCTCAAAAAGCATCAGGCGATTATAAAAGCGCAAAAAGCGGAGCTGAATGCCAGCAAGGAACGCCAGGAGTATTTGGAAAGCTTGAATATTTTGCTGAGCCAGGCCATTCGTGATTTGAAACACGACCTGGGCTATGCGACTTGACAAGAGCTAAAGCAGGAGTACAGCAATGGGGAGCTATCAATATACGGCAGGCGAAAAAGACGTCAATAAGGTGTTGAAATACCAGCAGGAGCAGCTAAACGATATGGCTGCCCAATTGAAGCAGGGGAATGCTTCGCTGGTTGCACGAATCAAGGATAGCGAGGAGCTGCTGCAATCACTGGGGTATACGCTGCCCCAAGCACCACGGAAATACGGGGAAAACAATGCGGCAGTACCCGTCCCCGTGACGGAAAGCTGGGACGCCATCGTAGCACAAGCCGAAAAGCAGGTAACGGATGCCCCCGAGCTGGAGGATTTTCTGACAGAAGCCGAATTCCAACAGGCCTACCGGGATTTAGAGCGCATCGACGAAGAATTCCAGAAGTGTACGGGTCTTAACACAACCGATACAGCGGTATTGTTGGTGGCAGCAGCTCTGCAAACGCTGCGGTGGGTGCTGACTCCTAAAATCGGTGAGCCCTATGACCCGTCAAAACGGCTGACTGATAAGGAAGGAGACGCGCACGTAAAAAAATACAAGGATGCCTTTGTAGAAAAGCACAAGCGTACAGGAAGCAACCCCGGCGGATGGGCTGCGGAAAAGAAGAGCCAGGGACACCGTATGAGACAGTCGGAAGGGAAAACCTGGATAGAAATCATTGAGTCAGGCGTACCTTATGACGCAATCAAGGGCACGGCAGCGCTCGGACTGGGAATCGGCGGTACAAATCACCGCTGTAAAACATTGGGACACGACCCGATACTGGGTTGGGTGTTCGGTACAGCGAATATTTTGACGAATACGATGACGTTGAGCGACCTGCGCACCTACCGCGTGGAAAAGGGCTATGTGCAGCCGCCGCTTATACCACTACCCCTGCTGATTGAGGAAACGGCGGGGCGGATTCAAGCTGACCCGCATCTTTTGCCTGCGGCACTTTTCCGGCAGGCGGTGCATTATGCGTCGGATCTGTTTACGAAGGAAGGATTGCCGGTTCCGCTGCTTGGCAGCTTTCATGAGACATTGGCGGGAGAGTTGTACGCAAGTCAGTATGATTTCCTGTGCTTTGCCAGAGATACAGGCTTGGAAAGTGCGTCAGCTGTTTTGTCGATTCTGATCAACATGGTGATCGGCCTTTTGCACGGGCTGTATTACAACGAAGAAAGGGACGGAGAACGGAAACTGTATGAGGTACGTACCCGGAAAATCCTGCTGTACGCTAACATGCTATCTGCTGCAGGAAATACAGCCGTAGCCGCATTTACAAAAGATGCAAAGTTGTTGGACATTGGGGGCCTGGTGGTAACGGTCTCGCGCCTTTATACGGACAGCAGGTTTATTGCCCGCGCAAAGGAAGAATTTATACAGCAGTATCTTGATGAAGAATGGCGCAGGATAGAAAAAGACGCGGACGATATGCTGTATATTCTGTGACAAGAAAGAATTTTGCAGGGGAGACACGCGGCACGCTGTCTCCCCTGTGTATTTATGTTGCTTATGATTGTCTTTCTGAATTTTTTCTCAAATTGCCGAAATTTACCGTTGACTAATCCGTTCCCAGATGGTAAAGTAACTATAGGTGCGAATAGCGCCGTGTAGTAAAAATTCAAACAAAGGTGAGGTGGTTGTCACAATGGATACCCCCAGTCCCAGTCCTGTGTACCGATGTATCTTGAATAACGGCAGCCACCACTTTTTTGTCAGGCAAACCAAAGCAAACTGTACGTAAAAATAAGCGCACGGTGTTGCTCTGCTTTGCATTGCCTAAAATTAAATGTGCCTGGCTGCCGCCTGAAAAGGAGGCAGCTTTTTTATGTCTGATACCGCGATCCTGACTCTCCGCACGATGCTGGCCAACCTGGACGATGCCAAAAAGTACCAGAGCCTGCGCGATGTTATGTCCACCCTGCCCGCGCCCGACCTGGCCGCCGTGTTCGAGGATCTCCCGCCCGAGAAGCTCCCCGTGCTGTTCCGCCTGTGTCCCAAGGACCTGGCGGCGGAGATTTTCGCCGAGCTTACCCCCGAGACCCAGCAGGGCCTTATCGACGGCCTGACCGATAAGGAGCTGAAGGCCGTTGTGGATGACCTGTTCGTCGATGATGCGACGGATCTGGTCGAGGAAATGCCCGCCAACGTCGTCAAGCGTATTCTGGCGCAGGCAGACCCCGCGACCCGCCGCATGATCAACGAACTGCTCAAATACCCCGAGGACTCCGCCGGCGGCGTGATGACCACCGAGCTGATGGAGCTGCGCCCCGACTGGACGGTGTCGCAGGCCATGGCGGCCATCCGCAAGAACGGCTTTGACAAGGAGACCATCAACAACTGCTACGTCACGGACCGTGACCGCACCCTCATCGGCGTCGTCTCGCTGCGCGCGCTGGTCCTGTCCAAGGACCCCGACAACGAGCTGATCCGCGACATGATGGACGACAATGTCGTCAGCGTCAGCACGACCACCGACCAGGAGGACGTCTCCCAGATGTTCGAGAAGTACGGCTACCTGGCCATTCCCGTTGTGGACAACGAGAAGCGCCTGGTCGGTATCGTCACGATTGACGACGCTATCTCGATCATGCAGGACGAGGCCAGCGAAGATATTGCCAAGATGAACGCTATGGGCCCGTCGGACAAGCCTTATTTTAAACAGTCTATGTGGGAACTGTACAAAAACCGCGCGCCGTGGCTGCTGTTCCTGATGATTTCGTCCACCTTCTCCAGCATGGTCATCCGCGGGTATGAGGATGCCCTCGCCGCCGTGACCGTGCTGACCGCCTACATCCCGATGCTGACCGACGCGGGCGGCAACGCGGGCAGCCAGAGTACCTCCACCATCATCCGCGGCATGGCCGTCGGTGATATTGAGCCGCACGACCTGCCGAAAATTCTGTGGCGTGAATTCCGCGTTGCCATCCTCTGCGGCGGCACGCTGGCGCTGTGCAACTTTGCCAAGCTGATCTTCCTGGACGGCATCATGCCCCCTGTAGCGGCAGTCGTTTGCCTGACGCTGATCTGCACGGTCATCCTGTCCCAGCTCATCGGCGGCCTGCTGCCCGTCATTGCGGAAAAGCTCAACTTTGACCCCGCCGTCATGGCGTCGCCGCTTATCACGACCATTGTCGATACCACGACACTGCTCGTCTACTTCAACATCGCGCGGGTGTTGCTGAGAATTTAAATTTTAGACACCGTGTTCAATATTGTAAATTGTACCGCACCCGGTTGGTGTGGTACAATTTTTTTAGAGAAAAAGCCTTCCCCTGAGGGGGAAGGTGGCCCCGCAGGGCCGGATGAGGGGCAAAGTTACCGCAGCGACCCGCTGGCGGGTAATAACGGAAGGTTCGCCCTCATCAGTCAGCGGTCGGGGCCGCTGACAGCTTCCCCCCAAGGGGGAAGCCGCGTACCCGCGTGCTCTGCGCCCCGCGGGTCGATGCGAGCATCGACCCCTACAGGAGAGCGGCATTTAACATCCTTACAATCGGGAGTTTTCATCATGAACATGCAGGATTTTTATACCGGGCACGCTTTTGATGCGTATGAGTTTTTCGGTGCGCATACCTATTTCGGCGGCACGCATTTTGCGGTGTGGGCACCGTCCGCACAGCATATCGCCGTTGAGACCGAGATCGGTACCTTTGATCTGCACCGCACCCAGTCCGCCGTGTGGGAGTGCGACGCCCCCGGCGTGCAAGCGGGGATGGTGTACCAGTATTGGGTGCGCGGCGCGAACGGCCAGAGCGTGGCCCACTGCGACCCCTACGGCACGGCCATGACGCTGCGCCCCGACGGACGCAGTATCGTCAGCGATGCCCCCAAGGGCTTTGCCGATGACAAATGGATGCAGGAACGCACAAAATGCTTTGATAAGCCGCTGAATATCTACGAGGTCCACGCCGGCAGCTGGCGGCAGAAGGAGGACGGCAGCTGGTACACCTACGCCGAGCTGGCCGACCTGCTGCCCGCCTACTGCAAGAAGAACGGCTTCACCCATATCGAGCTTATGCCCCTGGCCGAGCACCCGTTTGACGGCAGCTGGGGCTACCAGACCACCGGCTTTTTTGCGCCCACCAGCCGCTACGGCACGCCGGACGAGCTTGTGGAGTTTGTCAACGCCTGCCACAAGCAGGGGATCGGCGTTATCCTGGACTTTGTGCCGGTCCACTTTGCCGTGGATGCCTACGGTTTAAAAGAATTTGACGGTACGCCGCTGTATGAGTACCCCGCCGCCGCGGTGGGCCAGAGCGAGTGGGGCAGCTGCAACTTTATGCACTCCCGCGGTGAGATCCGCTGCTTTATCCAGTCCTGCGCCGACTACTGGCTGCGGGTGTTCCACGCCGACGGCCTGCGCATGGATGCCGTGTCCCGCCTGATCTACTGGCAGGGCGACCCGAACCGCGGCGTCAACGGCTCGACGCTGGAATTCCTGAAGGGCATGAACGCCGGTTTGCAGCAGCGCCACCCCACGGCCATTCTGATCGCCGAGGACTCTACGAGCTTCCCGAAGGTCACGGCCCCCGTCGAGTACGGCGGCCTGGGCTTTGACTACAAGTGGGACCTGGGCTGGATGAACGACACCCTCGACTACTTTAAAAAGACGAGCGACGAGCGGCGCGAGAATCTGGGCAAGCTGACCTTCTCGATGATGTACGCCTGGAACGAGCACTACATCCTGCCGTTCAGCCACGATGAGAACGTCCACGGCAAGGCGACCATCGTGCAAAAAATGTACGGCGAGTACGAGGGTAAGTTCCCGCAGGCGCGGGCGCTCTACCTGTACATGGCCATCCATCCGGGCAAGATGCTTGATTTTATGGGCAACGAATTTGCGCAGCTGCGCGAATTTGACGAGAGCCGCGAGCAGGACTGGATGGTGCTCAAGTACCCGAACCACGACGACTTCCACCGCTATCGCAGGGCGCTGAATGAGGCGTATCTTGCCAACGAGGCGTTCTGGAGCCGCGAGTACGACCCCGAGGCGTTCCGGTGGCTGGACTGCGCCCACCCCGAGCTGGACGCCTGTGCCATCTGGCGCGACGGCCATGACGGCGCGGTGCTGGCGGCATTCAACTTTGGCGACACGGAGCTGGCCGACTACACGCTGACCCTGCCCCGCGCGGGCAAGCTGACGAAGCTGCTGGACACCGACTGGCAGTGCTTCGGCGGCCGGACCGAGAAGCCGAAGCGGCTGGTCGGCAAGGCCTGCGGGGGTGAATTGAAGCTGACCCTGGCCCCGTTCAGCGGGCAACTGTTTAAGCTGGTATAACTGCATACAAACAGGCCGCGCCTTTCCCGATACAGGATGGGCGCGGCCTTTTGCTGTATTGTAGGGGCCGGGCATGCCCGAACTGCAGCTTTGCCGCTGCAACCCCTTTCGTGGCAGATTTGTAGGGAGGGGTCTTGACCCCTCCGCGGCGGCCAGAGGGCAGGCCGCCCTACAAGCTCCCGCAAACGGGGAGTGTAGGGGAGGGATTCATCCCTCCCGCGGGGCGTCGGGGACGCCGCCCCCTACAGGCGGAACCCGCAGGCGCTTCTGATGCCGAAAGTGCGCATTGACGTTAAACCCTCCGGGTAGAATGGCTTCCCCCGCGGGGGGAAGCTGTCAGCGGCCCCGCCCGCTGACTGATGAGGGGCGAGCCTGCTATTATTGCGTGTTTACGGCTTGCTGCGGCAAGCTCTCCCCTCGTCCGGCCCTGCGGGGCCGCCTTCTCCCCCAAAGGGAGAAGGCAAAGAGAAATTCACCGCCCCCAATACTCCTCCACGATCTCCCGTTCCACAAACGGTTCCTTGATTTCGCCGCGCTCTATCGTTGTCTCGTGGCCCTTGCCTAAGATCGCGATAATATCCCCGGGCTGGGCGTGGTCGAGGGCGTAATAGATCGCCTGTCTGCGGTCCGGTATCTCGGCAAACGGTGTGGCCGGGTTGCCAAGGCGCAGCCCGGCGCGGATGTCCGCTAAAATGTGCTCCACGGGCTCGCCGCGGCTGTTATCCTCGGTGATGATGCAGAAATCCGCCAGCCGTGCGCAGACCGACCCCATGCCGAACCGGCGCAGGCGGCTGCGCGCGCCGCCGCAGCCGAACACTGCGACAAGCCGCGTCGGGCGGTAGGCCCGCAGCGTGCGCAGCAGGCACTCGGCGGCGGCCTCGTTGTGGGCGTAGTCGATGACCACCGTGAATGGCGCGTCCAGCGGCACCGGCTCGACCCGCCCGCACACGACGGCCCCGGCCAGCCCGGCATGGATCGCGTCCTCACCCGCGCCCAGCACCCGCGCCGCCGTCAGCGCGGCCAGCGCGTTGTACACGCTGAACGCCCCGGGCATGCCCACGGCGTACCGTGCGCCGTCCACGGTAAACGCCGCGCCCAGCCGCCCGCCCACGCGGGTCAGCGCAAAATCGGCGTCGGCGCGTACATCCGCCGGGCAGCCGATGCCGTAGGTCACGGCGCGGCAGGGGAGGCCCTGCATAATTTTCCCCACATGCGGGTCATCATTGTTGAAAACTCCCACGCGGCAGCGGCGGAACAGTGCCCGCTTCCAGAACAGATACTCCGCAAAATCCGCGTGTTCGTCGGGGCCGATGTGGTCGGGCGACAGGTTCGTGAACACCCCCACCGCAAATTCGATCTCCGCCGCGCGGTCAAATTTCAGCCCGAGGCTCGAAACCTCCATGACGCAGGTGTCGCAGCCGTCGTCGGCCATGCGGCGCAAAAGCAGCTGCAGATCGCAGCTTTCCGGCGTTGTATGGTTCAAATCATGCCGGTGCCCGGGCCAGCAGACGCCGTTGGTGCCCACGAGCCCGACCCGCCGCCCGTCGGCCTGCAAAACGGCTGCCAGCAGGTGGGCCGTCGTCGTCTTGCCCTTCGTGCCGGTCACGCCGATCATCGTCATGGCGCGGGCCGGTTCGCCGTAGAGCCGCGCGGCCAGCGCCGCCATGGCACGCCGCGGGTCGCCCGCCAGCAGCACGGCACACCCGGCGGGCAGGCCGGGCACATCATGGGTGCAGAGCACCGCCACGGCCCCGGCAGCGACGGCCTGCGCCGCAAAGTCGTGGCCGTCGGCGTGCCGCCCGGGCAGACAGACGAACAGCGCCCCCGGCCCGGCACAGCGGGAGTCACAGCAGACGGACGTGATTTCGGTCAGGGCATCGCCGCGCAGAAGCCGACAGCCGGTGTTTTGGGTAAGCCGCCGCAGGTCCATTCAGCATCACGCTCCAAAAAATTGCTCATACCAGATCAAAAAGCTGTATACGCACCAGATCTGCCGCCAGCAGTCGCCGCCGTGCAGGTGCTGGTTCAACATACTATGCAGCGCGCGCGGGTCAAAGAACTCCGCCGCTGCCGGGCGGCTGAACACGGCCCGCACCCGGCTGGTGTAGGGCTCCTGCCGCAGCCAGTCCCGCACCGGCACAGGAAAGCCGAGCTTTTTGCGTGCGGCGCTGGCGGCGGGCAGCGTGCGTGCCGCGGCCCGGCGCAGGGCAATTTTCGTCGTGCGCGCGTCGGCCTTGGCGGCAGCGGGCAGTGCGGCGGCCAGCGCCCAGACCTCCCGGTCCAGAAACGGCACCCGCAGCTCCAAACTGTGCGCCATGCTCATCTTGTCGGCCTTGAGCAGGATGTCCCCGGCCAGCCACAAATTTAAATCCACCTGCTGCATCCGGGTCACGGGGTCCAGTCCCTCGGTGGCGTCCCAGATAGCCTCGGTCAAAAACATCGGGTCGCCGTCCCCGGCGTAATCCGCCAGCAGGCGGCGCTTTTCGCGCTCATTGAACAGGGCCGTGGGGCCGAAATACCGCTCCTCCAGGCTCATGCCGTGCCGCACGAGAAAGTTCACCCCGCGCGCGGGCGGCAGCAGCGACGCCGCCGCCCCCAGCCCGGCCCGCAGCCAGGGCGGCAGGCGGTCATACCACCGCGCCGTGAAGGGGTCGCGGTAGATGTTGTACCCGCCGAACAGCTCGTCCGCGCCCTCGCCCGAGAGCACGACCTTGACGTCCTTCGCGGCCTCGCGGTTCAAAAAGTAGAGCGCCACGGCGGCAGCGTCGGCCAGCGGCTCGTCCATGTGGTACTGTACGGCGGGCACGGCGTCCCAGAACTCGCCGGGGCTGATGCGCCGCACCCGGTTGCGCACGCCAAGGCTGCGTGCCAGCGCCCGGGCGGGGAAGGACTCGTCGTACTTCGGCTCGGCGTAGCTGATCGTGTAGGTGCGCGCGGGGCGGGCCAGCGCGGTCAGGTAGGCCGAGTCCACGCCGCCCGACAGGAACCCCGCGACCTCGACGTCGGCGACCTTGTGCGCCGCCGCACTGCCGCGCAGGACTTCTTCGATCTCGGCAGGGGAAACCGGCGCGTCGCCGGGCAGGAAGGCAGGCTGCACCCACCGCGTCGTGCGGACGATGCCGTCGGAGAACTCGAGAAAATGCCCGGGCAGCAGCTTCTGCACGCCTGCAAAAAACGTATCCCGCCCCGGGGAATACTGGCAGGACAGGTAGAGCGGCAGCTGCGCGGTGTTGAGCCGTTTGGCAAACGACGGGTGGTCTAAAAACGCCTTGATCTCGCTGGCGAAAAGCAGCGTGCCGTCGGCGCAGCGGCAGTAGTACAGCGGCTTGATGCCGAACATATCCCGCGCACAGAACAGCACCCCGGCGCGGCGGTCCCACAGCGCAAACGCGAACATCCCGCGCAGCCGGGGCAGCAGCTCGCGGCCCCACTGCTCCCACCCGTGCAGCAGGACTTCGGTGTCGGTGCGGGTGGCAAAGGTGTGGCCCAGCGCCGTCAGCTCGGCGGTCAGCGCACGGTAGTTGTAGATTTCGCCGTTGAAAACGACGACTAAGTTTTTATCCTCACTGTACAGCGGCTGTGCGCCGCCCTCTAAGTCGATGATGGCCAGACGGCAGTGGCCGAGCGCCGCGGGCCCCTCCACAAAGGTGCCCTGCCCGTCGGGGCCGCGGTGGGCAATGCGCGCCAGCATGGGGGCCAGCGCCGCCGCGTTCGCTGCGCCGTGCCCCGCGATAAAGCCTGCGATTCCGCACATGATTTTGCGTCCTTTCCCGGCAGTGCAACCTGCCGTTACCGCTTTGTCAGCTTAACTTGCTGGTATTTTACCACGTTCTGTGGTAGAATCATGTCAGAAAAAAGAGGAAAGAGGGCGAGCGTATGACACTGGGGCAGAATATCCAGAATGCGCGCAGGGCGCAGGGGCTGAGCCAGGAGGCACTGGCTGAAAAGATCGGCGTCAGCCGCCAGGCGCTGGGCAAGTGGGAGAAGGATACCGCCCTGCCCGGGCTGGACAATCTGCAGGCGCTGGCTGCGGCGCTGGGCATCGGCGTGGACGCACTGCTGGGCGCGGAGAACGCCGACCCCGCCGTGCCCGCCGTGACGCTGGACGCGCTGCGGGACCTGCTGGCCGCCCGCGATGCCGAGGAAAAGCGCCGCCGCCGCTTGTGGGGCTGTGCCGGGGGCGCGGCGTTCATCGTACTGGCCGGGCTGCTGGCGGGCGTGGCGCTGCAATATGAGCGGCAGATCAGCGCGCTGAACTAGAACTATGCGGCCATCCAGTCCAGCTACGCCGCCCAGCAGGCGGAGCTGTCGGCGCAGATTTCGGAATTGCAGGACGCCGTCCGGATGGGTGAGGCCACGATTCTGGACTGGCGCTGGCTGCCCGTGGACAAGCTGCACCGGGACGCCGATAAAAGCTGGATGCCCGTGCAGGTGCAGGTCACGCCGCGCACGACCCGCGACGGTGTGACGGCCCGGCTGGCTGTGCGCTGCGGGGACGATACGCAGCTGTACGAAATGACCGCCGCGCCCGACGGCAGCTTTGCGGCGGACGGTATCGTTTTTACGGTGGGCAGCACCTATGAATTGAGCGTGCAGTGGACGGCTGACGGCGTGACCACCAACGAGACGCTGGGGACCGTGGATTTCAACGACGAGATGACCGAGCCGCAGATTATCTGGGGCGCGGTGAGCAGCAGCCTGGACTTTGGGTATTCCGTGCAGCGGGTCGGCAATAAGCAGTACCGCCTGACCCTGACCTGCTACCCTGTGGAGGTGCAGGTGGACGCCCCGCCGTGGATGCAGCCTGCGCAGGTGGAAATCGACCTGCGCCTGAACGGCGACGCCGGGGAGCCGACAGCCACCGCCGTACTGGATTGCGAGGGCGAGTCCAGCTATGGCAATTCCTCCCGCACCGAGAGCGTCTGGAACGGCACGTTCTACAGCGATGACGTGGCAAATGGCTGGGAGTACGACGGCAAGACGCTGCCGAAGTACGTTGTGCGTGTGACAGACACGAATGGAGATGTCTGGACGGAGGAAATGCCGCTGAGCAAACGGTGACCTGTAGGGGCCGGGCATGCCCGGCCTGGAGGTTTGCCATTGCAACCCCTTTAATGGTTTGCTTTGTAGGGAGGGGTCTTGACCCCTCCGCGGGGCGTCGAGGACGCCGCCCCCTACAGTGGCAACCCGGAAGCTTTATTGTTGTCGCTAACGTCCGCGGCGGCCAGAGGGCTGGCCGCCAACTTGCCGCAGCAACGCTTTTTCCGGGACAGTTTTTTGCAAGGCAAACGGGCACGGGCGAGCAATGCTCGCCCCTACAAGCGTTTTTCGACAGCCTGAGCCTTCCCCCTTGGGGGAAGGTGCCCGAGGCCCCGCCCGAGGGCGGATGAGGGGCGGGCTTGCTGTCGCTGCCCGTCAGCGGGCCAATCTCCGCAGGCTCATCCCTCATCCGGCCCTGCGGGGCCACCTTCCTCCTTTGGGGAAGGCAAAGAGCACATAATTTCCCCCCTGCCGCATACACTTACGGCAGGGGGGATTTGTATGCCGCGGATGCTGCCGGTGCTGCTGGGCGGGGATGCCAATGTCTACGGCATGGCCCGCAGCTTTTATGAATGCTATGGCGTGCGCAGCCTGGCCGTCTGCCGCCGCGCCCTTCCTGCGCTGGCCCACAGCTGTCTGGTGCGGGTCGCCGTGCAGGACCCGGCGTTCGGGCAGGACCATGTCTTTACGGCCACGCTGCTGGGGCTGGCGGCGCAGTACCCCGGCGTGCCCAAAATTCTCATCTCCTGCGCCGACGACTACACGGCCCTGCTGGCCCGCCATGCCGACGCGCTGCGCGGGGCGTACCGCTTTGCCTGCCCGCCGCCCGCGGCGCTGCATCTGGCCGATAAGCGGCAGTTTGCTGCGGCCTGCCGCGCCGCAGGGCTGCGCACACCGCAGACCGTGACGCTGTGCCCGGCGGACGCCCTGCCGCCGCTGCCGTTTGGCTGGCCGGTCATCGCCAAGCCCGCGGACCAAGCGGCCTACGCCCGCTGCGATTTCCCGGGGCGGCGCAAGGTGTATCTCGTTCAGGACGCCGCCCGGCTGCGGGAACTCCTTGCCGCCGCGGCGCGGGGCGGTTATTTTGGCAGCTGGCTCGTGCAGGAGTACATCCCCGGCCCGGACACACGGCTCGGGGTCGTCAACGCCTACTGCGCGGCGGACGGCAGTGTGCCGTGGCTTGTGCAGGGCCAGCCCCTTTTGCAGGAGCGCACGCCCGAGGGTACCGGCAACTACGCCGCCGTGCTGGTGGAGCCGTCCCGGCAGGACGCGGCGCTGCTGGATGCCCTGCGCGGCCTTTTGCAGGCGGCGGGCTGGCACGGCTTTGCCAATTTTGATTTGAAGTATGACCGCCGCGGTGAGCCGGTTTTATTTGAGCTGAACCCCCGGCAGGGCCGCGCGTCATATTTTTGCGACGCCGCGGACGCACCGCTGGCCGTGCCGCCGGTGCAGGACCTGCTGTACGGCGGGCCGGTCACGCCGCCGACGCTGCGCCCCGCCGTCTGGTACACCGCGCCGTGGTACGCCGTGCGCCGCGCCTGCCCGAACAGGCTTGCCCTGCGCCGTGCCGGGATTTTGAGACGCCGCGGGCGGGCGACGACACACCTGCTGGCGGCGGGGGAGGGGGCATCCCGGCGGATATGGTTTATGGCTCGGCAATTAAGTTATTACCGCAAGCTGTAGGGGGCGGCGTCCTCGACGCCCCGCAGCTGCCGCAAACATCCCGGGAGGGATGAATCCCTCCTCTACAAATAACGCGAGCGGGAGGTTGTAGGGCGGCCAGCCCTCTGGCCGCCGCGGGTGGGCGTAAAAACGTCTCCGTAAATCCACTTAAAAAGGGGTGACAAACACATGTGCGGCATCGTCGGCTTTACCGCGCCCGGGCAGGACCCGGCGGCGGCCAAACAAATCGTGCAGGGCATGGCGGACCTCATCCGTCACCGCGGCCCCGACGGCGAGGGCTGCTACGCCGACGGCACCGCGGCGCTCGGGCATCGGCGGCTGTCGGTCATTGATCTGGCGGGCGGCGGCCAGCCGATGCTCAATGAGGACGGCACGCTGGTGGTCGTGTTCAACGGCGAAATTTACAACTACAAGACCCTGCGTGCCCGATTGCAGCAGCGCGGCCACACGTTTGCCACGGATTCCGACACCGAGGTCCTGCTCCACGGGTATGAGGAATGGGGCCGCGACCTGCCCTGCCGCCTGCGCGGGATGTTCGCGTTTGCGGTGTGGGACCGCACCCGCGGCACGCTGTTCTGTGCGCGGGACCTGTTCGGCATCAAGCCGCTCTGCTATTATAAAAAGGGCGAGATGCTGCTCTTTGCCAGCGAGATCAAGGCATTTCTGGCTCACCCGGCCTTTGAAAAGCGCCTGAACGAGGCCCGTCTGCCCGAATGGCTGAGCATGGAGTACCTGCCCGACGCCGAGACGCTGTTCACCGGCGTTTATGAGCTGCCGCCCGCCCATACGCTGACCTGGCAGGCGGGCCGGGTCACGCTGGCCCGCTATGCCGCGCCGCGGTTCCGGGCAAAGCGGGGGCGCAGTCTGCGGGCTTGGGCGCGTGGGATCGGGGACGCTGTCGCTGAGAGCGCCGATGCCCACCGCATTGCCGATGTCGAGGTCGGCTGCTTTTTGTCGGGCGGGGTGGACTCGTCGCTCATCACCTGCGAGATGGCCCGCCGCCAGCCCGCCGTGCAGTGCTTCTCGGTGGGCTACGCCGAGGAAGCGTATTCCGAGCTGCCTGCCGCCCGTGCCGCGGCGCAGGCGCTGGGCGTGCCGCTGACCGAAACCACCGTGACCGCGGATGATTTTTTTGCGGCGAACCGCGCCATTCAGTGGTATCTGGACGAGCCGATGCCCAACCCGGCGGAGGTGCCGCTGTATTTCCTGTGCAAGGCGGCGCGGCAGCGGGTCAAGGTCGTGCTCTCGGGCGAGGGCGCGGATGAGCTGTTCGGCGGCTATCCGCTGTACCGGCAGGCCGTCTGGGCCGAACGCTGGCAGAAAATGCCCCGGGCCGTGCGGCGGGCGCTGGCGGCCCTGCTGCCCGGCTGCGGCCTGCTGCGCCGGGGCGCACTGCCGCGCTGGCAGCGGTCTGCCCGGGCTAACTATGTCTTTGAAACAACGCAGGAGCGCGATAAATATTTGAAGCGCGACTACTGCGCCCCGACCCCCGCGCAGCGCTGCAAGCCCTATTTTGACGCGGTGCGCGGGCTGGATGAGCCGACGGCGGTGCAGTGGGTCGATTGGCAGACCTGGCTGCCGCGGGACATCCTGCGCAAGGCGGACCGCATGAGCATGGCCCACAGCCTGGAGCTGCGGGTGCCGTTCCTGGACCGGCAGGTGCTGGCCGCGGCGCAGGCCCTGCCCCGGCGGTACCGCTGCACCGGGCGGCGCGGAAAGATCGCCCTGCGCGCCGCCGCGGCCCGCCGCCTGCCGCCCCAACTGGCCGACGCGCCGAAGCGCGGCTTCCCCGTGCCGCTGGCGGACTGGCTGCGGCAGGAGAAATATTACGCGCTGGTCAAGGCCAAGCTCACCGGCCCGGCAGCCGAGCGCTTTTTTGACACGGGTGCGCTCTGCGCCCTGCTGGACGCCCACCGTGCGGGAAAAACCAACGCTATGACGAAGCTCTGGGCGTTTTACTGCTTTATTGAGTGGTATGAGGTGTATTTCACGGGAAAAATCCCGCCGGATTTGTAAAAAAGTTTTTGCAAAATGCTTGACAACCCGGCTCTCCGTTGCTATAATATCTTACGCAGTATGTCCCTCGCGGACATGAACCCGCAATAAGCGCCCGTAGCTCAGCTGGATAGAGCAACTGCCTTCTAAGCAGTGGGCCGGGGGTTCGAGTCCCTTCGGGCGCATTATGTGGTGCCTATGGCGCAGTTGGTTAGCGCGCCAGATTGTGGCTCTGGAGGCCGAGAGTTCGAATCTCTCTAGGCACCCCACCAAAGACCGTACAGGCGCGTTCCTGCACGGCCTTTTCTTTTATAATGGGTCGTCGCCAAGTGGTAAGGCACGGGACTTTGACTCCCGCATTCGTGAGTTCGAACCTCGCCGACCCAACCACAGCTCATCCTGCATGAATGTGCAGGGTGAGCTTTTGTTTTGTAGGGGCGACCATTGGTCGCCCGCGGACGCCTGCGGCAATGGCAAGCCTTCCGGGCGGATATGGAATCCGCCCCTACGCGTTGAAAAACCTCCCTCTGCGAGGGAGGGGCCCCGAAGGGGCGGAGGGAGAGAACCTTGCCATAGCCCGAAATATTTCGGGTTGCCGTACAGTTCTCTCCCCCACCCGCTGCGGCGGGAGCCCCCTCGCAGAGGGGGCCAAGGGGGAGCACACCTTTTTCGACAGTCTGAAGCCCTTTTTCGGGTAGTAATGTAGGGATGGGTCTTGACCCATCCGCACCGCTGGCTGCTGTCGGCTAAGCTGCACGGAACGGTCAAGACCGTTCCCTACAAACCCGCCGAAGGCTCGCGATCATCCCGTTAGGTTTTTTCGACACCCCCCGCCCCCCTCTGCGAGGGGGCTTTAAAGCAAAAAACACCTTTTTTTCTTTAGATATTTATGCTATGATAAAATAAAATTTAGTTGCCAAAGCGGGTGTGTACACGATGACCTACGAAGAATTTGATAAGCGCTGCGACGAACTGGAAAACGCCCCACTGCCGGAGCGCAAGACCTTCTTTGCCGATGTACTGGCCGGGGAGACCGAAAAGACCGATGTGCGGATGATGGCGTACTTCCGCTATGCGCTGCTCTTGTACCGCGAGGGCGACTTCCGCACCGCGCGGGAAATTCTGGAACCGTTCATCATCGATTACAAAAGCTACCGGTACCGCCCGGAGATCATCGCCTGCTTCAACCTCGTCGGCGTGGTGGCCTACTATGTGCAGGAGTACGCACTGTCCCGCTTCTACATTCATGAGGGCCTTAAAATTGCGCAGGAACACAGCGAGGTCAGCCGTTACGCCTATGAGTACAACAACCTTGCCGTGACCTATGTGGCCCAGCAGGACTACGGGAAGGCGCTTGAGGCCATCCGCGAGGCAGAGAAAAACATGCCCGTCTCCGATGAGGTGATGCACGCCTACATCTACCGCAATCTGGCGGAGATCTGCTGCCATCTGGACCGACTGGACGAGGCAAAGGATGCCCTTGCCAAATGCCTGGCCTACCGGGGCCGGGAGATCCTGCCCGAGGAAGTGCGGATCGTGAACACGCTGCTGACCTATAAGTCGGGCGACACCGCCGGGTACAAACGCTGCTGCGCCGAGCTTCGGGAGCACCTGCCCCGGCTGCACGCGCAGGAGTTCCTGGCCTCCTGCAAGGTGCTGTTCGACTGCGGCATGGATGCCGGGGACAATGCGCAGGTCGAGTGGGTGCTGGACGCCATGGACGCCTACCTGCGCCGCGACCCCAAGGAGGCCCAGGTCGGTCTGCGGGCCGAGATCTGCCGCTATGAATACGCCAAAGCCACCGGCAACACCGCCCTGATGCTGGCCGCGCTGGAAAAGAAGGAGACCTACTACGCGCTGGTGCTGGCCCGCAAGGAAGAGATCCGTGTCCGGGATGCGGGCCGCTACCTGCACATCGGCCAGCAGCTGCAAAATGCGCTGGAGAGCGAGGCCAGCGCCAACCGCACCAAGACGCGCTTTTTGGCCAACATGTCCCACGACATCCGCACGCCCATCAACGGCATTCTGGGCATGCTGGAGGTCATCCGCGACTGCCGCAGCGACGAGGCGCGGGTCGATGACTGCCTGGGCAAGATCGATATTTCGGCTAAGCACCTGCTCTCCCTCGTCAACGACGTGCTGGACATGAGCAAGATCGAGAGCAACAGCTTTGTGGTCGAGGCAAAGCCCTTCAACCTAGGCCGGACCCTTGCCGAGGTCGATGACATCGTCCGCTTTCAGGCGGAGCAGAGCGGGCTGCGGCTGTACACGGACCACGACGATGTGCACGACGCCGACCTGCTGGGCGGTGCGCTCTACCTGAAAAAGATCCTTGTGAACCTGTACAGCAACGCCATCAAGTACAACAAGCCCGGCGGGAGCATCACCACCCGCCTGCGGGAGGTGAGCCGCACCGCCGACACCGCGGCCTATGCGTTCACGATCCGGGATACCGGCATCGGCATGACGCAGGACTTTATTGACAACCACCTGTTTGAGGCGTTCAGCCAGGAGGACAACGCCGCGCGCTCCCAGTACGGCGGCACCGGGCTGGGTATGTCCATCGTGAACCAGCTGGTGCAGAAGATGAACGGCACGATCACCGTCGAGAGCACGGTGGGGGAGGGCAGCAGCTTTACCGTCACGCTGCCGTTTGCCATAGACCACGACCCGCCTGCCGCCGGGCCGGAGAAAGAAGCCTCCGCTGACCTGCACGGCAAGCGCCTGCTGGTTGTCGAGGATAACGAGCTGAACATGGAGATCGTCGAGTTCATGCTGAAAAGCGCCGGGGCCGAGGTCGTCAAGGCGTTTGACGGCGAGAGCGCCGTGCGCGCCTTTGCCGCCGACCCGGCGGGCTACGATGCGATTTTGATGGACCTGATGATGCCGGTCATGGACGGCTACGCCGCGGCCAGGGCCATCCGCGCCAGCGGGCAGACCCGTGCCGGGACTGTGCCCATCATCGCCATGAGCGCCAACGCCTACGCCGAGGACGTGAAGAAATGCCTGGATTCCGGCATGAACGCCCACATCAGCAAGCCGCTGTTCAAAGATGTCATGCTGCGCACGATTGCACGGTTTGTATAAATCTGCCGGGGACCATGCCATGAGGTCAAGGCACAATAAGGAGACTGCTAACATGAAAAAAGCTGTGATTTTTGATTTGGATGGTCTGCTGATCGACAGTGAGGTCATCTCCCATCGACTGTATGACGAACTGCTGCACCGGTACGGTAAGAGCGTGACCGTGGCTGAGTACGCCCGGGATTACAGCGGCAAAACGGGCGTGGCCAACATGACGAACGTCATTGCCCGGTACAATCTGCCCATCACGGTGGAGGAGGGCCTGACCTGGGAGGTTGCCCGGGAAAAGGAGCTGCTGCAGGATGTGCAGCTCAAGCCCGGCGCGGCGGCCCTGCTGTCCTGGCTGAAAACCGAGGGCGTGGCCGTGGTGCTGGCAACCTCCAGCGTGCGGGAGCGCGCCGTCGAGGTGCTGACCCGGCTGGGCGTCGTGCAGTATTTTGACGACATGGTCTTTGGCACCGAGATCGAGCGCGGCAAGCCCTGGCCGGATATTTTCCTGAAGGCTGCCGAAAAAGCCCACGCCGCCCCGGCGGACTGTCTGGTTCTGGAGGACAGCGAGGCCGGCATCCAGGCCGCCCACGCCGCGGGCATCGACGTCCTCTGCGTGCCCGATATGAAAATGCCCGCGGAAAGTTATCAACAAATGACGGCGGCCATGTTGAAAAGCCTCGACGATGTCAAGGGGTGGCTGACTGCGGAATAAGCGCGGCAGGGGCAGAGGGTCCGGGTCGATGGCGAGCATCGACCCCTACGCCGTAGGGGCGGATTCCATATCCGCCCGTGCCCGCTTGCCATACCCGCAAACACGACCCGTGTATAACCCCCTCCGCGCCTGCACATACTGTGCGCACGGAGGTGTTTTTATGAGCTATCTTGATTGTGCCCAGTATGACTGCTGCCATAACAAGGCGGGCTGCTGCTGCCTGGACGGCATCAATGTCCGCCATACCGGCCCCGGGGACGCTGTCTGCGGCAGCTACCGCAACAGCGGGGGCTGCGGCAACGTCGCTACCGACAACCAGCCGGCCTCGCCCGAGACCGAGATCCACTGCGACGACAGGGGCTGCCGCCATCTTGAGGGGCGCTGCTGCTGCGCTGACCACGTCAGCATTGACGAGTGCAGCTGCGGCCCCGAATGCGCCACCCGCGCCCCGCGGGAGACCGCCGAATAATTTTATCCCGGAACGGATGCCGTTTTCACAAAGCGGCATCCCTTTTTTATTGCTAAATCATCCGCTTTGTTGTATAATAAGACGATATAGTAGGTCTTGTCCGCCCTTTTGCGGATGTGTCGGCTGCTTGCCCGTGCCCGTTTGCGGCCGGGGCAGCCACGAGCTTCCCGCGGGCGAGCAATGCCCGCCCCTACAAGGTGCGTTTTGACCGCGCAAACAAATATTTGTTATAAAAAACGAGGTGTCACTCCATGTCCGAAACTCCTGTTACCGTGCCGTTTGTCTCCTTCCGCCCGATGGAGCGGGAGCTGGATGCCGACCTGCGCGGCGCGTTTGCCCGCGTGCTGGACAACAGCTGGTACATCGGCGGCAGAGAGGACGCCGCCTTTGAAAAGGCATTTGCCGCCTACTGCGGCGTCAGGCACTGCGTCGGCTGCGGCAACGGGCTGGACGCGCTGGTGCTCATTTTAAAGGCCATGGGCATCGGCCCCGGGGACGAGGTCATTGCCCCGTCCAACACCTTTATCGCCACGGTGCTGGCCATCAGCTACGCGGGCGCAGCGCCCGTGCTGGTCGAGCCGACGCTCGAAAGCTACAACATCGACCCCGCCCGCATCGAGGCCGCCGTGACCCCGCGCACGAAGGCCATCATGGCCGTACACCTCTACGGCCAGTGCGCCCCGATGGACGAGATCAACGCCATTGCCCACGCCCATGGCCTCAAGGTCATCGAGGACGCCGCCCAGGCCCACGGCGCGACCTACAAGGGCCGCCGCGCGGGCAGTCTGGGGGATGCCGCCGGGTTCAGCTTCTACCCGGGCAAGAACCTGGGGGCGCTGGGCGACGCGGGCTGCGTGACGACGAACGACGACGCGCTGGCCGAGCGCATCCGTGCACTGGGCAACTACGGCAGCGACTACAAATACCACCATGTCTACAAGGGCCAGAACTCCCGCCTGGACGAGCTGCAGGCCGCGTTCCTGGCCGCCAAGCTGCCGCACCTCGACACTATGAACGCCGAGCGCCGCCGCATTGCCGCGCGGTATCTGGCCGAAATGCACAACCCGGCGGTCACGCTGCCCGCCGAGCTGCCCGACTGCACCCACGTCTGGCATATCTTCGCCGTGCGCTGCGCCGACCGCAACGCGCTGGAAAAGCATTTGAACGCCCGCGGCATCGGCACGAACAAGCACTACCCGACGCCCATCCACCTGCAGGGCGCTTACGCCGAGCTTGGTCTTGGCAGGGGCGCACTGCCGCTGGCGGAGGAAATTTCCGCCACCGAGCTGAGCCTGCCGATGTTCTACGGCATGACCGACGCGCAGGTGCAGGCCGTCATCGACGCCGTGAACGAGTTTGAGGGGTGAACCATGCCGAAGGTCGGTATCGTAATTTCCAATTATAACGGCTGGCAGGACACGCTCGTCTGTCTGGACAGCCTGCAAAAGCAGACGTTCACGGACTTTGAAGTGATTTTAATCGACGATGCGTCGCCGAATGATTCCGTTGCACAGCTGCAAAATAAGCTGCCGCCGAACACGGTGTTCCTGCCGCAAGAGCGCAACGTCGGCTTTGCCGCGGCCAACAACATCGGTATGCGCCGTGCGCTGGACGACGGCTGCGACTTTGCGCTGCTGCTGAACAACGACACGTCGGTCCGCCCGGATTTCCTTGAAAAGCTGCTGGCCGAGACCCCCGCGGGGGCGGTCAGCTGCCCGAAGATGCTGTTTATGGACCCGCCCGACGAGATCTGGTTTGCGGGCGGTGAGCTGGACCCCAAGACCGGCAAGGTAAAGCACCTGGGCGGCCACAAAAAGGACGGCCCCGAATTTGCCGAAAAAAAGCAGGTCAGCTTTATCACGTTCTGCTGCGTGCTGCTGCCGCGGGCCGTGATTGAGAAGGTCGGCTATCTCGATGAGACGCTGTTTATGTACTGCGAGGACGTTGACTACTGCATTCGTCTGGCGCAGGCCGGCGTGCCGATGTGGTTTTTGCCCGATGCTGTCATCCACCACAAGGCGGGCGGCAGCGCGGGCGGGATGCTGTCGGTCTACTACATCACCCGCAACACGCTGTACCTGACCTGCAAGGGCAAAAGCGCGGCGTATGCGAAGCTGAAAACGATTCTCCCCCTCCTCACCGGCGCGGCACGCTACGCCCTGACAAAGCTGCTGGGCCGCAAAAAAGGCCGCAGCTACGGTGCGTTCCGAGGTGCCGTGGATTTCTGGAACGGGAAAATGGGGCGGATGAAAGGAGCGAACTGAACGTGCCGCAAATCACCATTGTCATCCTGCAATACCGGCCTGACGCTGCGGCGCTGCGGCACACGCTGGCTTCGCTGGCGATGCAGGACACGCGCGATTTCGCCGTGGTGCTGGGCGACGACGGCTCGGCGCAGGACTATTTTGCCGAGAGCCGTGCGTATTTAGCGGCGCACGGCATCACCGACGTGCAGACCACGAAGCTGCAGCCGAACGGCGGCACCGTGAAAAACGCCCGGAATGCTGTGCGCGCTGCCGCGACCCGATGGGTGCTCATGCTCTCACCGGGGGATTTCCTCTACGACAGCGAAACGCTGCGCTGGTGGCTGGGGCGCTTGCAGGCCGACGAGCCGCGCGTGGCCTTCGGCAGGCAGGCCTACTTCACCCCCGATCCGCCGCAGCCCACGGCAGGCGAGACACCCTTTGACCGCACACCCTACGACCCCGCCCACTACGACGCCAAGGCCATCCGCCGAAACCTGCTATTGTACGACGACGGGATCAGCGGCGCGGGGCTTGTGTACGAGCGGACGCTTTTCCTCTCGGCGCTGGACAAGATGGCCGACCATGTGCGGCTGGCTGAGGATTTCTCCCTGCGACTTTTCGCTGTGCAGGGGGTGCGCATCACCCGATATGACCGGCTGACCGTCTGGTACGAGTACGGCGGCGGCGTCTCGACCGATGCAGCTGCCCGTGCCCGGATGCTGGGCGACTGGCGCGCCATGCTGGAGGTGCTGCGGGCGGAATACCCCCGCGACCGCACGGTGCGACTGGCCTATGAATATTACTTCAACGACCGCCGCAAGTCCCGCCTTGTGCGCGGGCTGGTGGGGCGGCTCATCGTGCCGCAGAACGCCCCCTTCAAAAAAGCCCAGCGCGCCTGGCAGCCGCCGACGAATGGGGACAAGGCAAAATTACAGGCAATTTATGAAATGGCCGAAAGGCCGCTGTAGGGGGTGCATCTGTGCGCCCGCGGACCAATGCGAGCATCGGTTCCTACCAGTAACGGAAAGGTGATATGGGAATGATCATCCAAACCATCAGCATGAAGAGCGTCACAGCCGAGGGCCTGGGCACACTCTCGGTCTTTGAGGGCGGGCACGATGTGCCCTTTGACATCAAGCGCATCTACTATATCTACGGCGCACCGCAGGGCACCCAGCGCGGCGGCCACGCCCACAAGGCCCTGCGCCAGGTGCTGTGGTGCCCCTACGGAAGTATCCTCATCAGATTGGACGACGGCCATGAGACGAGCGAGGTTCTGCTCAATGATCCCGCCAAGGGCCTGATCGTTGAGCACAACATGTGGCGCGAGATGTTGTGGCAGAAGGACGATTCCGTGCTCTGCGTCGCGGCGGATTCCTACTACGACGCCGACGATTATATACGTGACTACGATGAATTCAAAAAGCGGGTGAGCGAATGATGCAGCTGCGCCGTTTACAGCCGCAGGACGCCCCGCTCATGCTGGAATGGATGCACGACGCCGACGCCGTGCAGCACATGCGGGCAAACTTTGCGGCCATGACTCTTGCCGACTGCGAGCGGTTCATCGCTGCCGCGCAGAAGGACACCCCGGCCCTGCACCGCGCCATTGCCGATGAAAACGGCACATACCAGGGCACCGTGAGCCTGAAGAATATCGACCCCGCCAAGGGGGAGGCCGAGTTTGCCATCGCCGTGCGCCGCTGCGCCATGGGCAGGGGCGTGTCTGCCTGGGGCATGCGGGAGATCCTGCACCTGGGTTTTGCCGAACTGGGCTTACGCCGTATTTATTGGTGTGTTGACCCCGTCAATGCGCGGGCCTGCCGCTTTTACGCCAAGCAGGGCTACACCCCCATCACCCCGGAGCCGGACGCAGAGAACCTGCTCTGGTTTGAAGTTTTTGCCTAAGGAGTACTGTTATGTCACAGCCCAAGGTCAGTGTGTTGATCTCATTTTACAATCTGGCCCCCTTCGTGGACCAGACGATGGAAAGCGTGCTGGCGCAGAAAACCGATTTCCCCGTGGAAATCCTCTGCGCGGACGACGGCTCCGACGACGGCACGATTGAAAAGCTGCGCGGCTGGGAGGCGGCGCACCCCGACACCGTCCGCGTCTTTGTCATGGACCGCGTGCCGGGCAAAAAATATGAGGGCAACGAGCGCATCCGGCGGATGAACGCCATCCGAGGGCGGCTTTTTTACGAGGCCAAAGGCAGCTATGTCTGCTATCTGGACGGTGACGATTTCTACACCGATGACCGCAAGCTGCAAAAGCAGGCGGACATTTTGGACGCCGACACAGGCCACAAATACGTGGCCTGTGGGCACAACGGCTGCTACTACTGGCAGAGCACCGGCGAGACGAAGCCGATTGAAAAGCCCATCCGGGAATGTGCGCTGACGGCGAAGGAGTATTGGAGCTTTTTCTATATCCACACCAACGCCATGATGTTCCGCAACATCGGTCTGCAGGGCATTGACCCCTACACCAGCGGCGTGCAGATCATCGATAACATGCTGACCTATATGTTTTTGCCTTACGGCGGCATTTACTACCTGCCGGACTGCATGTTCAATTACCGACAGACGGAGGACAGCACCTTCCACCGCCGCAGCGTCTACCAGAATTATATCCTGAACGCCTTGATGCTCTACCAGCAAAAGGCGGTGCTGCGCGGCTTATTCGGCGCGGGGCTGGTACGCACTCTGTTTGAGTACACCCAGCTGTATGAGAACCGCCGCGACCCGAAGCTGACCGCGGAAGGGCAGACCTACCTCGAAAACATTGACCGCTACGGCGCGGGCCGCCTGCGCCGCCTTGTGAACTATAATAAGGAAAGCGCCCCGGTGCGCCTGTGGTGTGAGCTGGAAAATAAATTCTGGTTCTTTATGACGAAGGTGTTCCGCCACTATATCTGGAAGCCCAAGGTGCGGGCCCTGCTGGAAGAGGCACGTATCAAAACCGAAAAAGGGGAGTGCTGAATCATGGAAGAAATGAACGAACTGACCGCCGAGGAGCAGGCCAAGCTGCTGCGCCATGAGTTGGAGGCTGTTTACGGCTCGTCGTCGTACAAAATTGGCCGCGCTGTGACCTGGCTGCCCCGCCATGCGAAAAAGGCGCTGGCGTACCTTGCCCACAACGGCCCGGCCATCAGCGCCAAATATCTGTATACCTACGCGAAATATCACAAGATCGCCAACAAGGAATACGCCTACTGGGCCTGCCTGCAAAAAAAGGACTACCCTGAGGCACTGAAAAAATGGTTTCAGGAGAAGAACTATACCCATCAGCCGCTCGATTTGGAGCACCCCAAGACCTTCAGCGAGAAAACACAGTGGATGAAACTTTACGGTGGCTTGGCCGAAAAGCAGAATCTAGTGGATAAGTACAAGGTCCGCGACTGGGTCAGGGAGAAAATCGGCGAGGATTATCTGATCCCGCTGCTGGGAGTCTGGGACAAGTTCGACGATATCGATTTTGACCAGCTGCCCGACAAGTTCATGCTTAAAACGAACCACGGCGCAGGCTGGAACTACCCCGTGGCCGATAAATCGAAGTTCGACAAGGCCGATGCAAAGAAGAAGTTCGATTTGTGGATGAAGCTGAATTTCACCTACTACCGCGGCGGCCTGGAGCTGCAATATGAGCATATCCAGCCCAAAATCATTGCGGAACAGTTCATTGAGAATGACGGCGGCGACCTGTACGACTACAAGCTCTGCTGCTTTGACGGCGAACCCAAGGTCATCATTTATATTATGAACCGTTATGTGGACGCCGATGAGCGCATCATCTGTTTTGACACGGACTGGAATGTGCTGCCGTTCAACCTGTTCACCCCGCTCGAGCAGCCGGATGACATCCCACGCCCGAAAAACCTGGAAAAGATGGTCGAGGTAGCCCGCACGCTGAGCCAGGGCATTCCGTTTGTGCGTGTGGATCTCTACGCACTGAACGATGGAACGATTAAATTTGGCGAGATGACGTTCACGACCTACAGCGGCATTGCGCCGTGGCACCCCGAGAGCGCCAACGAGTACATGGGCAGCCTCATTCACCTGCCCGGCGTCGACGACTAAGGAGACACCATGCCGAAAGTCAGTATCCTTGTACCCGTCTACAAGGCGGAAAAAACGCTGGACGCCTGCGTCGAGAGCATCCTTGCGCAGACGTTCCCGGACTTTGAGCTGTTGCTCATCGACGACGAAAGCCCGGACCGCTGCCCGGAAATGTGCGATGCCTGGGCAAAAAAAGACCCACGCATCCGCGTTTTGCACCCGGCCAAGGCCGGGCCCGGCCCGTCCGGCGCGCGCAACGCCGGGGTGCAGGCCGCCGCGGCCCCCTGGCTGACGATGGTGGACAGCGACGACACGATAGCGCCCGACCTTGTGGAAAAACTGTTGGCGGGCGCGGAGACCACCGGCGCAGAGCTGGTGATCTGCAACGGCTGCCCCGTGACCGAGGACGGCGCACGGCACCCGCTGCCCGCCGACGAGCAGTTCACGAAGGACACGCTGCTGGACGTAGATGCGTTCTGGGACGCCTTCCATACGCCGTGGATCAACCAGTTCACCGGCACGGCCCACCGCCTCTACGCCGCAAGGCTTTTTGACGGCGTGCGCTACCCCGTGGGCCTGCTGCACGAGGATTACTACGTGCTGCCGGATTTAATTGCACATTGCAGCGCTGTTTACTGCATGGCCTTTACGGGTTATTATGTGCTGCGCCACGCGGGCAGCATCACCGACGGTGCGCGCCATGAGGTGCGTCTGGCCATGACGAAAGGCGACATCCACCGCGCCGAATACTTTTTGCGCAACGGCTGGTATGACCGCGCCGAGGGTGCGCTGACCGATGCTGCGCTGTTTTTACACGACAACAAGCGCGCCTACGATTTGACCAAGCCCGGCCACCGCGCGGAATTTGCCGAGACAAAACATGAGCTTTGCCGTGTGTACGATGCGCTGGCCGCCCAAAAGGGGAGCGCGTCGATGAAACTGCGGGCCGCCGCACTGAGGGCGGGGCTGGGCGTGTTTGCCATGTATGTGAGAGCGCGGGGGTGACGGGCAGAGCCCCTCCGGCCATCGCTGCGCTCGGCCGCCTCCCCGCAAAGCGAGGAGCTGGCCGCGAAGCCGGCCTGAGGGGCTTTAACCCGTTCCCGCTGCCCGAACCCCTCCCCAACAAAACCGCCAACAAAAGGAGCCTCCTCATGCCCACCGTCACCGTTATTATCCCGGTCTATAAGGTCGAGCGCTATCTCGACGCCTGTGTGGAGAGCGTTGTGCGGCAGAGCTATGCGGACTTGGAGATACTCCTCGTCGACGACGGCAGCCCGGACCGCTGCCCGGCGCTCTGCGATGCCTGGGCAGAAAAGGACCCGCGCATCAAGGTCATCCACCGGGAGAACGGCGGTCTGTCCGCCGCGCGCAACTCCGGCATCGACGCCGCCAGGGGCGAGTTTTTGCTGTTCGTTGACAGCGACGACTTATTAGAACCCGACGCTGTCCGCCGCGCGGTGGACGCCCAACGGCAGCAGGACGCCGATCTGGTCATCTTCAACCTGACCTACGTCGATGAAGAGAACCGCCCGCTGCCGCAGCCGGATTTCAGCGGCTTTACGGATGAGATCCTCGACGAGGACGGCGTCTGGCAGCGCTGCTTTTCCCTGGCGGAAACAAGGATTTACTACGTTGTGGCGTGGAATAAGCTCTACCGCCGCAGCCTGTTCCAACACTTGCGCTATGCCCCGGGCAAACGGTATGAGGATCAGTTCCTGCTGCCCCACCTGCTGGCACAGTGCAAAACCATTGCCTGCCTGGCCGCGCCCGGCTACCGCTACGTGCAGCGCAGCGGCAGCATCATGGCGCAGGGGTCGAGCCGCACCTATCTGGACCGGCCCGAGTACCTGCTGGACTGGTGCGCCTACTTTACCCAAAAGGGCGATGCCCTGCGGGCCGAGGGGCTGCTGAACGACGCCATACAGAACCTTGCCGAAAAGCAGTGCTTTGACCTGTCCACACCCGCCCAACAGGCCCGCTACCGCGCCGCCTGCCGCGCCTGTGCCGACAGCTACACCGCGCTGGCCGCGGCTACGGGGCAGCGCTCGATGCGTCTGCGCGCCGCGCTGCTGCGCATCGGTCTGCCCGCCTACCAAGCCTTTTTGAAACACAAAACCTAAGGAGTTCCACGCATGGAAAAAACGCAACTGCAAAACTACCATGTCCACTACGGCCCGGCCCAGGGCTGGAGCCGTGTCGACCTGCGCGAGCTGTGGCGCTACAAGGACCTGATCTGGCTCTTTGTCAAGCGCGATTTCAACGTCATGTACAAGCAGACGGTGCTGGGCCCGGCGTGGATCTTAATTAACCCGCTCATGTCCACGGCCATGTACTGCGTCATGTTCGGCACGATTGCCCAGCTGTCCACCGACGGCGTGCCGCAGATTCTGTTCTATCTGGCCGGCACGGCGCTGTGGGGCTTCTTCTCGTCCTGCATCAACAAGGTGTCGGGCACGTTCACGACGAACTCCAACATCTTCAGCAAGGTGTATTTCCCGCGGCTGGCCATGCCGATTTCGACGGTGATCTCCGGCCTTATCAACTTTCTTGTGCAGTTTGCACTGTTTTTCATCCTGCTGCTTGTCTACCTTGCCAAAGGCGAGGTCAGCCCGCACTGGGGCATGCTGCTGCTGTGCGTGCCGCTGGTGCTGCAGGTCGGCCTGCTGGGCCTTGGCTGCGGCATCATTGTGTCCAGCCTGACGACCCGCTACCGCGATCTGATGGTCGTTGTGACCTTCGGCGTCCAGCTGTGGATGTACGGCTCGCCCGTCGTCTACCCGCTGTCGATGATCACCCACCCCGTCCTGCGCGCCGTCATGGTCATCAACCCCATGACTGCACCGATGGAGAGCTTCCGCTATATCTTCTTCGGCACAGGGCAGGTCACGGGTGTCATGTGGGCGTCGTCGCTGATCTGGACCGTTGCGCTGCTGGCGCTGGGACTGTCGCTTTTCAGCAAGGTCGAAAAGACCTTCGTCGATACGGTGTAAGGGGGCGCGAGTATGCGTGAAAATTCGTTGATGATTCGCGTCGAGAACGTGAAAAAGCAGTATCGCTTGGGGCAGATCGGCGGCGGCACGCTGCGCGGCGACCTGCAAAGCTGGTGGGCCCGCAAGCGCGGCAAGGAGGACCCGAACACCCTCATTGGCACCGACCAGCGCCTGATCGGTACGACGTTTATGGCGCTGAACGGCGTCAGCTTCACGGTCAACAAGGGCGAGGCCGTCGGCATCATCGGCTCGAACGGCGCGGGCAAGTCCACGCTGTTAAAGCTGCTGACCCACGTCACAGCCCCCACCTCCGGCGATATTGACCTGTATGGCCGCGTCGCCTCGATGCTCGAGGTCGGCACCGGCTTCCACCCCGAGATGACGGGCCGGGAAAACGTCTACCTGAACGGCGCGATTTTAGGTATGACCCGCGCCGAAATTGACGCCAAGATGGCGGAAATTATTGAGTTCTCCGAGGTCGGTGACTTTATCGACACGCCGGTCAAGCGCTATTCCAGCGGCATGTTCGTGAAATTGGCATTCTCCGTTGCCGCCCATCTGGACAGCGAAATTATGATCATGGACGAGGTCCTCGCCGTCGGTGACATGAAGTTCCAGAAAAAGTGCCTGACCAAGATGCGCCAGGCCGCCCGGCGCGACGGCAAGACCGTGCTCTACGTCAGCCACAACATGGCGACGATCCGCGACCTGTGTGACCGCTGCATCGTGCTGGACAAGGGCAAGGTCATCTTCGACGGCGACGTGGACGAGGGCATCGCGCTGTACCTCTCCACCAAGTCGCAGGCTGCTGATTTTGTTGATTATTCCGATTTCAAGCGCGATAACTGGTTTAAACGTGACAATCTACGTCTGCAGAGCGTGCGGGTATTGGTGCCGTCCGTCGAAGCCATTGAACGTACCCAGCCTGTGCGGATACACTGCGTTATCAAGGCGCAGGAATCGGTGGAACGTGTTGGACTGCGGCTTGAGGTGCGTGACGAGGTGGGAAATCCGTTGGCAACGTCCTGTCTGTATGATTTGAATCTGCATGAGGGTGATAGTGAGTTCACAGCGCAGTATGATTTGAGTGTGCTCTCGCCAGGCAAGTACAGCAACTATTTCACGCTGTTCACAGCGGGCGAGGGTGGCGCACACACGGTCGAGGACTGGGTGCCGGGCATTCAGTTCCGTATGGTGGACACCTTCACAAGCGGACATCTTGAGTGGAACGCGAAGGACTGGGGCAGCATCCGTCTGCCGGAGGCCGTGCTGTGCAAGGAGAATGCCGAATGAAAAAGGTCGCTGTACTGTACATTGCAACGGGGAAATACGTGCGCCTGTGGCCGGGATTTCTCGAAAGCGCCGAAAAGTATTTGCTGAAAAGCTGTGAGGTCGAGTATTTCGTATTTACCGATGTCGACCATCTGGCGGAGGAGGAAGACAACCCGCGCATCCACCGGATTTTTCAGGAACCCATGCCTTGGCCGTACACGACATTGCTGCGGTTTGAAATTTTCCTGAAAGCCGAGGAGCAGCTCAAAGCGTTCGATTACATTTACTTTTTCAACGCCAACTGTGAGTTCAAACAGCCAATCACCGAGGAAATGTTGTTGCCGCGCCCGGAGAAGCATGAACATATGGTATTTGTGCTGCACCCGGCATTTTACTGGCGGTATAACTATGAGTTTACCTATGACCACAATCCACGCTGCAAGGCGTACATTCCGATGGGACTGGGGCGTGATTACGTCTGCGGCGGCATCAACGGTGGTGACCGGGACGCCTATCTGAAATTTTGCCACACACTGCAAAAGCGTATCCGGCAGGACAAAGACAGGGGCATCATTGCACTGTGGCACGATGAGTCTCACATCAACTGGTATGCGTTTACCCATCCGCATTACCGCCTGTTGGACGCGAGCTTTTGCTTTTTCCCGGGATGGGATACGGTGAAACCTTGCTATATCTATATCCGTCCCAAAGAGGAGTATTTTGACGTAGATGCGTTTAAGCGCGACCCGCCCAAAACGAAACTTTCCCCGAAAGTGGAAAAATACAACGAATTTATGTTAAAAGCTGCCCGCAAGATTCAGCGCCACATGCCGTGGCTGCCCAGAAGAAAGCGAGAGTAACAAAGCAACCGCCGCACGTTTTACACCGTGCGGCGGTTGCTTTGTTGAAAATTACCGGTAATCAATCGGCAGCGTCGGCAGGCCGTTCAGGCTCCAATCGGCTAAATTGCCGTCCTGAAACTCGTAATACCCCTGCGCGGCGATCATCGCGCCGTTGTCGCCGCAGTATTTCAGCTCGGGCAAAAAGATCTTTGCGCCGAGCTTCTGCGCGCCGTCGTTGACCAGCTGGCGCAGACGGCCATTGGCGGCGACGCCGCCGGCCAGCACGACCTGCCTGGCGTTTGTGTCCGCCGCCGCGGCCAGCAGCTTTTTAGCAAGGATCTGGTCGATGCGCTCCTGAAAGCTCGCGGCCATGTCGGCCACGTTCACGGCCTGGCCCTTCTGCTCGGCGTTGTGGACCTCGTTGATGACGGCGGTTTTCAGGCCGCTGAAGCTCACGTTGTACTTGCCGTCCACATGGGGCACGGGCAGCTTGTACGCCTTGGGGTTGCCGTCCCGCGCCGCCGCGGCCACGCTGGGGCCGCCGGGGTAGGGCAGACCCAGCGTGCGGGCAACCTTGTCGTAGGCCTCGCCCGCGGCGTCGTCCACGGTGCGGCCTAAGATTTTATAGCGGCACCAGTCCTCGACCAGTACAATGTGGCTGTGCCCGCCGCTGGCGACGAGGCACAGAAACGGCGGCTTCAGATCCTGATGCGTTAAATAGTTGGCCGCAATGTGCCCGCGCAGGTGGTGCACCGGCACAAGCGGTTTGCCCGCCGCGTAGGCAAGCCCCTTGGCAAAGTTGACGCCCACCAGCACCGCGCCGATGAGCCCCGGCGCAAACGTCACGGCCACGGCGTCCACGTCGGCTATCGTCATGCCGGCGTCGGCCAGCGCCTTGTCAACGGTGGCGCTGATATACTCCGCATGGCGGCGGCTGGCGATCTCCGGCACAACGCCGCCGTAGAGCGCCTGCTCTTTGACGCTGGTGGAGATGACGTTGGAGATGACCTTCCGCCCATCCTCCACAATCGCCGCCGCGGTTTCGTCGCAGGTGGACTCGATACCTAAAACATACATAACAAAACCTCGATGTAGGGGCCGGGCATGCCCGGCCCGCAACGTTTTCTTACTTGCTATTTTCCCGGAAAAGTGCGGCAGCCGTCAGGCTGTGCCCCGTTTTAATGTGCCTCCAGCCACGTCTTTCCCACGCCGACCTCCGTCGTAAGGGGAACGCTGTAATGCACGACGTTTTCCATTTCTTCCTTCAAAATGCGCTTGACTTCGTCGATTTCTTCCTCGGGCGCTTCGACGATCAGCTCATCGTGTACCTGCAAAAGCAGACGCGCCTGCAATTTCTCGTCCCGCAGGCGCTGCCAGACGTGGACCATGGCCAGTTTAATGATGTCCGCCGCAGTGCCCTGGATCGGCGTGTTGCGGGCCATCCGCTCGCCGCTGGCGCGCACCTGAAAGTTCGAGCTGGCCAGCTCCGGCAGGGCGCGGCGGCGGCCAAACAGTGTCTCGACGTAGCCCTTGTCCTTCGCGTGGGCGATGCAGTCCTTCATATACCCGTCCACCTTCGGGAAGGTGTCGAGGTAGGTCTTTAAGAAAGTGTCCGCCTCCTTGACCGGGATGCCCAGATCCTTGCTCAGGGAGTACGCGCCCTTGCCGTACATGATGCCGAAGTTGATGGCCTTGCTGGCCGAACGCAGCTGCGGCGTGACCTCGCTCTCGGGGATGTGGTAGATTTTGGCGGCGGTGGAGCGGTGGATGTCCGCACCGTTCAAAAACGCCTGCTGCATGTGCTCGTCGCCTGTGATGTGCGCCAGAATGCGCAGCTCGATCTGCGAGTAGTCGGCGTCCACGAGTGTCTCACCCGCGCCCGCCACAAAGTAGCCGCGCAGGCGGCTGCCCAGCTCGGTGCGGATGGGAATGTTCTGCAGGTTCGGCTCGGTGGAGGAGATGCGCCCGGTGCGTGCCTCGGTCTGGATGAAGGTCGAGTGTACCCGCCCGTCCGCGGCTTCGGCGTTCAGCAGGCCGTCCACGTAGGTGGACAGCAGCTTGGCGTAGGTGCGGTATTTCAGGATCTCGTCAATGACCGGGCTGTAGGGGCGCAGGCTTTCCAGTGTCTCGGCGTCGGTGGAGTAGCCGCGCGCCGTCTTTTTGCGCGGCGGCAGGCCCAGCTTGTCGAACAGCGCCTCGCCCAGCTTCTTGGGACTATTTACATTGAACTCATAACCGACTTCTGTGTAAATATTGTGCAGGATACCGTCCAGCTCGCCCCGCAGGCTGTCGCCGAACGCGCGGATACCGGCGGCGTCGATTGCAAAGCCGATGCGCTCCATGTCGGCCAGCACCCGGGCCAGCGGCAGCTCCATCTCGTCCAGCAGCTTGCGCTGGCCGCTCTCGTCCAGCGCGGCGGCCAGCGTGTCGCACAGGCCCGCCAGCACGCCCGCATCGGGCGCGGCCTCACAGGCAAAGGCGGCGTGTACACCGTACTCGGCGGCCAGGGAGTGCACCTCATAGCCGCTGGCCGACGGGTTTAAAAGATACGCGGCCAGCTTGCCGTCAAAGCGCAGCGCACTGCCGATGCCGCCGTGCTCCAGCGCCAGGCGGTAGAGCGGCTTTGCGTCGAACGCCCAAAGCTCGGCACTGCTGTCCAGAATCGCGGCCAGCCGGTCCGTGTCGGGCAGGTAGACGTCCTGCCCCTGCACAAGGTACCAATCGCCGTCGGCATTCCGGGCGGCGTAGAAGCGGCCCTCCAGCAGCAGCGGCAGGGGGGACGGCTCGACGGTCTCAAGCGGTGCGGCATTCTCGGATGGGGCGGGCGCGGTGCCGCCGTTCAGGCCCCAGCGGTCCACCAGCTTGTGCATTTCCAGCGCGGCCAGCAGCTGCGCGGCGGCAGCGGGGTCACCGGGCTGGCGCAGGTAGGCGGCAGGGTCGGTCTCGATGGGCGCGTCCTTGCGGATCGTGCCCAGCATATAGGACAGGTCGGCCTTGTCGCGGTTGGCGGTCAGCTTGGCGCGCTGCCCCGGCTTGACGGCCTTGTCGTCGATGTTGTCATAGACGCCCTGCAAACTGCCGAACTTCGAAATCAGCGCCAGCGCGGTTTTTTCGCCGATGCCGGGCACGCCTGGGATGTTGTCCGACGCATCGCCCATCAGGCTCTTGACGTCGATGAGCTGCGGCGGCTCGATGCCGTACTTCTCGCGGATGGCGGCGGGGTCCATGGGGATGGTCTCCTTGTTGGTTGCCAGCAGCACGGTGGTTGCATCGTCCACAAGCTGCAAGCTGTCGCGGTCACCGGTAGCCAGCAGCGTCGTGCCGCCCGCGGCCTCGCACGCTGCGGCCAGCGTGCCGAGAATATCGTCGGCCTCCCAGCCCGCCTTGCTGACCTGCACAAAGCCAAGGTCGGTCAGCAGCTCCTTCAAAACCGGCATCTGCTGGGCCAGCTCCTCGGGCATGCCGTGGCGGGTGGCCTTGTAGCCGTCGTAGGCGGTGTGGCGGAACGTCGGCGCGCGCTCATCCCACGCGATGGCGACGGCGTCGGGCTTGTGCGCCGCCAGCAGGTTGAGCAGTATATTTTGGAAGCCGTAGATGGCGTTGGTGTAGCGGCCATCCTTCGTCGTCAGCAGCTTGATGCCGAAAAACGCGCGGTTGACCAGGCTGTTGCCGTCCAGGACCATGAGTTTCATGCGCAATACTCCTTATAAACAATCTACATTTCAGTATACCACATTTGCGGAAAATATGGTAGAATAGAATGTAAAAATCGAAAAGTCTAAAGCCTTCCTCCGCGGGCGGGGGAAGGTGGCGCGCAGCGCCGGATGAGGGGGCGGGCTTACGGCCGGGACCCGGTCACGGGCGGCTGCGCGGACTTTGCCCTCATCAGCCGCCTGCGGGCGGCAGCTTCCCCCGAGGGGGAAGCCTTTTGGAAAGGAAACTTATGCAGCTACGCAACCTATCCATCCCCACCGGCGCGGTGTTTGCGCCGATGGCCGGCCTGACCGACGCGGCGTGCCGCCATCTGATGGCCGACCACGGCGCGGCCTGGACCGTCAGCGAGATGGCCAGCGCCAAGGCGCTGAACTTCCACGATGAAAAATCCCTGGCTCTGCTGCGGGACAAGCACCCCCACGGCCTGTACGCCATCCAGCTGTTCGGCGCGGAGCCGGAGTCGATGGCCAAGGCAATTCTGTTTGTAAGGGAGCAGGGCATCCAATTTGACATTCTCGACATCAACATGGGCTGCCCCGCGCCCAAGATCACCGGCAGCGGCGCGGGCAGCAGGCTGCTGCTGGACCCGCCGCTCTGCGGGCAGATGGTCGCCGCCGCGCGCAAAGCGCTGGGCGATGATACGCCGCTGACCGTCAAGATGCGCATTGGCTGGGACGCCGACCACCTGACCGGCGTCGAGGTCGCCAAACAGCTTGAGGCCAACGGCGCGGACTTGATCGCCGTCCATGGCCGCACGCGGGAGCAGATGTACATCCCGCCCATCGACACGGCGGCCATCGCGGCCATCAAGCAGGCCGTGTCCGTCCCGGTGCTGGCCAACGGCGACGTGACCACCGCCGACGAAGCCCTTACCTTATTAGAAGCAACCGGCTGCGACGGCGTTATGATCGGGCGCGGCGCACTGGGCGACCCGTGGCTGTTTGCGCAGGTGCGCGCGGCGCTGTTGGGCGAGGAACGCCCGCCAGAGCCGACGCTGAACCAGCGGATGACCGCTTTGCGCGACCAAATCTACGAAATGTGCGAGGAAAAGGGCGAGTGGGCCGCCATGCCCCAGGCACGCAGCCAGGCCATGCACTATATGAAGGGCCTGCACGGCGCTGCCGCCCTGCGCCGCTACTGCTCGATGCTCGAGCACTTCAGCGATGTGGATACGCTGATCGAGGCAGTGTACAGATTGCAGTAACGTAGGGGCCGGATATGCCCGGCCCTCGGCCTTGTCTGGACGGTGCGCTTGCCATTCACGGCAGGGCCGGACATGTCCGGCCCCTACAACCGTATTAAAATCTACCGCGCGTCAATTCGTCCAGATTCTGCTCGTAGCAGGGCAGCATGTGCTCGATGAAATACTCCGCCTCGGGGCTGTGCATGGCGTGCAGGGCGGCCATCTGCTGGGCGTAGGCGGCCTCAAACTCGCGGTTGCCGCCGCGGTCCTCCTCAATGCACTTGATGACGGCGGAAAGCCGGTCCGCGGCCTTTAAAATTTTGCGTTCGGCGTCGTTCAGCACGCTGCCGGTCAGCCAGACCTGGGTCTCGGCCTGTAATTCTTCGGGCTGCAGGCTCGCCATCACGCGGGCGCTCTCGTGCTCCACGGCCTTGTACGCTGTGCGCAGGGCGTCGTTCTTGTACTTGACGGGCGTCGGCATATCACCGGTCAGAATCTCCGGTGCATCGTGGTAAATGGCCGCTGTGGCTACGACCTCGGGCCGCAGGGCCGCGCCGGTGCCCGTGCAGTGCCTGCCGATCAGGCAGAGCGTGTGCGCCAGCATGGCCGTGTCGGCGGTGTGCTCGCTCAGGGACTCGGGGCGGGTGCTGCGCATCAGGCACCAGCGGGTGATGTACTTCATGCGGCTGAACAGCGCGCTGAACGGATAGGTTTTCATCTTCACGCGACCTCCGGTTTGTGGTATAATGGGGCGTATGCAGGGGTCGATGCTCGCCCCTACGATTGCGTCGATTCACCGTAGGGGCGGATTCCATATCCGCCCGTGCAGGTGTCCGGTGCGTTGCAGGGACCGGTGCGTTGCATCGGCCCGGGGGGCGTCAGGGACGCCGCCCCTTACAGCTCTACGGTAAGTATACCACAACTTTCCTCAAAGTGAGGCCCCATAAAGGGGACTATCAATATGCAAAGCACAATTTTTAAACAAAAATCGAACTATTGGCGCGTCTTTGCACTCTGCTTTTTCACGGCGGTGCTGTTGTTTGCGCCCCACTGCATCGTGGATGCCGTCGCGGGCGGCGGGTACTTCCACTACGCGGGGGACTTCAACGACCAGCAGATTAACTTTTACCAGTACGCCAACGCCTTTGTCAAAAACGGCGGGTCGTTCAGCTGGGCCACCGACCTGGGCAGCGGGTTTGTCAATTCCTACTCGTTCTACCTGCTGGGCAGTCCGTTCTTCTGGCTGTCCATGGTCGTGCCCGCGCGGCTCATGCCGTGGGCCATGGTGCCGCTGCTCTGCCTGAAAATGGCCGTTGCGGGCGGCGGCGGGTATCTCTGGGCGCGCCGCTGGGTGCGGGACGAGACCTGGAGCATGCTGGCGGGCTGCCTGTATGCGTTTTCCGGGTTCAGCATCTACAACATCTTTTTCAACCATTTTCTGGACGTTGTGGCGCTGTTTCCGTACATGCTGGCCGCGCTGGACGACGCGGTCATCGACGATAAAAAAGGCGCGTTCCCGTTCTGGGTCGCGCTGAACCTTGTCGATAACTACTTCTTCTTCGCCGGGCAGGCGGTCTTTCTCATCATCTATTTCTTTTGCATGGCCGCCGGGCGGCGGTATGAGCTGGGCCTGCGCAAGTTCGTGCGCCTGGCGTGGGAGACAGCTCTGGGCTGTGCCTGCGGGTGCGTGCTGCTGCTCCCGGCGGGGCTGTCGCTGCTGCAAAATCCGCGTACCATCGACCCGTTCAGCGGGTACGGGTATCTGTTCTACGGCAAATCCCAGCAGTACGGCGCGATTTTTTACAGCACCCTGCTCATGCCCGACGCGCCCTATTTCAAGGACCTGTTTCAGGAGGGCATCCTCAAGCACACGAGCCTGACGGCCTATCTGCCGCTGGTCGGTGTCGCGGGCGGGCTGGCGTTCTGCCGCGCAAGGGAGCGCCACCCGTTGACCTACATTTTAAAGGTCTGCGTTGCCTGTGCGTTTGTGCCGGTGCTGAACAGCGCGTTCTATGCGCTCAACTCGAGCTACTACGCGCGGTGGTACTATATGCCGATTCTGGTTTTGTGCGGTGCAACGTGCTATCTGCTCTCCCGCCCGGCGCTGGCCGAGCGGCGTCTGCCGCGGGCGCTGCGGCTGACGACCTTCCTGACGCTGACGGCGGTGGTGTTTGCCGTTGTGCCGGGCAAGGACGACGACGGCAACACGGTCTTTGGCGTGCTGGACGAGCCAGCGCGGTTCTGGGCTATCTTCGGCATGACGATGCTGGGCATCGTGATTTTTGCGCTGCTGTGGCATTTTTGCCGCCGTAAGCGGCGGTGGGGCGCGATTCTGACCGCCGCCGTGCTGGGATTCAGCCTGCTGTACGGCAGCTTGCATCTGTCTCTGACGAAGTACGCCCAGTGGGACGTGGACAGCAATCTGATTGCCGAAACCTATGATTCCGTCGAGGACGTCGCCGCCGCGCTGCCGGACGATGCGTTTTACCGCATTGATGCCTACGGTGCGCACAACAATCTGGGACTGTGGTTCAACAGGAGCTGCCTGCAATTCTTCAACTCGACGGTTGCGCCGAGCATCATGGCGTTTTACCCCGAGGTCGGCGTCAAGCGGGACGTGAACTCCAAGCCAGACGCCGAGAACTACGCCCTGCGCGGCCTGTTGAGCGTGCGGTACACGCTGGTCGCCAAGGACAAGGAGACCGAGTGGACCGACAAGGATCTGCCCGGCTGGCAGCGCACCGGCGAGACCGATGCCTACGCCCTCTACGAGAACGAAAACTGGGTGCCGATGGGCTTTACCTACGACTGCTACGTGACAGCGGACCAGTTGGAGCGGGTGAGCGAGGAAGAACGCGCCCAGGTTTTGTGCCGCGCGATTTTGCTGGACGACGACCAGATCTCCGCCTTTGGCAGCCTGCTGGAACCCTTGCCCGACGAGGAGCTGACCAACCGCAGCGAGGATGCCTACGCCGCCGACTGCGCCGCCCGCCGTGCCGCCGGTGTGGCAGCGTTTACCGCGACGGACACCGGCTTTACCGCAAAGACCGCCTATGACACGGACGAGCTGGTGTTTTTCAGCGTGCCCTATGACGACGGGTTCAGTGCCACGGTCAACGGTGAGCCCGCCGCGATTGAGAAGGTGGACGACGGCCTGATGGCCGTGTACGTGCCCGCGGGGGAGAACGAGATAGAATTTACCTACCATACGCCCGGATTGAAGGTGTCTGCCTGCGTGAGCGCAGCGGCGATTGCGGTGTATGGGGTGTATTTGCTGGTGATTATGAGGAAACGAAAAAGCCAGCCGGGAAGTAAGCGGTAACATTTGTAGGGGAGGGGTCAAGACCCCGCCCTACGAATCAATTTAAAAGGGGTACGTAGGGCGGCCTGCCCCCAGGCCGCCGCGGGAGTTAGTGGGTGGATGCCCGTTGATGGGCGGCCACGCAAGGCCTGTCGGAATCCTCGGCGGCATTAAGAAAGGAAAAACCATGCCAAACCATGCTGAACAGCTCGCACAGGAGCTGAACTTAAACGTCAAAAACGTGCAGGGCGCGATTGAACTGATCGACCAGGGCAATACGATCCCGTTTATCGCCCGCTACCGTAAGGAAGCCACAGGCTCGATGGATGACCAGGTCCTGCGTGACCTCGGAGACCGCCTCGAATACCTCCGCGGCCTCGATAAGCGCAAGGATGAGGTCACGTCCTCCATCACCGAGCAGGGCGCGATGACGCCCGAGCTGACCGCTGCACTGTCCAAGGCGAAAACCCTCGCCGAGGTCGAGGACATCTACCGCCCGTATAAGCCCAAGCGCAAGACCCGCGCCAGCATCGCCAAGGCGCGCGGTTTGCAGCCGCTGGCCACGGCCATCTTCCGCCAGGACGCCGCATTTGACCCCGAGAAGGCCGCCGCGGACTACCTCAACGACGAGGTCCCCGATGCCGCCGCGGCGCTGGCCGGGGCACAGGACATTATTGCCGAGGCGGTCTCCGATGATGCCGCCTGCCGCGCCGAGCTGCGCCGCTACTACCGCGCGTTTGGCCGTGTCGCCAGCGCCAAGGCCAAGGACGAGGACAGCGTCTACGCCCAGTACTACGACTACGCCGAGCCGCTGAACAAGATCCCCGGCCACCGCGTGCTGGCACTGGACCGCGGCGAGCGCGAGGGCTTTTTGAAGGTCACGATTCAGGTCGACGCCGAGCGTGCCGCGGGCATCGTCAGCTGGATGTTCGCCCGCAAAAAGACCGGCGGCAAAAGCGCCGAGCTTGTGGATGCCGCCGCCCGCGACGCCTACAGCCGCCTCATTCATCCCAGCCTTGAAAACGAGCTGCGCGGCGAGCTGTCCGATGCCGCCGCCGAGGGCGCAATTAAGGTCTTTGGCGATAATCTGCGCCAGCTGCTTTTGCAGCCGCCCATCCGCGGCAAAACGGTCATGGGTCTGGACCCCGGCTACCGCATGGGCTGCAAGGTCGCTGTCGTTGACCCCACCGGCAAGGTGCTGGACACGAACGTCGTCTATCCCGTGCCGGAGTTCAAGCGCGTGGACCAGGCAAAAAAGACCATCAAGGCGATGGTTTTGAAGAACGGTGTCGAGGTCATGGCCATCGGCAACGGCACGGCGGGCCACGAGACGGAGGAATTTGCCGCCGAGGTCATCCGCGAGCTGGCCGACGAAAAGAACCTGCATTTGCAGTATATGGTCGTCAGCGAGGCCGGCGCGTCGGTCTACTCCGCCAGCAAGCTGGCCGCCGAGGAGTTCCCCCAGTTTGACGTCAACCTGCGCAGCGCCGTGTCCATCGCACGCCGCTTGCAGGACCCGCTGGCCGAGCTGGTCAAGATCGACCCCAAGGCCGTCGGCGTCGGCCAGTACCAGCACGACATGCCCCAGAAGCGCCTGAATGAGACGCTGGACGGCGTGGTCGAGGACTGCGTGAACAGCGTCGGCGTCGATCTGAACACTGCCTCCGCGCCGCTGCTGCGCCGTGTGGCGGGCGTCAGCGCAGCCACCGCCAAAAATATCGTCGCCTGGCGCGAGGAGGAGGGCGCGTTCACCTCCCGTGCCCAGCTGAAAAAGGTCAAGGGCCTCGGCCCCAAGGCATATGAGCAGTGCGCGGGCTTCCTGCGGCTGCCCGAGGCGAAGAACCGCCTGGACGCCACCGCCGTCCATCCCGAAAGCTACGCCGCCGCCAAGGCCCTGCTGGACGCCTGCGGCTACACGGCTGCCGAGATCGGCACAGACAAGCTGGCGGATCTGCCCGGTGTCGTCAGGGCCAAGGGGGCCGGGACCCTCTGTGAGGCGCTGGGCGTGGGCGAGCCGACGCTGAACGATATTGTGGCCGAGCTGTGCAAGCCGGGACGCGACGTCCGCGACAGCCTGCCCAAGCCGCTGCTGCGCAGTGACGTCATGGGTCTGGACGATCTGAAACCCGGCATGGAGCTGACCGGCACCGTGCGCAACGTTATAGACTTCGGCGCGTTCGTCGATCTGGGTGTGCATCAGGACGGCCTGGTCCACGTTTCACAGATCAGCGATAAATTTATCAAGCACCCGCGCGAGGTGCTCAAGGTCGGCGACATTGTGCGGGTCAAGGTGCTGAATGTGGACACCGCCAAGAAGCGCATCGCCCTGACGATGAAGGGCGTGCCCCAGCAAAACTAATACAAAACCGGCACGAACATATATAAATGTTGCATATAAAAAAAGACGGTGTTAAGACTTTAACGAGATAAGTCGTACATTTACACCAAAACACGACAAAAACATTCAGAAAACGAAAATATTTGTTGGTAAATACATAATATATGTGAAAGCAAAAGGCCGCGGCGGGCAAAACTCGGGCATTCTGACCAAAAGCCAAAAATGAAGGATTTTCTCTTTTGTGCAGGAAATGGAAAAAATCGGATTTGTGCATTGTGAACAAAGAAACGGCACATAATTATGCTATAATGCCCAATGTAAGGAGCAGATAGCGCATGGTGGCTCACCTCCTTACCGCAAGCCGTGCGCCCGGTTCCGCCCTGGACACCGGTGCTGAAGATGCGGCTGATTGCGTGGGATTATTTCGGAGGTCATTTATTATGGTGAAACAAGTCAAGGTTTCCAATTTTACCGAGGTCAAGGGAATCGTGTCTGCTGCCGCCAAGTGTTATAACGATGTCGGCGTGCATGACATGAAGGGCAGCATTGCCGATGCCAAGAGCATCCTGGGCATGATGAGCCTGGATTACAGCCATCCCGTCAAGATCGTCTGCGAGGATGAGCGCGACCTGAACAGCGTTGTCAACGCGATCAAGCAGTAAAATAGGAAGGACCGCCCCACGGTGTAAAAGCCGCGGGGCGGTTTTTGCTGCCGCAAAAAGGCTTTCCCCGCGGGGGAAGGCAAGGAGTGCATCACGCCGCTGCGTAAAATTTTCCGAAAATAGAAAGTTTGAAAACACGAGAAAACAAGAGCATTTGAGAGAATTCGAGAGCAAGCACAGTATAAATTAAAATTCTTTCCAAAACCCGTTGACTCTGCGGCCCTTTTCTGCTATAATCACACTTGCGCGAAAAAGCGTCCTGCGGGGCGCTGTTAAATACCGTTATTAGACGGACGTGTTAATTTCTCAATGGAGGTTCCTACTATGAGCACGACTCTCGCTAAGCCCGCTGAAATGGCTGACCGCAAGTGGTATGTGATCGACGCCGCCGGCAAGCCCCTCGGCCGCGTTGCTGCCAAGGCTGCTGTCATCCTGCGCGGCAAGAACAAGACCACTTTCACCCCCAACGTTGACTGCGGTGACCACGTCATCATCATCAACTGCGATGAGGCTGTCCTGACCGGCAAGAAGCTGGAGAAGAAGTTCCATCGCACTCATTCCGGCTGGATCGGCGGCCTGAAGGAGACCCAGTACAAGACCCTGATGGCTGAGAACAGCGACAAGGCCATGACCTACGCTGTCAAGGGCATGATCCCCTCTAACACCATCGGCGCCAAGGCTATGACCCGCCTGCACTGCTACAAGGCTGCTGACCATGCTCATGCTGCTCAGAAGCCCGAAGCTGTTGAGATTTGAGTGAGGAGGCAATAGAAGATGTACGAAACCAAACCTTATTTCTACGGCACTGGCCGTCGTAAGCATTCCGTTGCCCGCGTTCGCGTTTACAACGGCACCGGCAAGATGACCATCAATGGCCGCGACATCAACGATTACTTTGGTCTGGAGACCCTGAAGCTGCTCGCCAACAGCCCGCTCGTTCTGACTGAGAACGAGGGCAAGTTCGACGTTGTCGTCAACGTCGTCGGCGGTGGCTGTGCCGGCCAGGCTGGCGCTATCCGCCACGGCCTGTCCCGCGCCCTGCTGCAGTTCAACCCCGAGCTGCGCTCCACCCTGAAGAAGGCTGGCTTCCTGACCCGCGATCCTCGTATGAAGGAACGTAAGAAGTACGGCTTGAAGGCTGCCCGCCGCGCTCCCCAGTTCAGCAAGCGCTGATTTCTGCTGCGCAGCAAAAGCTTTATCCCACAGCATTTATGGCGTCGGTCCTTGTGGGCCGGCGCCTTTTCTATGGCAAAAAAGGAGGCTTTTCATGGCCTTATCCGTAAAAACAAGGGAACATATCCGCCGCTGGGCGGCGCTGGCGGGCCCCAAGTGGGGGGCACTGCTGGGCGGGGCGGCAGCGCTGGCAGCGGCCATCACGTTTACCGGGTCGGCGCTGCACTTTACAACCGTCGCCGATACCCACGGCGATACCGTGCGCATTTTGACGGCAGCCACCGATCTGGCTGCCGTTCTGCAGCAGTCCGGCACGCCGCCACTGGGCGAGCACGACGAGGCCGTCTGGTCCCAGACTGAGGACGGGGAGCGGCTGGACGTCCTGCGCGCTTATACGGTGTCGGTCACGGCGGACGGCGCAATGCAGGAGCTGACTGTCACCGGCACGCACACAACGGCGGAGCTGCTTGAGCGCGCCGGGCTGACCTACACGGCGGACGACCTGCTGACCCCCGCAGCGGATGAAATCGTCCCCGAGGGCAGCGGCATCACGGTGCAGCGCGTTACCTACAACGAGTACACTGTCGATGAGGTCGTCCCCACCGAGATCGAGGAGATCCCGACGAGCCTGTTCTACCGCAAGCAGAGCAAGGTCATGACCCTGGAGGAGGGACACGATGGGCAGGACACCGTTGTCTACCGCGAGAAGTGGATCGACGGCGAGTGGGCCGAGACGAATGAGATCGAGCGTTTGAATGAGGCCGCGATGGTGCCCACCGTGCAGAAAATTTACGGCGAGCAGGTTCCCGTTTCCGGCTTTGTCGGGCCGGATGTGGTCGATGGCGTACCCGTCGAGGGCGTCGCCGCAACCTATACGGGGCAGCGTGCTACGGGCTATTCCGCCTCCGCCACGGCCAAGGGTGCCAGCGGGCGCCGGCTGACCTACGGCACAGTGGCCATCAATCCGGGCGTCATACCTTACGGCTCTCTGCTGTACATCACCAGCGACGATGGAAAGTTCGTCTATGGCTACGCCTACGCCGCCGACACCGGCACGGCTCTGGTGCAGGGAAAGGCTTTCATTGATCTGTACTACGAGACGTACGAGGAGTCGGTGGAGAACGCGGTTATCCCTGTCACGGTCTACGTGCTGGATGACGAGACCGCCGCCCGGTATAAAGAGCAGAACGACGCAATTTTAGAGGCGGATACGGTTGTAGGAAGATAAAAACGCTGCCGCCCTCAATTTTCCCGCAAATGACTGTTTGCCTTATACGCGCGGGCCGGGCATGCCCGGCCCCTACAAAACTGAAAAAACAGGGGCGTGAATCCATAACGGTTCACGCCCCTGTTTTTATTTTAAAGTCTTACTTCGTGCCGAAGATACGGTCACCGGCATCGCCCAGACCGGGGACGATGTAGCCGTTATCGTTCAGCTTCTCGTCCAGTGCGCCGACATAGATGTCCACATCGGGGTGGGCCTCATGCAGAGCCTTCAGGCCCTGGGGCGCGGCGACCAGGCCGATGAACTTGATGTGCTTGGCACCGCGCTTCTTGATCTGGCCGATGGCGTCGCAGGCGCTGCCGCCGGTAGCCAGCATCGGGTCGAGGACAAAAACCTCGCGCTCGTTGATGTCGTTGGGCAGCTTGCAGTAGTACTCAACGGGCTCCAGCGTCTCCTCGTTGCGGTACATGCCGATGTGGCCGACCTTGGCGGCGGGGATCAGGTTCAGCATGCCGTCCACCATGCCGAGGCCGGCGCGCAGGATGGGAACCAGAGCCAGCTTACGGCCGGCCAGGACCTTGGTGCGGGCCAGAGCCACGGGGGTCTCGACCTCGACTTCCTCGGTGGGCAGGTCGCGGGTAGCCTCATAGCAGAGCAGCATCGCGATCTCGCTCACGAGGTCACGGAACTCCTTGGTGCCGGTGTTGCGGTCACGCAGCAGGCTGATCTTGTGCTGGATCAGGGGATGGTCAACAATTTCAACAACGCTCATGGTACGATCTCCTTGCATTTTAAAGATATTCAGCCTGCCGTGCAGGCAATGTGAAACTTAGTGGTTTTCCAGCGCCATCATCTTGTCGATGCGCATCTGGTGGCGTCCGCCCTCGAACTCGGCGTTCAGGAAGGCGTCCACAATCTGGCAGCCCAGACCCGCGCCCACGACGCGCCCGCCCAGGCAGAGGGCGTTGGCGTTGTTGTGGCGGCGGGTAAACTCGGCGCTGAAGGTATCGCTGCAGCAGCAGGCGCGGATGCCCTTCATCTTGTTGGCGCACATCGACATGCCTACGCCGGTGCCGCAGCACAGGATGACCAGTGCGCAGCTGCCGTCCTGCACGGCCTTGCAGCCCTTGGCGGCAAAGTCCGGGTAGTCCACGCTGGCGGTGGAATCGGTGCCAAAGTCGGTGCAGGCTACGCCCAGCTCGTCCAGATGGGCCCTGATGGCCTCCTTCAGCTCATAGCCGCCGTGGTCGGCAGCAAGTGCAATCGGTTTGTCAAACTTCATTTTGTTTCCCCTCTGTTTTTTCACGTTCCGCGCGCTCCCGCTCGGCCTGGCTCAAACGGTGGTAGTCAGGCAGCAGGGCGGCAGGCGGCACACACTCGCCGCGCTCCCACATGGCCCTGGCGGCCAGCGCCACGCCCGCACCGCGCAAAACCTGCATCGGCTGCGGCACGCAGACCACGCCCGGAACATTCTTATATGTATTGTAGCACAAAGTTGCGCCGTCGCCAACAAAAAACAGAGGTTTTTTGCAGGTTTGGACAAAATTTTCCAGCGTTGTGACCGGTGCGGCGGTGTCCGGGGTCAGGCGGTCATGGGCCGCCAGGTCAAATGCGCCCCAGTAGACCTGCCCGCGGCGGGCATCCTGCGCACCGATGACGGTGCCCTCGCCCGCCAGGCCGTAGGCCAGCGCGGCCATCGTGGAGACGCCCGCGCAGGGGATCTGGCGGGGCAGGGCCAGCCCCTTGACGACGGCCAGCCCGATGCGCAGCCCGGTAAAGCTGCCGGGGCCGTTCGTCACGCCCAGCACGTCGAGGTCGTCAACGGTCAGCCCGGCGGCCTTCAGTGCGGTGTCGATCATCGGCAGCAGCGTTTCGCTGTGGGTCAGGCCGTTGTTGCACTGGGCCTCGTACAGCAGGACATCGTCCCGCAGCACCGCCACCGCCGCCGTCTTGCCCGCGGTATCTACAGCTAGGATATTCATTGGATCACCTGTTTAAAAATGTAATAGAGTATAGAGCTTTCCCCTTGGGGCTGCGCCCGCAGGCGCGTGTCGGAGCGCAACCGCCGGAGAGGCGGCTTTTAGCGCGGAGACTGAAGGTGCCCGAGGCCCCGCCCGAGGGCGGATGAGGGGCGAGTGTACTGCGATTGCCCGTAAATGGGTTGCAATGGCACGGTCCCGGCGGGGTGAGGGCACCCCGCCCTACATCCTGTTGAAAAGTGGTGCGTAGGGCGGCATGCCCTCATGCCGCCGCAACCGTGCGGCAGCCGCACAGCTCCCGGGTCGTCGAGGACGCCGACCCCTACAGCCGCAGAGGCTTTACCCAATCGTGATCTTCCGCGTCGTCTCGTCCACCCGTTCAATGTGGATGCGGAGGGGATTTTCCAAATCCAGCAGCTCCGCGCAGTTCTCGCTCCACTCGCAGGCGACAACGGCCCCCATGTCGAGGTAGTCGTAGAATCCGGCGGCGGCCAGGTCGCCCTCGGTGTGGATGCGGTATAAATCAAAATGCGCAAAGGGCCGCGGGCCGCGGTAATAGTTCACGATGGCAAACGTCGGGCTGGACACCGGGTCGGTGCAGCCCAGCCCCTCGGCCAGCCCCTGGCAGAACGCGGTCTTGCCAGCGCCCAGACCGCCCGTGAACGCGATCAGCGCCCCGGCGGGCAGCGTTTTGGCAAGCTCACGGCCAACGGCGACGGTTTCCTCCCGCGAATGGGTCACAAATTCCTGCATAAGCAAGCTCCTTGTTTTGGGCCGCATAAGGCGCGACCACACACATATATATTATAGTACAGAAATCCGCATTTGTAAAATTTAATCTGTAACTTGGCAAAATTCGTCGAAATGCGCTATAATAAAGGCATCTATCAGGAAAGGAGCCTGCCCATGTATCCGCTCATCCGCCGGTATCTGCGCCGGGTCGATGTGGTCTATCTGCTGCTCTGTGCGGCGTGCTCGGCAATCAGCATTGCGGTGCTGGTGTCCATCGGGCAGACGCAGCTTGGCAGCAACAACAAGGCGTCGGTGCAGCTCATCGCCAGTCTGCTGGGGCTGATGCTGGCCACCGTCTTTTCCACGGCGGATTACCATGCGCTGGCCCGGGCGTGGCCGCTGCACGGTGTTGTGGCGTGGGGGCTGGTGCTGCCGACGCTGTTTCTGCACAACGTCAACACCGGTCTGGTCACGATTGGCTATGACGCGGGCGGCACGTCCAACTACAGCTGGTACCGGGTGGGCGGCATGACCTTCCAGCCCGCCGAGCTGGCAAAAATCAGCTTTATTTTGACGCTGGCGCTGCATTTGAGCCAGGTGCGCGGGCAGGTGAACCGCCCCAAAAATCTGCTGCTGCTTTTTGTGCACATTGCGCTGCCTGCGGCGGCCATTCATGTGCAGGGTGACGACGGCACGGCGCTGGTGTTTCTGGGCATCGGGCTGGTCATGCTCTACGCGGGCGGGCTGTCCCACTGGCTGGTGGCGGGCGGCCTGACGGCGGGTGTGGTCGGCGGCGCGGCGCTGCTGACACTGCGGCCCGGCATTTTGAAGGGCTACCAGTTCAAGCGCATCCTGGCCGTGCTCACCCCCGATGACCCCGCGCTGGCGGACATTACCTACCAGCAGAACAAGGGGGCCATGGCCATTGGCACCGGCGGGCTGACGGGGCAGGGGCTGCTCTCCGGGGAGCACATCTTTGTGCCCAACGCCTGGAACGATTTTATTTTTGCGTACCTGGCAAACGTTTTGGGCTTTCTGGGCGCGGCGGCGGTGCTGTTGCTGCTGTTTGCGCTCTGCCTGCGCACACTGCGCACCGGTCTGCAATGCCCCGACGCGCTGGGCTGCAATATCTGCGTCGGCATCTTTGCGGCGCTGTTTTTGCAGTGTGTGATAAACATAGGCATGAATTTGCAGGTGCTGCCGGTCATCGGCGTGACGCTGCCGTTCTTCTCGGCAGGCGGGTCAAGCGTCGTCATGATGTATCTCTGCGTCGGCATTGTGCTCAGCGTCGGCATGAACACCCGCCGCAGCAAGCTGGAAATGCAGCAGATTGTATGAAAAAAGCGGGAACCGTGAGGTTCTCGCTTTTGCTTTCTTGGCCCCCTCTGGGAGGGTGACTCCCCCACAGTGTGGGGAGATGTCGCGCCAGCGACAGAGGGGTCCGGGCCCGAAGGGCTCCCGCCGCAGCGGGTGGGGGAGAGAGTTTCATCTCTACCCGAAGTTTAACCTTTTACTCCGCAGTTTTCGTCTCGGCCATAAACAGTCCGGGGATCAGGCAGAGCGACGACAGCCCCACGATGATGAACACGGTGCGGGACAGCCAGCTCATGCTGCCGCCCAGCAGCCACCCCACAGCGTTGAACCCCCAGATGCCGTAAATGCCCCAGTTGATGCCGCCGACAATGGAAAGCAGAAGCAAAACCTTTTTGAAACAAGACATAGATGGACCCTCCTTTGTAGGAGAGTATGTGCGGAGTGGATGGCGTTTATGCGCAGCCGCACCGTAGGGGCC